>Ga0209949_1000262_pt1 | contig 29105 bp, 21 predicted proteins | sample SalPonC_black_MG_FD_185711 | JGI IMG/M metagenome (GOLD analysis project Ga0209949, IMG submission 185711) | Salt pond soil microbial communities from South San Francisco under conditions of wetland restoration - Salt Pond MetaG... | ecosystem: Environmental > Aquatic > Marine > Intertidal zone... | reverse complement strand
GTCAGCTGGATGATTTTAATTCCTATTATCGTACTGGGCATCAGTTTCACCTTTGGGCTCTCCCTGGAAGGCTCGGGCCCCACAGCAGACCAAATGGCAGCGGCTGAAAATTTAGATACCAGTATTATAGAGAATATCATTCGGGAGCTACTTAGCTATAACTGGTGGCTAATCGGCATCTCCTTTATCCTTTATTATGTGGGCGGCTACTTATTGTATTCCTCCCTCTTTGGCGCTATGGGTGCCATGATGGGTGATGACCTGGGCGAGAGTAATTCGCTCTCCCTCATCGTTACGATTCCGGTTGTTTTAGCCCTATATATTGGTATTGTTGCCGCACAATCGCCCAACAGCCCGCTTGCCGTGTATAGCTCCATGTTCCCCCTATTTTCCCCCATTGTTATGCCTTGTCGACTGGCGTACGATCCGCCATTATGGCAAGTGGGACTATCCGTGATTCTCCTTTTCGCCGCCACCTATGGTGTAGTGCTTTTTTCCGCGAAAATATATCGCGTGGGCATTCTCATGTACGGTAAGAAGGCAGGAGTTAAGGAAATCATCAAGTGGATGCGCAAATAATCTGAAACCCGGGAAGCATCATGTTCTTTAAATGGATTCGCATATCCAAATAATTATTATTAGGCCTAGATTTCTATGTGTTTGGCCGGCACCGCGCAGATGCACGGTCGGGCTATCCGCTTGTAGTCTCAGGCCGCCCGGTCAGCATCCGTAAGGCTGCGTGGGGCTTCCGTTCGGTCGCCTACTCGCTCCACGGCTGCACGTGTCATTACCACTGCATACATTGGGTAAAACCGTGGCAGTTCTTTTGTTTATATCAGGATTGGTCTACGGGTTGTATTGGTAATGACACGATGTCCGCCCGGCCTGCGCCTATCGCTGCTATCCCTGCCGGGAGGGTTTTTTTGGAAAAAAAGAGAAATATAGCTATTTATTAAAAAATTCATAATGTGTAGATATTTATTTCTCAATACTCAACTAGAATTAACCGTTATAAACGTTTATAACGGTTATAGACGTTTATAACCGTTGCAAGTTCATTTATTATCAAAAGCCTTTCCATTTGATAAGCTCTTAGTCTTTTGGCTTCTCCGCTCGGCCGAGACGTTCCTATCGCTACTATCCCTCCCGGGAAGGTTTTTTTTGGAAAAAAAAGAGAAATATAGCTATTTATTGAAAAAATTATAATGTGTAGGTATTTGGTTTTCTAAACGCAACTAGAATTAACCGTTATGAACGTTTATAACGGTTATATATGTCAATAACCGTTACAAAAGCATAGCTACAAAGAGATTCCAATTAATCAGCTCCTATTCTTTTGGTTGCTGAATCTATCTCTACTATTCCATCGAGGAGAATAAATCACCTAATTTGGTTTTCTAGCAACAGGCCAAACGTAAATTCCCGCCTCCCCGTGTAAGGGATAGTAAGGGCGCGAAGCGGTGCCGAGGATCGCCTTGAGGCGATCTCGGGCACGGAACCCCTGAATAGCCCGACCCTCGAGGTCCGCCGACCGGCGGACCTCGAGGGATACACCCAAAACATTAAAAAATTAATCTTCTAATAAATCAGGACGGCGTTTTTTAGTACGCTCAAAGGCCTGATCTTCCCGCCATTTATCGATCCTGGGAAAGTCGCCGGAGCGCAAAATGTCGGGGACCTGCCAACCTCGGAACTCCGCAGGACGGGTGTAGACCGGCGGAGCTAATAAATCATCCTGAAAAGAATCGGTCAAAGCACTTGTCTCGTCATTCAATACACCGGGAATAAGCCGACCAATACTATCTACCACGACTGCCGCAGCCAACTCGCCTCCAGAGAGCACATAGTCTCCAATCGATATTTCCATGGTGATCAGATGCTCCCTTACGCGTTCATCGAGGCCTTTATAGTGACCGCAAAGTATGATGAGATTTGAATACAGGGAAAGCCGATTAGCCATCTGCTGCGTGTAGGGACGGCCATCGGGTGTCATAAAAATAATTTCATCGTAGCTCCGCTCCTTTTGCAAAGCCTCAACACAGGCGAAAACGGGCCCTGGTTTCATGACCATTCCCGCTTCGCCACCGTAGGCATAATCGTCTATTTGCTGGTGCTTCCCCTCGCCAAATTCCCGAAGATCGTGCACATGCACATCCAATAAGCCGCGCTGATGTGCCCGCTTAAGTATACTATGGCTAAAGGGGCCTTGTAAAAGTTCAGGTATAACCGCTATTACGTCAATGCGCATAGGCTACTCAATCTCCAAAAGACTTACCTCAAAAATGAGTGTAGAGAAAGGCTTTATAGAGTTGCCTGCGCCTCTGGATCCATACGCGATATCATAAGGAATATAGAGTTTCCACTTGGATCCTACGGGCATCATTTGTAAGGCTTCCTGCCATCCTTGGATCACGCCAGTTACTGGAAATGAAATGGGTTCGCCACGATCGACACTACTGTCAAATACCTCGCCATTGATAAGTGTTCCGTGGTAGTGCACTTTTACTTTATCATCCGGGCCGGGAATGGGACCATCGCCGGCTTCTAAAACTTCGTATTGTAGGCCACTCTCTGTTACCTTGACCTCAGCTCGCTGTTTGTTTTTAGCCAGAAATTCTTCACCGGCTTTCTTATTGCTTTCGTGTTTTGAACTCTGTTTGGATTGCATGTAGGCATTGATCACCTCATTAGCTTGTGTTAACTCTTCATCGGTGACTTTGCGCCCTAAAGCTTCCTTCATCGATTTAGCAAAAGCATCGGGATCGAGATTTTCAAAACCTTGACTTTTCATATTGTTGCCAATCAACAACCCTAAACTGGAGGATATATCTTTCATGGTGTCATTTTGAGCTGCTACAGCAGCGATCATACATAGATTTAAAAATGCGGTGATTATTAGCTTCATTTTGTTTGATTTTTACTTTCGTAGTAATTCTGAAAAAAGTGTGGAATGGTTTGTATGCCTTTATAGAAGTTGAATAAGCCAAAATGCTCATTCGGTGAGTGGATAGAGTCGGAATCAAGACCGAAACCCATTAGAATTGTTTTTAGACCAAGTATATCTTCAAACAGGGCCACAATAGGGATACTACCGCCGCCGCGCTCGGGGATAGGTGCCTTGCCAAAAGTGGTTTCCATTGCGCGATGCGCAGCCTGATATTCTTCGCTATCGGTAGGCAATAAAACCGGTTCACCACCGTGATGAGGTTCTACTTCGACCTTAACACTGTCCGGTGCAATGGAGATAAAATGGTTCTTAAACAACTCTGTAATTTTATCGCTATCCTGATTGGGAACCAATCGCATACTAATTTTAGCAAAAGCTTCAGAGGGAAGTACTGTCTTTGATCCTTCGCCCATGTATCCACCCCAAATACCATTGACATCTAAAGTAGGTCGAATAGATGTACGCTCAATTGTGGAATATCCTTTTTCACCCTGAACATCATCGATGCCTAAGTCATCCATATATGCCTGCTTATCAAATGGAATTTCAGCGATTTTATTGCGCTCCTCTTCATCCAATTCCATCACATCATCATAGAAACCCGGAATAGTAATTCGCTTATCCTCGTCCATGAGAGAAGAGATCATATCTGCAAGGACATTGATGGGATTGCCAATAGCGCCCCCATATACTCCTGAATGTAAATCGCGGTTTGGACCGCTTACTTTTACCTGAACATAGCTCAAGCCACGCAGGCCCACTGAAATGGAAGGCGTATCGTTAGCGATAATGGCAGTATCAGAAACCAGAATCACATCGGCTTTGAGTTTTTCTATATTCTCTTTCATATATGGACCTAAGTTGGAAGAACCTACTTCCTCCTCCCCTTCTATCATGAATTTAATATTGCATGCCAGATTGCCCGTAGCATGCATAGCTTCAAATGCTTTCACATGCATAAACACCTGCCCTTTATCATCGCAAGCGCCACGCGCAAAGACCGCTCCATCCGGATGGCTTTTTGTTTCCTTCACTACGGGTTCAAAGGGAGGTGATGTCCATAATTCCAGGGGATCTGGCGGCTGAACATCATAATGTCCATAAATGAGAACGGTAGGTGCCTCATCACTTACGATTTTCTCTCCATAAACGATGGGATGTCCATTTGTTGCCTCCACTTCGGCCATATCAGCACCTGCCTCTAACAACTTTTCGCGCACAAAATTGGCAGCTCTGAGGGTCTCCTCATTATACTTGGAATCAGCACTTATACTGGGAATTTTTAAAAATTGAACGAGTTCATCGAGAAATCGATCTTTATTGTCTTCAATATAGCTTTGGACGTCTTTCATATCAGTTTTTTTCGCGTAGCGAAGGTAATAAAAATGACTGGGCTACACGTCTAAAAAAGGGACCATTTTAGAGATAACGCGATAAGACCTCGTAGAGTTCTTCCTCATTTAGGTTCCGAACTAATCGTCCCTCCCTGGCATAGCTAATTTTTCCATTCTCTTCTGAAACGATAAAGGCTATCGCTGTAGTGCCCTCGGTAGCTCCTACCCCTGCGCGATGACGAAGCCCAACACTTTTAGGGAGATCTGGATTTTCTGAAACGGGCATAATGGCTGATGCTGTTTTGATTCGTCCGCCTGATATAATTACCGCGCCGTCATGCAAGGGCGATTCACGATAGAATATGCTTTCTAAAATAGATTGGGAAATAGCTGCATCAACCTTGGTCCCGGACTCTGAGAATGTCATCAAATTCACAGCATCGGCAATCACGATAAGTGCCCCGGTTTTCTTTTTCGACATTTTAACCAGAGCAGATTTGAGCGCCATGATATCTGCTTGCTGATAAGTTTTCTCTTCTATACTTGAGGGAAACAAAAAATCTAGAACCCTGCTCCTACGTTTTATAGTAGTATTTCCCAATAACAGCAAAAAACGCCTGACCTCCGGTTGAAAAATAATAATCAGGACGATGACACCAATACTTACGAACTGCCCAAGTATCAGTCCCAGTAAATCCATTTCAAGGGTTTTTACCAGCCACCATATTAGGTAGAGGAGCACTACACCGATAAAAATATTCATGGCGATGCTACCTCGCAGCAAGCGATAAACCAAATAGATTACATAGCCCGTGATCAGGATATCGAGAATATCCCAGATACGGATGCTGAAAAAACCAATTTCAATGAGGTAGGGCGTCAATGCAGTTCGTTTAGGTCAAAGATATTGAAGTTTTTGTACACCCTCTGTATTTGGATGTAATTCATTGGGAGTTATTGTCTCTATGCGTTCTGATTGACTTCTAATAATGTCACCAATATTCATAAAATATGCTAGTTTAAGACGTTAAACTGCAAAGATATGGTCCAGTAGAAATTAAATGGAATTCTAGGAAATGTAGGATATAGTAAGGATACTATAAAATGTAAAGGTGTCTGACTAGAAATTCCTTTATATTTGAAACTGCAGTAACCAGGAAAAATGTCATTTTCATCTATGCGCTTTTCAGTAATTCTAAGTTTGGTTTTAGTGATAGCATGCCAGGGCTATGTGCAAGCCCAAGAGATCCCGCAAGAGGTGAAAGGATATATTGAGGACTATTACTCGATTCGAGCTGATGCGCCAGATGAAATTGATGTCAATATCATATTTGATCAATTGACATTTTTTTTAGAGCATCCGATTGCAATAAATGAGGCATCGCGTTCCGCTTTACAAGATTTATTTTTACTCTCTCCCTTGCAGATTGATGCCCTGATATCATACAGAGCTGAGATGGGCGACCTAGTGGATATTTACGAACTTCAGGCCGTTCCGCATATGGACACTGAGACGATTAAGCGCATAGAACCTTTTATTACTCTAGGGAAGGCCCCAAGCTGGATAAACCAACCGTTTTCTCAGTTATTAAAGGAAGCACAAGCTACCTTATATCTTCGCTACAACAGGATATTAGAGCCAGCGCGAGGTTTTTTGGACAGAGGCGAGGGTCAGGGATCTGCATTTGAAGGCTCACCTGGGCGATTGGTTACTCGCTTTGCCTATCGACTACCTAAAAAGTTCTCTGTAGGCTTTGTTACTGAAAAAGATCCGGGAGAATCATTTTTTTCAGGTAGTAATCCGCAGGGCTTTGACTATCACGCATTTCATCTATTTGTAGAAAAGCCCGTAAAATCCATAAATAGATTAGCCATTGGCGATTACAATATTAGTTTGGGTCAAGGCCTTATTCTCCATTCGGGCTTTGGCGGAGGAAAATCTGCTTTTGTCAACAACATCAAACGTGGTGGCTATTCTATTCGCCCGCATACATCAATGGCAGAAAATACCTTTATGCGCGGTGTAGCCGCCGACTTTTCACTGTCCGATAAATGGTCGGGGCTCGTATTTTATTCGAATCGGAATATAGATGGTAATATTGTTCTCGGTCAAGACACCTTAGATTCCGGAGAACCGAACCTGGTCGCTTTTTCCTCCATCAATAATATGGGGCTACACCGCACAGAAACTGAAATTGAGCGAAAAGGCGCCTTGAATGATGAAATTATCGGGGGGCGTTTAGCCTATGACGCAGACCGTGTTCAGCTTCGCATAAATTATTTTTCAGAACAATTTTCAGCACCGCTCAATCGGAGGGACGACCTATATAATTTCTTTGTTCCCGAGACCGATCGTTACCAATTTATAAGTGCAGATTATACCTATATAGGCCGCAACTATCATTTTTTTGGCGAAACAGCTACCAACGGATTTGGCATTGCCAGTTTAAATGGCTTGATGATGTCACCCCAACGTCGGGTACAAATGAGTTTTATGCATCGGTATTACTCACCTAAGTATTTTAGCCTCAATGCAAATGTTTTCGGCGAAGTTCAGCAAGCCTTTAATGAGCATGGATTTTACGCCGGACTTAATTGGGACATTCAAGGGCCGTTGAGACTTTCTGCCTATGCCGACGTCTGGACTCACCCCTGGCTTCGATTTAATGTGGATGCTCCTTCCAGAGGAAATGAATACCTCTTGAGGTTAGAGTATTACAAGAAAAGAAAATTTTCGGCTTATATTCAGATCCGTAATAAGTCGCGCGCTTTAAACCGGCGAATTGATGGTGCGCGAACGGCAGAGGTATTGCCTTTAGACCGGCAACAATGGCGGATACACATTAGCCAAAAGCTAAACAAAGCGCTAGAGCTTCGATACCGCGGCGAATGGCTCCGGGCAAAACCGGAGAATCAGCCAGCAACCTATGGGTATTTGCTGTATGGCGATATGATCTATAAGCCCTTAGAACACCCAATATCATTTACGAGCCGTTTTGCCATATTTAGAAGCGAAGACTTTAATTCTCGACTTTATGCTTTCGAAAACAATCTTCTATACAGTTTTTCCATTCCTGCATATTTTGATCAGGGGGTGAGAGCATACATAAATGTTCGTTGGAAAATTTCTCGAAATATATTGTGGGAAGCCCGATTTGCCAGAACATGGATTAATCAGGCTGAAAGCATTGGGTCAGGGCTTAATGAAATAGAAGATAACACACGAACGGAAATAGCTACTCAGGTCAAGCTTACATTTTAAGCCGCGGGCCTCACTTTTAGCTTTAATGAATTGTCAAATTTAGACTGAAACTACGGATCTAATCGTAAAGTAGGTATTGAGACCTCTTTTCCTTGAATGCGTGTAATTCTTGAGCATAACTCTTCCTCCATTCTTGAATACCTTGTGGATTCATCAGTAAATCCCAATTATCAGTACCCATTAATAGGTTTAAAAACTCAGGTCGGTTGATCCACTCTTCTATAGTGTCAAACTCTTTCCCGGCTTCTACCAACCAGGACCAGTTGATTTCATCGCGTTCGAGAAGAGACGCTATCGAAATGGTATTCAAATTGATTCCAAAACATCGTTTATCTTGATGTTTGGGACTACTTGCGCCAGCACTAGATACAGGTACGATAGAAAAATCGTAGGAATTCCATTGGGGATGTGCAATGACTTCAAAGGGTTGTTCAGTTCCTCTGCCAACAGAACAAGAGGTAGCTTCAAAATAACAGATATGGGGGTAGAGCAATATAGACCGCAAGGTGGGTAAGTTCGGAGAGGGAGGAACGGAAGGGACAAAGGTGTTGTTGTGCGTATATCCTTTACATGAAATAATTGTAAGATCTAAATGCTCAGCCTCCGCAATCCAGTTTTCTCCTACTATCATTTGAGCCATCTCACCCAAAGTCATGCCGTGAACGATAGGTACAGCTAAGGCACCTACAAAGGATTGGAATGTGGTGTCTAAAATCGGTCCATCTACATAGAACCCATTCGGATTAGGTCGATCTAACACGATGACAGGAATACCTTCTTGAGCTGCTGCCTCAAGAACGAATTTTAATGTAGATAAATAGGTGTAAAAGCGCACGCCCACATCTTGCAAGTCAAAAATAATTGCATCCAAACCCTGAATATCCTGAACATCCGGACGTCTATTCTTCCCGTAAAGTGATTTGACAGGCAAACCGGTCTTCTCGTCTTTTCCATCTGAGATATGAGCTCCTGCATCAGCTTTAGAGCGAAACCCGTGTTCTGGAGCATAGACAAATGTAATCGGCCAGTTCTGAGCCTTCATTTGATCAATTAGGTGTTCACCATTTTGCAAAACAGATCCCGCATGAGCGACTACAGCTACTGAAGAAAAGTCATCCGAGCGGTATTGTTCAAAAAGGAGGTCTGCTCCCGGTGTAACATCAGCCAGAGTGAGAACCACGGATACTTGTGATTGGGCAGCGAGAACTGTAACGCCAAGAAACCACACACTTACCGCTGACAAAAGTGGAACAAAAGAAATTTGACCAAAAAATTTCATAATGGTTTTATTATATTTAACACAAAATATAAACGTTTTGATTATGCGAATCATATATGCTCTACTTCCTTTATTATTTATGTATGCTTGTGGCGAAAACCAAGATAATGAAAAATCAAATCCTGTAATAGCTGTGGAATACCCGGAAACTAAAAAAGATAGTGTTGTTGAAGATTATCACGGAACAGCAGTAGCAGACCCCTATCGCTGGCTAGAGATTGATACAGCCGCTGAAGTAGAAGGTTGGGTGACAAGACAAAACGAAGTGACCTTCAAGTATTTAAATCAAATTCCATACACTAATGCTATAGCGGACCGATTTGAAGAGCTATATAATTATCCAAAGTTGAGCAGTCCGTATAAAGCTGGAGAATATTACTTTTTCTACAAGAATGACGGTTTGCAAAATCAGCCGGTTATTTATCGACAATTGGGTCTAGATGGAGAACCCGAAGTCTTTATTGACCCGAACGCTATCAACGAAGAAGGAACAACTGCTATCTCTTTAGTTGGCTTTTCAAAAGACTATAAATATGTCACCTATTCTGTACAACAGGCAGGATCTGATTGGCAGACCTTTTACGTCAAAGAGGTAGCGACCGGCAAAACGCTTTCCGATGAATTGCGTTGGGTCAAATTTTCAGGAGCTTCCTGGGTAGATGACGGCTTTTATTACAGTAAATATCCAGCTCCAGCCTCCGGATTGGAGTATTCAGCAGAAAACGAAGGTCATTCGGTTTATTACCACAAATTAGGAGACGACCAAGCTAATGACCGACTGGTTTATAACGATCCGGAACATCCCAAACGCTACCATTTTGTATCGGTGACAGAAGACCGAAAAATTTTAGCGCTCCAGGCATCTACCGGAACGGATGGTTATGAAACCTATATCAAACGACTTGATAAGGATAATGCATCGTTTAAGCCACTGCAAAAAGGATTTAAACATAAGAACTCGGTGATTCACCATGCAAACGGGCACATTTGGGTGCGGACCAATCGCGATGCTGACAATTACCGCCTGGTAAAAATTAGCACTACAGCTCTGGATTGGGAATCGGCAGAAGAAATCATCCCCGAATCAGAGCATCTGCTCAGCTCAGTATCTACAGGAGGCGGAAAGTTATTTGCCAATTATCTTGAAAAGGCATCAAATCACGTATACGTATTAGATTATGATGGCTCGAATCGCTCTGAGATTGAATTACCCGGTGTAGGATCCGCTGGGGGATTCTCTGGCCGAGAAGAGGCTGAAACTTTATTCTACACCTTCACTTCTTTCACACGACCGCCGAGTATTTTTAGTTATGATGTTAAATCCGGCGAAAGTGATTTGTTTTTCAAAACAGAACTGAAGTTCGACCCGGATGAATATGTGGAAAAGCAAGTGAGCTATAAAAGTAAGGACGGGACAATGGTAAGTATGTTTATCGTTCATAAGAAAGACTTAGCAATGGATGGAAAAAACCCCACATACCTCTATGGGTATGGTGGATTCAATATTTCCCTGACTCCGTCATTCAGCTCGTCCCGCTTAATCCTATTAGAAAATGGAGGAGTATTTGCCATGCCCAACCTACGAGGCGGTGGCGAGTATGGTGAAGAATGGCATAAGGCAGGTATGTTACTTGATAAACAAAACGTTTTTGACGATTTTATATCTGCAGCTGAATACCTCATAAGCGAAAATTATACGACATCTGATCAGCTGGCGATAGCCGGCGGTTCTAATGGTGGATTATTGGTTGGTGCTGCTATGACCCAGCGCCCTGATCTGTTTGCAGTTGCCTTTCCCGCCGTTGGCGTAATGGACATGCTTAGATATCACAAATTTACAGTGGGCTGGGGATGGGTTCCTGAATACGGCAGCAGTGATGATTCAATTCATTTTGAGAACTTGTACGCATATTCTCCACTGCATCAGCTTGAAGACGGGACATCTTATCCGGCTACAATGATTACAACAGCAGATCACGATGATCGCGTTGTACCCGCGCATTCTTTTAAGTTTGCCGCTAGATTGCAAGAGGCTCATGAAGGCGAAGACCCCGTTTTAATACGCATTGCAGTGGATGCCGGTCATGGTGCAGGAAAACCTACCTCAAAAATTATTGAAGAGCAAGCTCAGAAATGGGCATTTTTCTTCTACAATACCGATGCCAAAGTGAAATATACAAGTGAGGAATAGCCAAAATTAGGCTGTATAAATCTTTATAGTTCCAGAAGTCAAGTTCAAATAATTTTTTAGAGGCATTACTGATGGAAATACAACAGTTTTAATTTGCATTTTGACAATAGGTTGAAATATAGCTATCTACCTGCTCTTCACCTATGACATATTCTTATTATCTTTGAATAACTATGGAAGCATACGCAGCAGTCCTGGCATATGCTATCCCGGGGTTCTTTTTATTAATAATAGCAGAAGCCTGGGCAGCATCTCGAGAGAAAGTGAAGGTCAATCAAGATTTAGATACCATTTCATCCTTGAGTTCAGGAATAACCAATACGATAAAAAACATCCTAGGTCTTTCTTTGATCATAGTAAGTTATGATTGGATGGTGGACCATTTCGCCATATGGGATTGGCAAGCCCATTGGCTAGTCTATGTCATCGCATTTTTAGGGATTGACTTTGCCGCCTATTGGTCTCATCGATTTAACCATGAAATTAATTTACTTTGGAATCGTCATATCGTTCATCATAGCAGTGAAGAGTTTAACCTGAGTTGCGCGCTGCGTCAACCGATCTCAAATGTGATTTCCATTTACTTTTTTCTTTACATCCCATTAGCAATAATCGGCGTTCCTGCCCAGGTCATAGCCGTTTTAGCACCCTTGCATCTATTTGCTCAATTTTGGTACCATACGCGCCTTATCGACCGAATGGGATGGTTAGAATACATTATTGTGACGCCTTCTCACCACCGCGTGCATCACGCCATCAATGATGAATATATAGATAAAAACTATGCTGCTATTTTTATACTCTGGGACAAGTGGTTTGGCACTTTTCAGGAAGAGAAGAAGGATACCCCTCCCGTGTTCGGCACAAAAACTCCTGTTAATACCTGGAACCCCGTAATCATCAACTTTATGCACCTGTGGGGATTAATTAAAGATGCCTGGAACACGCGATATTGGAAAGATAAATTTCTAGTTTGGATTAAACCCACAGGTTGGAGGCCCAGAGACTTGAGGACAGAGGAAAAACCAATTGATGTCTATGAGCGTCCAAAATATCAGGGAATGAATACCCAGACCGTCCGGTGGTATGCATGGACACAGCTTACAGCTCACAATCTCATATTGATTTGGGCGATGTTAGAAATAAGTTCTTTCACCTATGGGGGGCTGCTTGGGATGGGACTTTATCTCTTTTTTGGAGTTTTTGCTTACACCTCAGTTATGGATGGTCACCGTATTGCCGTTCCATCTGAGTGTGCCAAGTTTGTCCTAGGTATAGCATACATTTATTTTGGTGGAATTCATTCCTGGCCACTGAATAGTGCGTTAGGGAATGTATTGTTAACTGCTTATACCCTTCTATCTCTAGTAGCTAGTTTATATTTGTCGAACCAAATAGCCTCTGGAAGAAGCGATCAAAAAGATAAAAGAATTGTTTCAGCATCCTCTTGATGAAGGATACTACTTACACCTGTTCTTGAAAAAACTTGAAACGGCGTGGGCGCTTTGTAAAAAATATTTGGTTCCCACAATCATTGCCGACTCATCAATATCCATTTTAGGATGATGCAAACCGTATTGACTAACTTTAATGGTTTTAGCTGTTCCTAAAAATCCGAAAAAAGCGGGTATGTTCTGGCCATAAAAAGAAAAATCTTCCGCAGCCATCATATCCATATTTTTCAACACCTCCACATCTGGCATCTGCTTTTTAATCGCAGTGGAAATAATTTGAGTTAAGTTGTCATCATTATGCGTTAGCGGAACATCTTGAAGTATTTTCCATTTTAGGCTGCATCCATAACGCATTTCAAAGGAAAGATTTATGTTCTCAATTTCTTTGAGTATGATTTCTCTGGTATCTGGATCTTTTGTTCGAATCGTGCCCGTTAGTTTGACTTGATCCGCGATTACGTTTGCAATCTCGCCACCATTAATGGTGCCAACGCTAATAACGCCAGTGGCTCGTGGAGAAATTCGCCTGGAGATGATAGACTGAATGGACTGAACCCAATCACTAGCTATTAGAATAGAGTCAATTCCCTTTTCTGGTTCTGCGCCCGCATGAGAACTTTTTCCAATAATTTCCAATTCAAACATCATGGCGGCGGCCATAACAGCCCCACTCTGCAATCCAAGTGTACCTGAAGGAAAATTGGGGCGCTGATGAAGTCCAATAACGGCCCGTACATTTTTCAAACCACCTTCCTCAATTATTCGCTTGGCTCCGGACCATCCTTTTTTGTCATTAAAGTTATTTTCTTCCGAAGGTTGGAAAATAAATCGGAGGCGTAAGTCAGGTCTATTTTTTTCACAATAATACATGACCCCTAAAAGCATAGCCATATGAGCATCGTGCCCGCAGGCATGCATACGCCCCTCATGTATAGAAGAAAATGGAAGATTTGTACTCTCTGTTATGGGTAAAGCATCCATGTCCGCACGCAAAGCGATTAAAGGCCTGGAAGTATCTCCTTCGTAGTCACAAACCAGGCCTGTGCGAGCTATTTTTTGAACAGAAATCGAAGAAAAAGACGATAATTCTGATATAATGTACTGTTGGGTATCAACTTCTTGATAACTCAATTCGGGATGTTGATGAAAATATCTACGGTGCTTAACAATGTAGTTTTCCCAATCTGAATGATTAATCTTCGTTTCCATTATCTTCCGATTGCTTGGATACAGAATCATTTTTACTGTCGTAACTGACTCGAACGTGATGTATGCTTTTCAACATTTTCTTAAACACTTTTCGAATCGTTTCTAAATCTTTAAAACTCAAATCTGTTTCTTGTAACTGCCCTGCTTTAAGTTTGTGATTGATTATCCGATCAATCATTTCCATTAAGTCTTCATAAGAAGGTTGTTCCAGGGATTTACAACTTGCCTCTAAGGAGTCTGCGAGCATAAAAATAGCCTCTTCTCGAGTACGCGGACGTGGTCCCGGATAAGAGAAAGTTTTTTCATCAACGGCCTCGCCATCATGAGCAGCTACATGCTTCCGGTAAAAATATTCCACTCGGGTTGTACCGTGATGGGTCAATATGAAATCCTTTATTAATCGGGGAAGCTTATGCTTTCTAGCTAACTCCAACCCATACTTCACGTGATCAATAATAATTTCAGCACTTTCTACAGGGCTTAATTCATCGTGTGGATTACTTCCTGCCTGATTTTCAATGAAATATTCAGGTCGCTTTATTTTTCCAATATCATGGTATAAAGCCGCTACCTTAACTGTTAATTTATCGGCTCCGATAGCACCAGCTGCAGCCTCAGCAAGATTACCTACTTGCAGAGAGTGTTGCAGTGTCCCTGGCGCTTCAACCGACAATTGTTTCAATAATGTATGATTCATATCAGACAGCTCACTCAATGTAATATCTGAGGTGAAACGGAATACTCGCTCGAGCAATGGTAAAAGAGGATAAGCTAAGAATGTGAGGAAAGCACTTAGAAAAAACCAAAGGAAATATGTGTAATTTACAGCAGCGATGTCACCGGATCGAATGAGAGCCAAGCCTAGGTAGCTGACAATATATGATAAAAATACAATACCTACCGTGGTGAATAAACGGTTCCATACCGTCTGAATTCGAAAAGAAAGTACCGTTGCTATACCTGCTACAATTTCTATGAACATGAACTCATATCCCAGATTGGTCAAATAAGAGGCCAGTAGAATTATAATCAGATGTAGAAATAAAGCTAAGCGATCATTGAAAAACGTCTTGACAACAATAGGAACTACACAAAAAGGAATAATATAAGTGCTAATATTATCAATGGGATCAATGACGCTCACGACATAACTGTAAAGCGCAATCCAAACAATCATAAAAATGAGTTGATTGAAATGAAAATATACGTTTTGCGCATTAGATTTAAGAAAAAGAAGAAACAAACCAATAAGGTATACCGTCAATAATAAATAGCCTGAAAATACCCACCAGGACCCCAGGCGAGATCCAAGGGAAGGCCTATTTCCGCTTTCGTAACTTTGTATCTCACGATCAATGCGTGGAGTAATAACTTCACCCTGTTTTACAATCAACTGCCCTTCTTCCACCACGCCTTCCTTCTCAGAAACCTCATCAAGCGCAATGGATAGGTATCTATCAGTTCGACCGGGAGCATAAAAGACATTGGGTGACAATGCCTCTAAAGCTGGAGACAGTAAAAGATCTGCATCGGCTAGCTTTGAGCCTCTCAAAGCGTTTTCAATTCTTGATTGCGCTTGCGGCAACAAAAGAAAATCCTCAATTTTCCGTATCCGAACTTGCTCGCCATCAATCACTTGAAAACGCATCAGCGGTTGGAAGTCTGACTCGAGACCTACGGTGTCAATGATGCCTTTTGCATATAAGTCAGTAAATAGAACTTCGATTACAGAGACATACCTGTTTTTCTGCATCCGAAGATCAGATATTACCTCTCCTGCTTCCATATCCACTAAAAGCTCGTCCAAGAGCAATTGAAAACGTCCCACAGCTCTTTCGTAACCAGCAGTGTCGCGCTCAAAATAAGGTAGAAATTCAGACCGTATACGTTTTTTTTCAGCGGCTAACTGATCCTCGGACTTATATACCGCAAATGTGGATGGAGATGTAAAATCTTCGTAAGGCCACGGTTTGTTGACATCATATTCGAAATGCGTACCGGATTGGTACGGAAATAAAAAGGCGATGAATATAATCAACGCTAAAACACTACCTATATTTAATAGGTTTGCTAAAAAGGTTTTTCTGTTTTTAATAGACAAGTCCATTATGAGGACTTTCTTGCGGTCCATTTCACCTCTGCTACACCCAAATGAAGGGAAAAGTATCTACAAAGGGTGAATAGGTAATCAGAAAGTCGGTTAAGGTATTGAATGATAATATCTTCCACATCCGAGTGCAATGAAAGATCCACGACTTTTCGCTCTGCTCGACGAGAAACGGCACGTGCAATATGTGCTTCCGAGACTAATTTATGCCCTCCGGGCAAAATAAAATTACGAAGCGGCTCCAATTCTTTTGTAAATTTATCTATAGCTTTTTCCATTGCTTCAATATCACTGGATTTTACATTTGAAGACATCGGATTTTTATTGGGGTCAGAAGCCAGGGAGGACCCCATGTCAAATAATCGATGTTGAATATTGAGCAATTGCTCTCTAATTTCGGGAATATCTGTCTGGTCGCGAATTAAACCAATCCAGCCATTCAACTCGTCTAGGGTTCCATATGCATCAATGCGCATATGAGACTTGGGAAGTTTGGTGCCGCCGAATAAAGAGGTTTGGCCTTTGTCTCCTGTTTTTGTGTAAATTTTCATCTACTATGAATTTTTATATCTATGATTAGGGTCATTTACCGTTATAATATTTGTATTGGGTTCATCGGACTCAATCTTACCATCTCTTAGTCGAATGACGCGATGGGCGTGATCAGAAATATCTGGCTCATGCGTAACTAATACAATGGTGTTACCCCTATGATGAATTTTCTCTAATATACCCATTATTTCAATGGAGGTTTTAGTATCTAGATTCCCAGTAGGCTCATCAGCTAAAATAATCGCAGGATCCGTCACTATAGCTCTTGCGATAGCCACGCGCTGACGTTGTCCACCTGACAATTCATTGGGCTTATGATCCATTCGATCCTGAAGTCCCACTAAAGATAAAGCCTCCCGTGCTTTTTCGTCTCGTTTATTTTTCCGCATTCCTCCGTAAATCAGGGGCAAAGCTACATTATCTAAAGCAGTCAGACGAGGGAGTAAGTTAAACGTTTGGAAAATAAAGCCAATCTCTCGATTTCGAGTTTCAGCTAAGTCTGCATCAGACATTGAACTCACGTTCTTCCCATTTAAATAATACTCACCAGCAGTTGGAGAGTCAAGGCAACCTAATATATTCATCATGGTAGACTTTCCTGACCCTGAGGGTCCCATAAGTGCCACATATTCATTTTCATGGATAGCCACGCTGACTTCATCAAGCGCTAAGACCTCTAACTGACCTAAAATATACTTTTTACTAATCTTCGAAAGGGATATAATTTCAGACATAAGCATTACTTTTGAAAAGAAAGATACATATTATGGATAAAGAATTAGAGGCCCTTTCGTTGTAAGTATCAATTTTTGTATCTATACCTCATAATTATCCACTAAACGATGAAAGTACACGATTAGTTTTTGCAAATAACTGGAATATATGAAGTCAAAACCCCCTCAGTCGCTCCGGCACATCGCAATTGCCGGTAATATAGGCGCTGGTAAAACAACACTTTGCCAAAAGTTGGCGAACCATTATAAGTGGCAGGTACATTTTGAAGATGAGCAGCACAACCCCTATTTACCTGATTTCTACGATGACATGAAAAGATGGGCGTTTCATCTTCAAATACACTTTTTGCATAATCGCTATAAACAAATTGTAGAAATCCAATCTGGCACATCTACAGTAGTTCAAGACCGGACGATCTATGAAGATGCTTTTATTTTCGCGCCCAACCTCCGCGATATGGGGCTAATGTCGAAACGAGATTTTGAGAACTACCACTCCCTATTTCAAACCATGACTCAACAAATATCGGCTCCAGATCTACTTATTTATCTCAAAGCAGATATTTCGACCTTAGTTTCGCATATCCAAACACGCGGTCGAGACTATGAGGGCAATATGAGTCTGGACTATCTGCGCAAACTCAACGAACGATATGAAAACTGGATTTCCGGCTATAAAGAAGGACCACTCCTCATTATAGAAACCAAAGACCTTGACTTTACGACTAAGCCAGGCGACTTAGGAAAAATTTTAGATGCGATCGATGGTCGACTTAATGGATTGTTTTCGGGGTAACCTTCATTCATTCAACATCTACTCTCATTTTTCATTACTAGTACTAAAGGCAACCACATGAAGATTGAATCTTATCAGAAATTAAACAAAAAATTAAAGGATCAAGGAGCCCTTCTTGTAGCTGTAAGCAAAGTTCACCCGGCCGAAAAAATTGAAAAAGCATACGAATGGGGGCATCGAGATTTTGGAGAAAACCGGGCGCAAGAAATGCAGGGAAAGGCGGAAGAGCTTCCCGATGATATACGATGGCATATGATTGGTCCACTTCAGTCCAACAAGGTTAAATACATAGCTGACTTTGTCTACATGGTGCACTCTGTGGATCGCAAGAAAATAGCAAAAGAGCTCAATAAAAGAGCAAAGAAAGCAGATCGAACGATTAAGGTTTTACTGCAAGTTCACATCGCTGAGGAAGAGCAAAAATTTGGTTTCGACGAAGATGAACTTTTTGCTTTTTTAGACTCTGACCCCTTCGAAAAATATACTCACCTGGAATTTTGCGGTTTGATGGGAATGGCCACTTTTACAGACAATGAAGATCAGGTACTAAAGGAATTCAAAGGTCTACAGACCCTTTTCCATAAAGTAAAAGAGAAATATCCGGCCGGAGAGAGTTTTACAGAGCTTTCTATGGGCATGAGCGGAGATTATCATCTCGCCCTGAAGGCTGGATCCACTATGGTACGTATTGGAACAGATGTCTTTGGACCCCGTCCCAAAAAGTGATTATTGCTTCATCCAGCGTTTGACTACCACCTCTTTCGAGCTTTTAATGACAAGAATATACATCCCGGAAGACACGGAGGAACATTGGAATTTGGTTTGTCGGGGTTTGTCCCAGGACCGAATCCACTTCCCATCTGAAGACCACATCGCTACTTCGTCTACTTGCGACAAATCGCCTTTTAAGTAAAAGTAATCTGTTCCTGGATTGGGATACACGTCTACTTTTAGTTCACCAATACCACCATTAGGATTGGAGGTGCTTCCAGATACCAGATATGGGGTACTATACATTTGAAGACCACCCCGACTGTTTCCTACAATTAACTCATAAACACCATCATTATTTATGTCATAAAATCGAGGGTGTGTCCGGGTTCCTATTTTTAGGTCCCCAAGTTTCTCCTCGATCAAATTCATCGGATTTGAAAGAATTCCCTCTCCTTCATACAACAAGATTTCTCTCGATTGGCTTCCAGTCAATAGTAGAAACCCATTATCGGCCGGAAGCAACTGCGGAGAACTATAGCCTGTAAAAGCTGTCGGAGTTCGAGTAAATACATCACCCAGACAAGGAGTGTTTGGCGCCTCATCTTCCTCTGCCATAAACTGAGGATCACCGACACTTCCAATATTTTGAAAATAATTCACATTACCACAAGCCATACCATCGAGAGAATTCCCGTTTCGCTCTCCCATGATCAAGTCAGCTAAGCCATCGCCATTTACATCCACAATTTGAGGAATAGAAAACTGGCCCACATCTATATCCGCAAAACCTTCAATAGGAACAGAGAAAGCAAAAGGCTCACCACTTCCGGCTTGATTTTCAAAATAAAAAACACCACCCGAAAAACTCCCTACTACCAAATCTATATCGCCGTCGCCATCTAAATCACCAAAAGCAGGCGCTAAACCCTGGTTTTGATTGCCCGGATAGTTGCTCAGTGATAAATAATCACTATCCTCTAATCGAAAGGCAGGTTGTGAGGCGGTTCCTGTATTGATAAACAAATATAAACGGGGCTCTATGCCTCCTACAGACTTGAAAACTCCCTGAGTGCCAACTACCAAATCCAAGAGGCCATCCTGATTCACGTCAGCCATAGACGGCACAGAATGACCACTGAGATCCAGTGTCAATTCTTCGAGAAAATTTTCTTGGATAAATTGGGGAGAAAAACCACTGGTATCAGATGCTAAGTCATTGTCATATCTCCAAATAAAGTTTTGATTCCGAGTGGATCCTGCAGAATTGGGAGCTGCAATCATTTCATCTTTTCCATCATTATTGAGATCCAGGAAAAAGGTGGCTATAAAGCGATTAAAATCAATACTTTTATCTGATGAGGGAAAATTTGCGTCTTGTTCTACACCGAAAGCGCTGCTTGGTGTTCCCCCATTAAAAAGCGCTGTGATTTTATTGGATCCGATATCACCAATTAGGATATCCTGAAGCCCATTCGCTGTTAAGTCCCTTAGCGTTATAGTAGAACCTGCATGGCGAAGATTGACTGCACCCGAACCATCATCTAAAATACCCTGCGAACAGGCATTTGGATTATCAGATAATATTAAGGTTTCGCTAAATTCCGACTCAAAGACTTTACCCCAGCAGCGATCCGAGAGTGTGAACACCAAACTATCCAGAGTATAATTTCGCTCCACAGCCATATTGCGATAAAAGTAAATATAGCTCCCGGAAGGCTCCCATGAAAGCAAATCAATATCGCCGTCGCCGTCCACGTCATCTAATACCGGTAAATCTATGCTACTTACATAAGCGTTTGTATAACTACCACTAGAGTTTTCATATTCAATAATATCCCTGTGATTGGAAAAAGTAACAGGTTCAAACATCAGCTGACTCCCGCTTTCAAGGCCTCGGAACACTTGTACACCCGCAATGCCGGGTAAATGAGAAAAAGTAAATAAATCCTCTACTCCATCCCCGTTGAAGTCCCTGATTAAAACAAAATTTCGCGCATCCGGGAAATTACTATTATACTCCGGTGCATATCGAAACTCGTCGGCAGCCTCCTCATATATGAAGCTTCGAAAAACATTTCCATCTCGGTCGAATACTACCATATCTTGCACCCCATCCCTATTCAAATCGATATTTGAAAATTGTGGAGAGGTAAAACCACCAGTCAATGGCATGAGAAGCGACTCAGCATCAGCTGTAAATGAGATATCCAAATCATCATATTGAGCGTTTAGCTGAACGCCCAGGAGAAGCCAAAAAACCCAAAAACTATACCCTTTTAACCAACTCATATTATATACTTACCTTTATCAAATATTAATCTCAATAATACTGAAATTTGAGTACAATATCTACAAAGCTATACTCGAAAAGATGCAGAATGTCGCAGGCAAAACGATCTAAGGTGCAAATACTCCGCTTACCACATGGGCATATTTACTCACTGCTGACAAAGCTAATACTGTCCCTTTTTTTAAGCACCGTATTTACCCTAAGTCAGGGCCAGACCATAGAGGATTGGGAATATATAAAGTCAGAGCAGCAGGATATATATATCACCTATGCGGACACTATTTCAGATACCGTCCAATTATATCTCAATGGCTCGGATTTGGACCTACAGCTCCATAAGAATCAAGCAACCCTGCCCATAGCAGCTAAACCCGAAGGTGAACTCCATTATTTAAAAGGATCAAGTAAAAAGCAGTTGTTTCACATTTACCAGGATAGTGAAGGACAGGCACAAATTACTCATATTCCCTTATGGCTTTCCATACTCCCTCCTTTAGTTGCTATAGGCTTAGCCCTTCTTTTACAAGAAGTTATCATTTCTCTCTTTGTGGGTTTGTGGATGGGTGCATTTATTGCCGGGGGCATGCGATGGGTTTCTTTTTCGTATTATTTTGAGTCACTCTTTAACACGGTGACGGACTACATTATCGTGGCCCTGAACAATACGGGACACCTCAGCGTAATCACTTTTTCGCTATTGATTGGCGGCATGGTAGCGATTATATCAAAAAATGGCGGAATGGCCGGAGTGGTTATCCATTTATCGGCCTATGCCCGGTCGCGCCGCAGCACCCAATTTGTGACCTGGTTACTAGGCGTAGCTATATTTTTCGACGATTATGCAAATACCTTAATCGTGGGAAATACCATGAAAGCCGTAACTGATCGGTTTCGAATTTCACGAGAAAAACTTGCTTACATTGTGGACAGCACAGCCGCACCCATTGCTGCCGTAGCATTTATTACGACCTGGATTGGAGCTGAGTTGGGATATATAGAAAACGGTATTGAAATGATTTCAAACTGGAGTCGTACAGAAACACCCTACGCCATATTTTTACAGTCTTTAAAATACTCCTTCTACCCCATTCTTACGCTGGCATTTATTCTCATGCTAATCTATCAAAGACGAGATTTTGGGCCCATGTGGCAAGCCGAAGAAGACGCTAACCAACAGGTCTATTCCCAACAAGAGATACAAGCCGACGAACAAACCGAAGAAGATCTCTCTCCCCTTCCTACTGCCGGTAGGAACCCATGGGATGCTATTCTCCCCATTCTATCTGTTATTTTAGTTACGATTCTCGGACTTTGGACAACGGGGATTCAGTCTACCTGGCAGGAAATAGTAGAGATTGATCCGAGCGTACAGCAGGGATGGAGCTCAGTATGGCAAAACATGAATCTTTTGTGGTCTGAATCGCCGGGTTCCATGATGAAAGTAGGAAAAGTGATTGGAAATGCTGACTCCTACATCGGACTGCTTTGGGGTTCTTTGACAGGTGTGGTTCTAGCTATATTAATCAGTGCCGCCCGGAAATCCATGAAGCTAACGGAGGGTATAAAGTGGATGACTACCGGATTTAAAACCATGCTTCCTGCCATTTTGATACTGACCATGGCCTGGTCATTAGCCATTACCACGGAGCAGCTGCATACAGCAGACTTTCTAGCGAGTTTAGTCGAAGGCTCACTGAATCCTTATTTTTTGCCTCCTATCGTCTTTATTTTATCGGCACTTATTGCATTCTCCACCGGTTCCAGTTGGAGCACCATGGCTATCTTGTTCCCCATTGCGATTCCTACAGCCTGGGCAGTGAGTTTAGCTGCCGGTTTACCCGTCGAGGACGCCTACCAAATACTATTAAACGTCATTGCTACCGTGTTGGCTGCTTCAGTTTTAGGTGATCACTGTTCGCCCATCTCAGATACAACCATCCTTTCCTCTCTCGCTACCGGATGTAACCATATCCAACATGTCCGTACTCAAATGCCCTATGCCCTGACCGTGGGTATGGTAAGTTTGATTTGTGTATTTCTCTCTACCTGGCTGGGAGGAAGTTGGATGGTATCCCTAAGCCTATTGATCGCTGCCTTGATCGCACTTTGGTTTTGGATTCGATGGAAAGGTCGGCTATTATCCTCAACCGATTCCGACGAATGATGTTAGGTAGGTATGAAAAGACAAGCATACGACGACCCGAAAGAGGATAGTTTCTTCGGCACCTCCTTTCTCTTATATCTCGTACTCGCCGCCATCACCTTTTTATTTCTCGGTGTTATGGGTGCCTATATGTACAATCGCGCCCTGTTTGATCTCCCGGGAATGGAAATACCGGGCATCTTTTATGTCAGCACCTTTCTGATCGTAGGAGTGAGCTTTTTGGTCCGATCAGCCCGACATGCCTTCCAAATTTCCCATTTTGATCAACTCTTTCAGCGGTGGGCCGGCATCTTTTTAGCGCTCCTTTTATTCATTGGACTGCAAATATATGGCTGGTATGAATTAATCGACTCCGGCTTGCCTGCCGAGGCCAACAATTCTGTCGGATATCTATATGTCCTATCTGCCCTGCACATCGTCCACATCATTATTGGATTTCCTTTTCATATCAAAGAATTGTGGAAGCAGTACAAATCCCAGCAATCCGGAGATTTTTCAAAAATGGAGTATCTGGCTCAACATGAAAATCGAGACCGCCTAACACTCATGGGACGGTATTGGCATTACTTGGACATGTTGTGGATCGTATTGATGATCTTTTTCATCGTCAATACGTATATCTGGATTTAATGTATTTGGCCGTGCCCCTCGAGGTGTCCGCCAATGGGCGGGCACCTCGGGGTCGGGCCATTCGGGGGTTCCGTCCTCAAGCGGCTCCGCCGCTCACGGACCGCCTGCGATTCTCTTGGCGCCCCTACTACCCCTCACGGGAAAATACTTTTTAGATTGACCTTGGCACTAAATATGTTCAGTAGTTTAAAGATACTCCTTCACCCGAATAAGAAAAATATATTGAAGGCCGAAGCAGAGATTTCAGTGAGTAAATTCAAATCCCTTTTTTCAAATAATTATTGTTCAGGATCCCGCGGTAAAACCAAGTAAAAAAACTTATTCCTCTTGTCTTCTACTAGATTTATAGTACGATTAGGGAACGCAGACACAGAACCCCGCAGTGGATAAACGGTAAGCCTAAAATATCTAAAACATCCGGACATCAAGTTATTAAGCCCAGGGTTAAGATAAACCCCTTCGTTAAGCCCTGAAGGGGCGCAGAACAATAGCACAGGCTAAATGCCTGTGTTGAATAGAAGGTGTTTTTAAAGCCCTGAATGGGCGCAGTAAAGCATTTTGAATATAAATATCGGTCTGAGGGTACACCTCACTTTCAGCAGAATCATCATAATTTAAGCGAAATCACGCGAAACGTGTGAGAGGAAAAAATCTGTTTGTATTTCATTTCTTTTGAGAAAGCAGCCCGGGCTTTACTACCTCGCACTTTCAGAGCTTTTAGCTTGTAAGTATAAGGAATGGAAGTATTAAGATGAACTCCCTAATTTCACAATGGTTGAAGCTGAACAGCAGCGAAGGTGGTCCGCTTAGTAAGGCTCTCACTCCATCTTCACCAGCTTTACGGTTTGGGTCTTTCCCTCGGACGTGGTCATCCTGACATAGTACAATCCGGCCGATAAAGCCGAAAGATCCAGCTGATAGGTCGGTCGAAGCTGCCGGAAGTGTCGCTCAAAGACCTGGCGACCCATCTGATCATAAATCACTACAGAGTGCATATCCTTCATGTCCGCCGTATGCGCCAGCGAGACCTGATCTCTGGCCGGATTGGGCCAGAGCAGCCAGCGGCCCTGAGATGATGGCACAAGAGGCCCGTCTGCCGATGTCGTCAAGGAATCGCACCAGTTCTCATAGGGCGTGCCCAGCCGATAATTCGGAAAGGTCGGTATGGTAATGGCATTTAATGTAGGTAAGCGGATCCCTCGGATATCCGGCATACTCGCCTCCCCTTTCTCATCCGGCCGATGAATGATGTGAAAAAAGTCTGTGTTGCTTTGGGTCATAATGTAAATCTTGCAGTCGCGACCCATTTGCATAAGCGATATATCATCTTTTCGCCCGCTCGAATTGACCCGATCCGTAATAGCAATCTTTTCAGCATTGTTAGGAAAATCTTCACCTTCCGTGTCCATTTGATAGAGCAGTGAATCCACCGAAACATACACAAATCGACCATTCGGGGAAAACTGGGCACCTCTAAAAACAATGTAAGGCGGATCCCAAATTGCTAAACTATCACGAACAATAGCCTCAATTTCACCCGTTTCTCGATCAAAATCCATATACAAAAATTCATTTCCAACTCCTATACTTGCCAATTTGCTGCCACTTAAATCAGACACTAGCTGACCGCTAGCACGTCCCCTAGGATTCAATGCTAACTCACTTCCATTTGACTCTACAACCTCTTCCCCTCCTCTACTTCCATGGTCATTAATAAGGATGGATTCGAATGATGCTTTTGCATTGAATAAGGTATCATCATATAAGGGGTGTATCACCCACCAATCCCGATTATTAGCATGACGAACTGCCGTAAAAAAACCTGTATAGGTTATATTACTTGTTATTGCTGAATCGGTGTATAACACTTCAAGACCTGAATCAGTATGTAGAACGGCATGCTCTCTAATGTAAGCAATAGCATTAAAATACGGTTCATTTACAAAACTGTCCCGAACGTGATATATATAATACAGCGTCGAATCTTCACTTAACTCAAAAGGCAGCCCCATCATCGTACGCACGCGTGGCATGCCCTTCCAAGAGCCACCTACGCACCACTCTTCATGAAATTCCCCCGGCAGTAAGGGGTCGGAGCCCGGTATCACCTCGTGATTGGCATCCCACAACTTACAGCCGTTGCTGTAAAATAATAAGTTCCCCTCCCGGTCTGACATCACTAAGTTTTGACCACGAAACCTTGCTCCTATTGTATCTGCTGATAAATTAAGTACTCTATCGCTAAAATTGAATCTTGCTACCTTGATTGTATCAATTCCACTAAATGCCCCATACCCTATCAACCAGTTATTATCGTATGCAATTTGACCGTTGCCCATTTGCACACTTACACAAAAAAACAATACCCAAAGGCCAACAGCCTTTAGGTATGTTTCCATTCTATTTAATACTATCATCGGACCACACTTATTTTTTGTACGGCTTCACCAACTATTATGTAGTACATTCCGGCTTGAATCTCTGCATTCAAACGAATGGGCTCTCCATCGGTAAAAGTGCCTTCCTGCATCAATTGTATTTTCATGTTTTCTCCTCTTTTATGGCTTACGTCTCGCGACCTCCTTCTGTCTACTCCATCTTCACCAGCTTTACGGTTTGGGTCTTTCCCTCGGACGTGGTTATCCGGACATAGTACAATCCGGCCGATAAAGCCGAAATATCCAGCTGATAGGTCGGTCGGAGCTGCGAAAAACGCCGCTCAAAGACCTGGCGACCCATCTGATCATAAACCACTACGGAGTGCATATCCTCCATATCAGTAGTATGCGCCAGCGAGACCTGATCTCTGGCCGGATTGGGCCAGAGCAGCCAGCGACCCCAAGATGTTGGCACAAGAGGCCCGTCTGCCGATGTCGTCAAAGAATCGCACCAATTCTCATACGGCGTCCCCAACCGGTAATTCGGAAAGGTCGGTATGGTAATGGCATTTAATGTAGGTAAGCGGATCCCTCGGATATCCGGCATACTCGCCTCCCCTTTCTCATCCGGCCGATGAATGATGTGAAAAAAATCGGTATTACTCTTTGTCATGATATAAATCTTACAATCACGTCCCATTTGCATAAGCGAAATATCATCTTTTCTGCCACTCGGATGCGCTCGATCCGTGAAGGCAACCTCTTCAGCATTGTTTGGAAAATTCTCTTCTTCTGTGTCTAACTGATAGAGGAGTGAATCTACCGAAACATAAATAAAGCGACCGTCGGGTGAAATTTGCGCCCCTCGCAAGATGATATATGGCGGATCCCAAAGTTCTAAACTATCTCTCACGAGCACATCTATCTCTCCTGTTTTTCTATTAAATTCAGAGTAAAAAAAAATATTGTCGGCTTTAAAAATGACTAGTTTATTCCCTCTTTGGTTGGCTACCAGCTGACCAGATGTTGCATCTCTCAAATCCATCAATGGCGGTGGGTAAGCTGACGTTACAACCTCCTCTCCTCCACGACCTCCATTTTCATCAATCAAAATAGCTTCAAAAGCTACGCTATCCTCAATAGGATGAATCAACCACCAATCCTGATTATTCTCATGCCGGATAGCTGTAAAAAATCCAGTATACGTCCTACTAGTGGTTACCGCTGAATCTGTGTACAATACCTCAAGTCCCGAATCGGTATGTAGAACAGCATGCTCTCTGAAAAATGAAATAACAGTGAAAAATGGTTCATCTATAAAACTATCTCGTACATGATAAATATAATACAGCGTCGAATCTTCACTTAACTCAAATGGCAGCCCCATCATCGTACTCACCCGAGGCATACCCTTCCATGAACCACCCACACACCACTCTTCGTGAAACTCCCCCGGCAGTAAGGGGTCGGAGCCCGGAATCACCTCGTGATTGGCATCCCATAACTTACAGCCGTTGCTGTAAAATAATAAGTTCCCCTCCCGGTCAGACATGGTCAAATTTTGACCTCTGAACTCTGCTTCTAATCCTCTATCTAATTTTATTTCTAACCCATTCGAGAAATCCCACCTGCCGATCTCATAAGGGTCACCCCAAGATTTATAGCCAATGTACCAGTTATTATCGTATGCAATTTGACCGTTGCCCATTTGCACACTTACACAAAAAAACAATACCCAAAGGCCAACAGCCTTTAGGTATGTTTCGATTTTATTTAATACTATCATCGGACTACACTTATTTTCTGCACGGCTTCACCAACTATTATATAGTACATCCCGGCTTGAACCTCTGCATTCAAACGAATGGACTCTCCATCGGTAAAAGTGCCTTCCTGCATCAATTGGCCGTTGCTATTAAACATTCGATACTGATTGGTATTCAGTTTCGAGGTACCTTCTATTCTTAGCTGCCCACTAGTTGGGTTGGGATACACACTAAAAGTAGAAACCTGCTCCTCAGCTTCTGAAAAACGATAGTCCGCGCAATTTAAGTCAAAGCCCAGATTTCGATCCTCAGGGGGCAATAAACTATTGACTAAGTACCAACCCTGTCCACCGTAGGGAATACACTCATCTAAAACGGCGCTATCAGCATATGGGGCTTTCCCTTCCCAAACACTCTGCAGGGTAGAAAATCCTTGAGATAGCGTATTCAAAAATATATTTTCAGATCCGGCAGTGCTCCATTGATCCAAATCCGTCTGCATTATTTCATACCAATCCAGTACCTCTTGGTCTACCGCCCAGAGATAATCCTGCCCGACGGTATCAAGATCCACCTGACCAAAGGTCACCGTCTCCAGGGTATCCAATAAGGTAATATCCAACAAATTTTGACGATCCTGATATAAGGTAGTGAGACCTAAATTGGAAGCGGTGCTTGCAAAACTACTGTTGTTGTTTAAGTTGCCTTCCTGCATTCGGCGATACACCTGCCATTGCAAGTCGCGAAACTGTTCCAGCAGTAAATCATCTGATCCTATAGAATCGTGCTTCATAGCCAACGAGTCCAGGGCTTCCCAGCCCGTTGCTACTAAACCCGATGAACTGCCGCAAGAAGAGAAACTAGCGCATGTGTAATTGCTTTCCGCATCAAACTCTTCGACAAAATCCGAGGGCGAGCTGACGGTGGTAAATACTGCCCCTTCGGTATCATTGACGATGAAGCGCGAAAGTTCATATTGATTTCCATCATTATGCTTCGCCCCAAATTCGCCTTGGACGGGATCGTAGCTGCTGAGCCACTGATTGCCATTGTATTCCTGGCGACCCGTATTGGCATAATTGGCCAGTGGTGTATTATAGCCGTATTCCACACCCATGAGGTGCTCATCCAAGGTATTACCTCGGATCTGCGTGCCGCTGCAATTACCAAACACCCGAATCCCCCGCTCTGCATCCGAGATCACATTACAGTTGATTACTGATTGAACTACATTTCCGATTCGTAAACCATGTGTATCCCCCGACTGACCCGATGTTCCAGTATATTGAGAACTTAAT
>Ga0209949_1000261_pt1 | contig 29336 bp, 24 predicted proteins | sample SalPonC_black_MG_FD_185711 | JGI IMG/M metagenome (GOLD analysis project Ga0209949, IMG submission 185711) | Salt pond soil microbial communities from South San Francisco under conditions of wetland restoration - Salt Pond MetaG... | ecosystem: Environmental > Aquatic > Marine > Intertidal zone... | reverse complement strand
GTGAAGGTATCCACGGCCTCGGAGGTAATGGTCGCGGCCCGGGTCTCGCGCTCAGGTAATGCCATGCCTGAAGCAGGTGACTGGCAGGGCTCCCTCGAAACGCCGATTGCAGTCAGCGACGAGGAGCAGGCGCCGACAACTCTGGTGATTGACCAGCAACTGACAGACTGAATGTCTTCCAGGTCCCGCTTTTATTGACGAACTTGATCAATGTCAAGAAAACAGCAATATGTCCAGATGGAGTAGGACCTAGGTCTGGTAAAGAGAAGACCTAAGGACCTCAACTTCGTTGCCTCAATAACGTTAATATCCGATAATCATACGTGTCATTCCTCCTGTCGGATCTGGAATTGACAGCTCAGGCTTTGCATCTGGTGCAGAAGTAGCTGGAAAGGTGACGATTGAAATATGGTTAAAGGGCGTTCGTTGTTCTCTCTTTCAGGACTGGTGCTGAGTGTGTTGCTCACCGCCTGTGCCTCGGCGCCGCCGGAGGCGCCGCAGAAAGAATACGTCTTTCCGCCACCCCCGGATCCGGCGCGGTTCGTGTTTGAGACTACTCTGGTCAGCACGGCACAGGTGCAGGACGTTGACAGCAAGAGTCGCTTCCGGATGATGGTCACCGGTGAGAGACAAAAGGGCAAAATGATGCCCAAGCCCTTCGATGTCGCCGTTTGTAAGGGCCGTATCTATGTCAGTGACACCGTGGCGCGGCGTGTGTTTGTTTTTGATCCGGTCGAGGGGGTCAGTTTTGATATCGGTGGCAGTCGGCCCGGGATTCTGAACAAGCCCATGGGGGTGGCGGTGGACGCCAACTGCAACCTCTATGTGGCGGACATGTCCCAGTCCCGGATTGTGCTTTATGACCGGGACGGTGGTTACATTACCGCCATGGGTGGCTCGTCGATGTTCAACCGCCTCACCTATGTTGCGGTAGACCCGGCGGGTGAAAGAGTCTATGCGGTGGATACCGGGGGAGTGGGTACTCAGGAGCACAGGGTGCGGGTATTCGATGTGGCCAATGGCAACCATCTTTTTGATATCGGCACGCGCGGCACCGGCGACGGTGAGTTCAATCTCCCTCGCGGTATTGATGTCGCACCAGACGGCACGGTATATGTTGTCGACGCCGGCAACTTCCGGGTCCAGGCGTTCAGCCGCGATGGCGAGTTCTTGCACAGTTTCGGCTCCCTGGGGCGACAGATGGGCCAGTTTGCCAGGCCCAAAGGTATTGCGGTAGACCCGGATGGCAATGTGTATGTGGCTGATACGTCCTTCGGTAATTTTCAGATCTTCGATGCCGAAGGTAATTTGCTCCTGTTCATTGGCGATCGGGGCAGTAGCGGTGGTCCGGCAGAGTACATGCTGCCCAGCGGGATGGCCGTTGACGAAAATGGCAGGATTTACATGGTCGACCAGTTTTTTCACAAGGTGGATATCTTTCGGCCCGCGCAGCTGGCCACAACAGATGGGTACCTGGGGGCCTGGTTCCGCTAGGTAGACATGGCTGGCTGGTGGAAGTGACTCGGCCAGTGTAAGTTCGATAAAGGGGATGCAGTGCCGATGCCGTCAAGCGGCGGACGACTGACAGAGCAAGAAAAGCTGAAACAACGATGAGGGAAACTACAATGAGACTTTTCATATTGAGGGGCGCCTCTGGGCGTCCGCAAAATCTCCTCCTGGCGCTGGCGCTTGCCACGGCCGGGTTCCTGTTGGCGGGCACGGCGCAGGCGCAGAGCATTGCCGGTACCAGCCATGACCTGACCACGGCAACGGAAGGTCAGCAGGCCGGCAATATCCTGGGCGCGGGCACCGGTGAAATCTGTGCCTACTGCCATACGCCGCACGGTGGTGACACCTCGGCGCCTGCGCCGCTGTGGAACCGCAGCCTGGCATCGGTCAACATCCAGCAGCGCTACTCTGATCTGAATACCACCACCCTGAGGGGCGAAGAGGCTCCGGTGGGCTCAGTATCCCTGGCCTGCCTGTCCTGCCACGACGGGGTCCAGGCCATGGATACCGTCATCAACGCCCCGGGCCGCGGGAATTCGACCAATACCGGTACCGCCGTTATGACCGGCGCAGACAATAGCCTGGCGGTCATCGGTACCGATCTGCGTGATGATCACCCGGTCAGTATCCAGTACTGCGGTGGTGGCATTGATTCTACAACCGGCCTTACCGCCTCCACACTCTGTGCTCATGGAAGTGACTACAACGATCCACAGACTGACACTATTAACGGCAATCAGGTCTGGTGGCTGGACACCAGCACTACGGCTGGTGATGGTACCGCCAACCTCGGTGCAGCCGATGACGGGATTCGTCAGCGGACCGACATCTTCCTTTACAGCCGCTCTGATTTCGCCGGCAGTGCTAACGTGCAGCCCGCCGTCGAGTGTGGCAGCTGCCACGACCCTCATGTAGACTCACCAGATACTACTGCTGAGGTCAACTTCATGCGGATCAGTAACGAAGCCAGTAGTGTCTGTCTGACCTGCCATAACAAGTAAGCGGTCGGCCGGCAGCAGGGCCCCGGCAGGGGCCCTGTTTCGCTGCGTTACGGATAACTAAAGTTTGTGAGAGAGCTGGGAGTCATTATGTGGCAAGGCATCGGGCGTGGGCATTCCCGGGGCGGCATCCAAGCCGCCCTGATGGCGTTCTGGCTGGTGTTCCCGGCACAGTCGGTGCTGGCCCAGCAGGAAAATGAACAGGAAAGCAGTGAACAGAAGCAGACCGCAAGCGGGGATATCGACCCCGGTTCTGCTTTTGCCACCATTAACCAGACCGTTATCACGGTGGCCGAGTATGCCCGCGAACTTCGTCGTGAGGCCCGCGAAACTTTCTATCATGGCCAGCCCCCGGGTGGGGATATGGCCAGGTTCCAGAGAGAGGTGGCCGACCGGTTGGTAGAACGTGTGTTGATGGCCAGCGAAGCCCGCCGCCGGGGGCTGGAACCGGACACTGACCGGGTGCAGGAGGCGCTGGGGCGTCTGGCCGCCAGGGGGCTCGGTGAAGAGGCCCTGACTCATGAGCGCTGGCGCCTGGAACAGAAAAGCCTGGTGGACCAGCTTGAAGCCCGTGTGCGGGCGGTTGCCAATCCATCCAAGGAAGAGGTTCGTAGCTTTTACGAGGCAAATCCGGAACTGTTTACCGAACCGGCCAAGCTGAAACTCTCGGTGATTCTGTTGAGGGTGATGCCGGAGGACCCGCAAACTGTCTGGAAGGCCGCCCGGGAAGAGGCGGAGGGTCTGCTGGAGCGCTTGCGCGATGGTGCGGACTTTGCTGAAATGGCCCGTATCCACTCCGGTGACAATACCGCGGAGGCGGGGGGCGATATGGGGTATGTCCATATGGGTATGCTGGCGCCTGAAATCGAGAAAGCGGCCCGGGAGATGGCCCCCGGCGAGCTGTCGGAGCCATTGATGGTGCTTGAAGGTATTGCCCTGGTGCGTCTTGAGGCTCGTCAGGAACCCCGGCTCCAGGATTTTGCCAGCGTCGCCGAGCGTGCCGAAGGCCTGTTGGAACGGGAGCGTGCGGAAGCTGCGGTAGCAGCGCTACGCAATAATTTGCGGGAGGCAGCTGAGGTATCCCTGCGTGAAGAACTGCTCGAGCCCGATGGAGACGCCCCTGGCGTGCCGGCCTCGGGGTAACTCCCCGCCATGTCGTGCCAGATGTGTCCAGAAGTCAGCGACTCCGGGAAAGCAAGGGCACTGGAGGCTGGCGTCCTTTGCCCTGTTCCTGGCTTCGGCAGCAGCTTCCATCGGAGCGGCCCCGCTCAGTGGTGAACTGGAGTACACGGGCCGTTATTCCCGTTTTGACGGCGGCGGAACCAGTAGCTCGAGCACCAGCAATGCGGGCACTCTCCGGCTCGAAAAAAACATGTACCTCTGGGAGCCCTGGTTCGCCCAGTTTTCGGGTTCAGTAGGATTTTCGCTGACCAGAAGCAAATTCTGGGGCGGACGGCAGGAGCCACGGTCCCAGAACGGTGAGTTGACCACTGGCGAGGCCCGGCTCGGGTTGTTGCCGCAGTCAGATGTGCCCCTGAACCTCTGGATCCTGCGTGATGATACCCGCCTGAACAGTGACGCCCTGACGACGAGTGCCCGGGAAACGGATCGCACGGTTACCCGCTACGGATTTCAGCAGAGTTACCGGAGCTCCAGCCTGGGCCGGTATCAGTTACGCTACGAAGAAACAACTGTAGACCAGGCCACTGGCGAACCGCTTCGCGATGAACGGCAGAACTGGCAGTTCACTGGCCGTAAAAACTTCAGTGAGCATGACCTGGATCTGACGGTCGAGCAGAATGAAGTGCGCCGGTCCCTGGGCGACATCGGATCTGACGAGCGCGAGCTGATCAATCTTCGCCATCGCTATACCCCTCAGGACAGCAATCTGACCGTCAACAACCTGGCAAGCACGACCCGGCAGCAGCGGGACACTCAAAGCAGCGTTTCCAGTACCGACCGTGACCAGGTCAGCACGACCACCATATGGACCAGTGGCGGGGAGCGACGGCTCAGGTTAAGCGGCAACCTGCGGGCGCTGGAGTTCAACAATGAGTCCGCCTCCTCTCTCGGAACCCAGCAGTTGGTCGCCACCAATCTTGGCGCCAGCTATCGTCTGAGTGATCGCTGGACCACCAGTGTCAACTCCGGGGCTACCTACCAAGAGACTTCAGTCGATACCAATACCGGCCTCAGCAGGCCGGTTAATGTGGCCCAGCGTTTCAGCCAGCAGCATAACGTCCGGCTCGGTTTCAACTCCGGATCACGGAATTTTGCCGACCTCAGCCATAGCTGGAATGCGGATCTGAGCGGCGGCTACCAGAGCGTAGAGACTGAAGAGGACAATACCGAATTTGCCAATGGCTCTGTCCGGATCGGTCATGACCTGCGCAAGCCCCTGGCGACGGGTGATTTCGGACGGCTGACCGGGACCTTGCGTCAGTCCGCCTCCCATCAAATCTCCAATACCGGGGAGCCGCTCTCGGGCCTGCAGAATGGCGCATCAATCAGGCTGGACAGCCCGCTGGAACTGGGTAGCGCCTATGGTGAATTTCAGGTCTCGGATTCAAGGCAATACCGTGACGGCGAGGTTGAACAGATATTCCAGCTGGTGAATCTGCAGCTCTCCCTGCGTCAGAATTTCAGCCGGAACCAAACCCTTTCTCTCAGTGCAACCCTGCAGACCAGCCGCAGCAGCGACAATGAGGGTTTCAGCGACTGGAATCCGAGTACCAATATCAGTATGTCTTACCTGCAGAGTGCCGTGTTTGGCATCAATCGCCTGAGCTGGCGATCGGACCTGCGCTATACCAGCGATAACCTGCTGTACCTGATCGAGCAGAATGACTCACTGGAGGCAAACGATGATACCCGTTGGGAAAACCGCCTGGATTACCGCATTGGCCTGCTGGTAACCGAGCTGACCGCGAGCCTTTCAGAGTCCGACAACACCCTGAACCAGAGCTACCGCCTCTCGGTTACCCGGCGGTTCTGAAAACCCGGTCAGAGACTGGTGCTGGCGTTCGTTCAGGAGCAGAGCGATCCGCGGGTCAATCAGCGGATCGGCATCAGATCCGCAGTTGCACCATCCCGTCCCGCACCCGTACCTCAAGTACTTGCAGCGCCTGCGTGGCGGGCGGCGCGACGGGCTTTCCATCGCGAATGTCAAAGGCCCCCTGGTGCAGCGGGCATTCGATCACGTGATCGTCGAAATAGCCATCGCAAAGATCAGCGCCGTTATGGGTGCAGAGCGCGAGCGAGGCATAGATGCCGCTGGGCGTGTCATAGACAGCGATGGTCCGTTTTCCGGCCTCGACCCGGGTGACCCAGTCCTTTTCCAGCTCGTTTACCGCAATCAGGTCGCGCCAGGATTTGTCGCTCATGCCCTCGCCTCGCGGATCTGATGCAGGATGTCGAGATGGGCACCGAGATAGCCACCCGGCTCGACATGAATATGGTCACGCAGCTTTTCGTGCAGGCGTGGCAGGGTGTGGTAGGGAACCAGGGGAACATAGTGATGTTCTGCGTGATAGTTCATGTTCCAGCACAGGAACCTCAACGGGGCGGAGACGAGGTTGGTGCGGGTGTTTTCACTCATCCGGGTAACGGTCGGACGACCCACATGTTCCGTCATCCGGATGAAACGCATGACCGGTTCGCCGAGAAACAGCGGAATGATCCAGTACCAGATCAGCCCCCACCAGCCGGTGACCGCCATACCGATAAAAATCAGTGCGTATATGCCCAACATCGTCCGCGCGTCCCGGAACACCGCGGCATGTTCCTCTTTCGGGATGAAGCGCTTTTCGATGTCCGAAAGCCGACCCATGGCGTGGCGTGAAATCTCGGTGAACTTTGCCTTCCAGTAAGGGATCGCGGACAGGTAGAGCAGGTATTCACCATAGGTCTGCGGCATCGGGATCAATTCCGGGTCCTGGCCGGTCTGTTGCGTATAGGTGTGGTGGTCGCAATGCTCATACCGGAAAAAGCGATGTGGCAGTATGATAATCAAGCCACAGATCTGCCCGGCGATATTGTTCAGTTTGCGGGTGCGGAATACGGTGTAATGCACGCATTCGTGCTGTAGCGAAAAATGATGCACCAGCACGATTCCATGCAGGAGCATGGCGGGCCAGATCAGCCAGCTGTTCCATGCCAGGGTGATCAGTGTTGTGGTTCCGGCCAGCACCAGCAACCACAGCGCCAGGTGGCGCAGGGCGGGCCTGTCGGAGCGCTGCATCAGGGATTTCATTTCGTCCCGGGTCAGCTTGCCCTCTGCAAGCGCCTGGGTCAGGGGTGTGACAATGCCGTGTGTCATCGTTGATGATCCATCAGCTCTGTCGGTACACGGGTCTTTACGCCGGAGCTATTGTGAGCAGGACAGGGATCTGAAAGCGACATCACTACACCATAGCACGTCCCGATTCGGCCCTGCAAAAAGCTTCCCAATGGTGTTTTTCCCGCAATGTCTCCAGCCCGGTGCTGACCTGCTGGTGAAGTATCCTGGCCAGTTCGCGTGGGCTCTCTGTGACCGAAACCGCGACTGGGGGATGAAACATGACATCTACTTGCACCGCAGGTTTTGCCAGCAGACGGCACAGGTGGGCGACAAAATCGTCGTCGCCGATAAAAGGTACCAGGCAGTCGGGTTGCCCGTCCCGGTGGTAGGCAATCGTTATCGCCTGCACCGGACGCCTGGCCGTGATCGCCGCGCCGAGCAGGCGCGGGTGAAACGGTCGGACGCCTGCTCCGGCCGTCGTGGTGCCTTCAGGAAACACCAGCACGCATTCCCCCGCTGCCAGGACCGAGGTCAGTTTCTGTCGCACTGCAGCGCAGTCGCCGGCCCCACGTTTTACAAAAATAGTACCGACCTGACGCGTGATCCAGCCAATCAGTGGCCAGGAAGCCACCTCACGTTTGGCAAGAAACCGCAAAGGAAGGCCCGCCGCCAGAATCGGGATATCCGTCCAGGAAACATGATTGCATACATGCATTCCCGAACACTCCATTGCCTGGCCGTGAGTCTGAATATGCATGCCCAGAATCCGGCACAGGCGGATGCAATAAACATTGACCAGAGTGGCCCGATCGAATCGGCGCCCGCTGCAAAGCTCGACAATCCGCAACAACAAAAGGGTCGTCGTGCTGAGCATCAGAAACCCGACAAACGCGCTCAGCCGTGTAAACAGCCGGAGGCTTGCAGCAATACGCTCCATTCGCTTCAAGCAGTCCTGGCCTCAAGTTTATAGCGCCGCGCATAACGGTGTGCCAGTTTATCCACGTGCAAAAGTACCAGCAGGTCGGCACAGCGGAAAGCCGGGTCCCAGCAGGGCTCACCGCACACTTCTGCCCCCAGTCTCATATAGGTGCGGAGCAATGGTGGAATCGCCACTTTGTCTGTCTTCAACTGATGGCTGGCAAGATGCGGCAGCGTGCGTTTCGGAATGACACGGAAGTCGTCTGCAGCCAGGTGCTCCTGCTGTACCTGCTGGGTGATTCGCCAGGCTTTGTTGCCGCCGTCCAGCATACTGATACTGGCGCAGCCCAGCAGATAGTCGATGCCTTCCTGAACCAGATACTTTGCCACCTCTGACCAAAGCATGCTCAGCGCCGCTCCCGAGCGGTAATCGCTGTGAATGCAGGTCCGGCCAAGCTCCGCGAAGACGCCCGGGTTGCGTTTCAGGCGATCGAGATTGAATTCGTCTTCAGAGTAAAAGCCGCCGATTCTGGCTGCTACGTCTCCATGCAGCAGGCGCGTAGTGGCCACAACCTCGCTGTGCTGGTCCATAACCACGAAATGTTCGCACCATGGGTCAAAGCGGTCCTGGTCGATACCACCATCCGTTTCCAGATCGGCACCATATTCGCAGGTGAATATCTGGTGCCGTAGTCGCTGAGCCGCGACGATCCGGGCCGGTTCGGTTGTCACGCCGGAGGTAAGCTTTCGGCCGCTGCTGGCGACTGCGGATTGACTTTGCATGTTCTGATCCCTTTGACTGGCTGATTTGTTGCCGCCACTGATCTATAGCAGGCTCGTTCAATCAGACGTTAAGGGAGGGATATTGCAACCAGATGAAGGGTTTGCGACGATTCCATGACAACTCAGTCGGGGTCGGCCTGGCAGCAGTGATCGGCTGAAAAGTAGGTATTGAGCTGTGCGGTCAGCCACTGGGGATCGTCCAGTGGCAAGTCGTGGCCAGCGCCGGGATGCACTGCCAACGGGCATTCAAGCGATTCGGCCAGGTCCCGACTACAGCGCCAGTCCATCAGCCGGTCACCTTGACTTGCCAGCACCAGGGTTGGCATCGGTGGCACCTTGTGTGGCGGCTTGTAGCGGGAGGCGGCGTATAGCTGGCGAATGACATCGAGCCGCCGCACCGGACGCTCTCGCTGAATCGCCTGCCACTGCTCAGTAACCGCGGTGTTGATGGGGCGGTTGCTGGTAAGGGCCAGAATGGCCTGTTCCCGCGCATCGCTGTCGGCCTGGGTCAGCATGCGCATTACCTGCGGCCATTGGCCCGGGCGCAGGCGGCGCCAGGGCGCGCTCAGCCCGGAACTGGAAGAAATCAGTACCAGACTCGCGCAGTCTCCCGGCCGATGGAGCGCCCAGTCCAGCGCCACCATGCCCCCGAGAGACAGCCCGATCAGGCCTAGCGGGCGTGGAAGTTGGCGAGTCGCCCTCTCGGCAAATTGGCGCACGCCTTCAATGGAGGTAGGCGAGCGCAAATGCCGGGCAAGCCCGGTGCCGGGAAGATCCACTGTATGGAAGCTGTCCTGAGGGCGCGCCTCTCGAAGCTGTTCTGGCCAGTCGCCCCAGTGAGCACTTTCCCGTGCCAGCCCGCGAATTAGCAACCAGTCCATTACAGGTTCTCACTCTTGCTGTACCAGTGCATTCTGGCCGCGGCCCGCAGCCATTCTTCCCCGGACTTGTCCGGCATCCAGTTGCCGTAACTGGCGCTGGCGTGGAGCAGAAAATCCAGCAGGATCATATGGCTGCGCAGAACACGCTGATGGCGGTGTGTGGCGAGGGGGTTGAATAGCCCCTCACGACTAAACAGTTGCCGGGGCCGTTTACGCACCCAGCGCCAGGAGCCCATCTCCAGGGTCAGCGGCAGCCAGGGGGCGCTGGCCTCGCGATTATGGCGCTTGTAAAAGTAGTCCCACAGATCGCCATGGGTCACATAATGCTCTGATTGCGGCTCGAACTGATAGTCGTGATGAGGATAGGCCTGCTCCCAAAGCAGTTTCAGAGCCATGACGGACGCAATGTTACGCATTGGGCGGCGTCGGTAAGCGTAGGGAAACCAGATCTGATCACGCCAGCCGAAGCCCGAGTGGCAATCAAGTGATAGGTTGAAAGGCCGGCCCGGCAATACTTCTTCAATGATGCTCTGCAAGGCCAGATTTTCCGGCTCCATGCCCTGGTCGGGTTTGCCTCGATACCATGGAAGCGTCGGCGACAAACTCTGCCCACCAACTAAAAAGGTACTCTGGCTCTGGGCGGAAATGGGCGCATTGCGCATCAGATCGACGCCAGCGGGGTTGCTGCGCCGGTTCAGCAACATGCCGCCAGGATTGAGAATGGGCACAACGACCAGCCGCACCTGCTTCAGCAGTTCAGACAGATGCTCGTCCCAGCGTAGCCGGTTGGCAATATTGCGCAGCCATGCCAGAACCACCTGGGTACCGATCCGCTCGAGCCCGTGCACGCCGCCCAGCAGCAATAGCGCTGGCCGGTCCGCCGGGGCTTCGCCCACATCGACACGGTAAATGGGCAGCTCAAACGAGTCCACCGGAATGCTCGCGCTCACCTGCGCGGAAAACTGCGGCGGTGACTCGGCCAGGATACGCTCCAGATCAATCAGTTCCGGTAACTTGCGCCGCAACATGCGTCGTTGCTTGGCATCACGCAGACCCTGCTGTTCAGGGATCACCTTTATGTGAGTGAGGTCGCTCAGTTCAGTCATGGATCTACCTCACCAGTCTACACCTTATTACGGAATGACCTGTCTTCGTACCAGTCGTCCATGGTGTCGTACATTTCACCTTTGAGGATGTAGTAAGGCGCTTTCTGGTAAATCTTGATGTCGTGGAAGGGGTCGGTGAGAATCTTGGTCATCCATACCAGGCCAGACTGAACGCCCATGAGTTTGAACAGATGTACTGTCCTGAACAGAACCGCGCCCAGACCGATAGATAGCCACACCAGCGCCGTGTTGCTAATGAATCCAGCCATATCGGTTGCCGGTGCCAGCAGGCCGAACAGGTCGGGGCCAAGTAACAATGCCACCGGGGTCAATGCCCAGATCGAAAGCAGCACAATCTTTCGGTTCAGGTTGTAGCCAACTTTCACGCTTTCCTTGTAGTCGTGGCTGGCCCTGTTCACGTCGTCATAGGTTTTGGGCTCGAAAAAGAAATGCCCGGTCTGGCGCAACGTCATCGCCAGTAGCCAACCAACCAGGGCGGCGGCCGCCGGGTGAAAAAACACCAGAACATAGCTGACCAGAAAACAGCTGGCACTGAGCAGATGCAGAAACTGGTTAATCCGGTTGTGGTGGTAGTAACGGTGGTCGTCCCAGCGTTGTTTTTGTAGTTCCTCAAGAAAGGTCATGGCAGTTTCCTTAAAGATCGAGTGTTGCAAAGGGTTCTTCGGACAAGCCGGACTCAGAGTGCAATGCTTCCGGCAGTGGATGGCCGGACAGCAGGGCCTGCCCGGCTTTTATCGAGATTCCTTCATTGATTTCCGGGCAAAGCCGGTAATGCTCAGAGGCAAAAACAATGATGGTGGAGCCGTGCTGGAAATAGCCCATCTCCTCGCCTTTGCGAAACGCGGCATTGCACGGAATCAAATTGGCACCACGGTATTTAAGGTCCAGCGGCTGCGGCAGAAAATGGAATTTCATGCTGGCCACCAGAATGGCGGCTACCGGCACCAGAGTCAGACTGAAGTCCGGGCGGCCTGATTCCAGCTCAATAACCGCCCTTTCATTCCTGCAGTACAGCTTCTCGACTTTTTTCAGGGCAATAGGGTTCACGTTCCAGGTGTCTCCGGACACATAGTTCACTTGTCGAACCCGGCAGTCCACGGGCGCATGGAATCGGTGATACATGCTGGATTTCAGGCGCAGGGTGACAAAGTGGCCGTTGCGGTACCTCAATGCCAGTTCGGCATCCGGAATCAGTTCTTCCAGGGTGTAGGGAAAGCCCTTGGCCTGAAACAACTGGTTGCCCGCGATACGCCCGCAAGCTCCGACAATGGCATCACAGGGACTGCTGACAATGTCGGGTCGGGCGTCTGTCGGGCGCAGACCCGGCTTGAGCTGCCGCGTGAAACACTCCTGCAAACTGCGAAAGTGCTTCTTGTTTGCGTCCTGTAACCGGAGATCGTCAGCGAAGCATTGCCAGACAGAGATTGAGAGCCTCGTAAGCGCAGGGCTCTCAAGCTGGCTGAACCAGCCCATGAACAGCGTTAACCAGCGTCTTGGTAACCGGTTGGTCAGCAGGAAATTCAGCTGCTCACCGGCGGTCAATTGGGGAGTTGTCCTGTTCACTCGGTTCACTAGGCCACCGTGACTTCAGCGTGCGCCTGTTCCGGGTATTCCAGGCCCAGATCCACAAGGAACTGACGCATGATAGGCTCTGCCTGGAACCGGGCGGCACGTTGGCGGGCGTTTTCGACCATGCCAGTACGACCGTCGCGGTTGCCGAAGAAACCCACGATCGCCTCCGCCATGCCCTCTATATCTTCAACCAGGTAACCGCTCTGACCGTTCTCAATGATGTCTTTCGGTCCCTTGCAGTTGTATGCCACTGCGGGCATCCCATGGGTCAGAGCCTCAAGCAGAACGTTGCCGAAGGTGTCAAAGCGTGAGGGAAACACGAACAGGTCCAGCCCGAGGTAAAGCGATGCCAGCTGTTCCGGGGTCTGCCAACCCAACAGGACAGCATCGGGCATGGCCTTTTGCAGCTCTGCTCCGGCCGGCCCTGACCCGGCAATCACGATCCTGAGCTCCGGAACCGACAGGCGCGCCTGTCGCACAATCTCTGGCAAATCAAAGATGCCCTTTTCACGGCTCAGCCGACAGGCAATAAACAGCACCGGGGTTTTATCGTTGGCGCCGGGAATCAGCTCCGACTTGCGCGCCGGCTGGACTCTGAGATCTCTCGGCGCCGTGTGGTGGGCCGTTAGCAACACCTTTTCTGCCGGCAGCTGCATCTCATGCCCGGTCAGCCAGTCCCGGTGTTCACGGTTAAGCACGAATACGCCGTCAAACCGGTTGTACAGCGCCCGCATCATGCGGCGAACCCGGTCTCTTTCATGTTGGTTCAGGTTAGTGGCATGGGTAATGAAATCGATCCAGTCCGTGTGCATGAAAAAGTAGCTGGGAACGTTGAACATCTGTTGCAGGAACAGGGCAACCAGGGCCATTGGCCCTTCGGTGGAACAGACGATGCGGTCGTAGCCACCTTCATAAAAGATTCGGGCAATTTCCATCACATCCGGAACTTGCAGGGTTTGCTCGCCGAAGGGATGCAGGTCAATGTCGGCAACAGGCTGGACGATATGCAGGTGAGGCTCGGGCACTGCCTCGGGGTGGCAGATCAGAAAATCAATGGGTAGATCAGTGCGCTTGATTTCCTTGAGCTTGCCGCTGAGCGAGGTGGATACTCCATTCTTGTCCAACAGGGTGTCGGTCAGATACAAAGCCCGTCGCGAATGTTGGTTCTTACCAAGCTGACAGGCAAACCGGTTGAGCAGGTCGCGGTTCTGGTAAAGCACACGGGTGGAGGCAAGAGTCGATCCGGCCAGCACGGTACTGATCAGAACCGGGAAAGACAGGCTGTCCAGCGCCTCGGCCAGGTTGACGTTACTCATGTTGTCCTGGCGTTTGCCGTCCCCCAGGAACAGCGACGTAAGCTGGCTCGGAATTTCCAGTTTCCGGGTCAGCTCTTCGGTTGAGAAATCCTTCAGGCTGGCGCCCTGATGCTTGTCCAGCGCCTTACGAATCCGTTTGGCGATGAGCCTGTTCAGGTGGTTGAACAACTCGCCGATGCTATCGTTGACGGTATCCACGAATTCTTCGGGGCGATTACGTCTGCTCTCGGCGATCTTCTCCAACTGGATAATACAGAATTTATAGTCTTTCGCCGCCTGCCACTTCAGGAATCGCCGGGGTTTCTTGCCCTGGAGCGCGTCGTGAATAAATGAGAAGAATTTCATGGTTTTCTTGTGCTTCTGCATTTCCAGAAACAGATTGGCGACTACAAAACAGCCCATCTTGTCCCAGGTGGAACCCCGATGAAGCAGGATGCGCAGCAACCCCGGATCCTTGAGTTTGGTGGCAACCTGCGAAAAGTAATCCAGCAGTGCAATATTAAGCTTCTGGTTTTCGCCCACGGTGCCGAAAGGCGCAATCTGTCCATTGCGGAGTGCTTCGAGGGCCAGATCTGAAGCCGCTTCGGTTTTCAGGCGTTTTTGCAGATTTGGCACGTAAAGCTGGGAGCCACATAGCCCGGCGAAAATACCGGTGTGGTCATCAGAGCCACCAGTAACCACTTTCGGCTGGTCAGGATCGACACCGAACTCCGTCGGGTCCAGGTTGTGCTTTTGGGCGCACTCGCGGATGCGTTCCGGCGTCAGACTCTGGATCCAGTTCAAAGTCAGTACGCTCTGCCACAGATCCCGCTGGCCGTTCAGCCCTTCAAAGCGCCAGAACATCACCGCCAGCTTTTCGAACAGGCACAGGTCAATGTGGTCGTTGCGGCTATAGAGATAGAGCGGATGAGGAAGAATCACCGGGATGTCGTAAAGGGCAGCGTAGCGCAGGAAGTCATAAATATTCTGGCGTTTCTGATTGAGCACCGCTTCCTGTTCGCGGGTGAAGCCGTAGGTGAGTACGTGAATGAACAGGTCGTACTCGGGAAAAAAGCAGGTAAATTCGCAGCCGACCAGAACGTCCACGCCCTTTTCCTGGAGTTGCCAGCAGGATCGGGCATTGTTGTGGTTGGTGACGGTAACCACGGAGCTACCGTTCTGCTCCAGAACCTTCACCAGTTTCTTGGTTTTCAGCCAGGTTTCCGGTAGCCGCAGTATCCTGCCCCATAGTTCGTCCGGCACGTCGCTGTTGTGATCGTGACAGTGGAAGTCGATGCGCAGGCAATTCTCAGGGTCGAAACGCTGTGTCTGTTGCGCCATGAAGCCGTCGAATTCGGCTCTCAAGTTCTGACGGAAACCGGGGTCGCCGTAGCCGTGCTGTTGAACTGTCATACTCAACCCACCTTGCTGGAGTATTGGTCCCGATCGGATACCCGACCGGTTATGCTCTTTCGCCTGGAAGCGATCAGCGGGCCGTGAATCCGGCCAGCCAGCGCCGGGAACCTTGCCGTCAGCATGTCGACCAGGAACTGTCGTTTGATTGCCTTGTTGGTCAACGCCGGGCTTTGCCACCACCAGCCGTCTTCCTGCATCCGGTGTGCAGCGCTCACAAAACGCTCAATAACTTCGTCGAACTCAGCATCGGTAAAGCTGTAACTCATTATCAGCCGACCGGTGCCGGTCCAGCTCAGCTCCAGCCCGGCCTCTCTCAGATAGAACTGGAACATCCAGTTGTAGCGGCCTGGCTGGGTATAGAGTACCGAGAGAATGGAATGCAGGTTGGTGATCTCAAGTGGAAGCTTTTCGCTGCGCAAACGTTGATTGAACTCATCCACGCGTCGATTCCAGAGATTCTCGGATTCACGATACCGCTGCTGCATCTCTGGCTGGCGGACACGCTCCAGAAACGCATTCATCGCGCCCATAACATAGGGGTGGGAGTTGAAGGTGCCGCGCGCAAACGACACGTTAACCGGCTGATCATCCTTGAAGCGACGCATCAGCCTGTGGGTGCCCGCCAGAGCCCCAATAGGGAGGCCGCCGCCGAGGGTTTTGCCATAGGTCACCATATCGGCACGAACACCGTAGAATTCCTGGGCGCCGCCGTAGGCAAGCCGAAAGCAGGCAAACACTTCATCGAATATAAGCACGATGCCCCGCTGGTCGCAGACCGCTTTCAACCGCTGAAGCCATTCCGAATATTCACCTTTGCTGAAGCCGTTGGCGCGGTCGCTGGCAATCAGCGCCGTATCTGATGGTGCGTCGCTGTTGGGGTGAAAAGCCTGCAGCGGATTGATCAACACACAGGCGATGTCATCCCGAGACTTCAGAATGCGCAGGCTTTGCTCGCTCAGATCCGCCAGCGTGTATACGTCCCGGGCCTTGCGGGTGTTGCCGATGCCCGGCTGAACGCCGTCCCACCAGCCGTGGTAGGCGCCGCAGAAACGAACCAGGTGAGTCTTGCCGGTGTGGTAGCGGGCCAGTCTTACCGCCTGCATGACCGCTTCGGTGCCGGACATGTGAAAGGACACCTCATCCAGTCCCGAGATCTGGCGAATAGCCTCGACGTTTTCGGCGATCAACGGATGATAGGCGCCGAGCACCGGCCCAAGAGCCCGGGTTTTTGCTATGCCCTCGTCCATGCACTGCTTGTAAAAGTCGTAGCCAAAAACATTCACGCCGTAGGACCCGGACAGGTCGTAACGCCAGTTGCCGTCCAGGTCCTTGATCTGGGAGCCGCGGGTTTCATCCGCCATGGACCCCAGCCTGAAGCACTCAGGCAATTGCTCGCTGAATGGAAAGGGCACTCTGTAACGGCTGGTGAACTGAACGTCCGATACGCTGTTTTGAATAGTGCGACAATGAGCCAGGGTTTTGGCGCACTGCTGTTCGGTGCGCGTCCGTAACTGGTGAATTGCGTTACGGCGCTGTTGAACTATGGCAGGAGGCGCACCATCGCAGGCGAAAAACCCGGTCTCATCGTAGCTGAAAAAAGGAATCAGCCGGGCCACTCGCCGTGACCAATTGCTGTGGCCACGGAGAGAGGGGTGTTTCGCCCGTGAGAGCTGCAACCTTATCAGGGCCTTGTAGGTAATATAAGAGCCTGCAACTACCGCGAGAGCGTAAAGGCTGATGGCGGACATCCTCGAACCTTGTTCCTGCTGGTTTCCTCAAAACTAAACGAACAAAGTGAAACCCATGTGGCAGTTTTCCTACAGTTGTGTGACATGCTCGGCCGCAATCAACACGATCTGATGAAATTCTATTGCTGGGAAATACCAGGACTGATTGATTTGAAATTGGTAACCAATCGAAAGTCACAGGGGTAGTGGTTCTACCTCTATCGGCAGATTTCAGAGGTCCAATGTCCTCTTACTGCGCTAGCCCCTAATTGGCGTTCGCTCCCGCCCTGAACTGCATGTTGCTAGGGTAAAAGGGAAAGTTGGACAGGATGGGAAATTTGCTGAGAGAGTTGTTAGCAGGTCGTAGCCCTGATCCCGTTTCAGTAACGCTCATCGTCGGGAAAATCCGGTCGGGTTACTCAGACACAAAACCCATCAGGAACGGATGATGCCGCCATCCTTACGGGTTATAACAACCGTTGCGTCCCTTGGGATCTTGCCACTGCCCGGGGCGCGGGAAAACTGGTCCGCGCCGGGTCGCCGTTCCCTGGATGCTGCAGGTCAGGACCTCTACCGTCCATGCTGACGCTCTTGACCATGGCGCGCTCGGTCATGCTCATGAGCCGCTTCTTCACCGCCTCCTGCTGTCGACCGGCCAACAGGTCTGACAGGGGCTCAGTAGATCAGCGGATTAACCAGACGGGACACTGACTACATGGTGATGAGAATGCCGCCACTGGCCAGGATGACCACCACCGTCCAGGCGGGCAGTTTCCAGACGCTGAGTAAAAGGAAGCCCGTCAGCGCCAGGGCGAACTCATGGGGACCAAGAATGGCGCTGGTCCAGACCGGCTGGTACAGGACTGCACCCAGAATACCCACTACCGCCGCATTGGCGCCGCGCATCAGCGCCTGAGCGCGATCCCAGCCGCGGAACCGGTTCCAGTGGGGCAGCACCGCCACCAGCAGCAGCATCCCTGGCAGGAAAATCATCACCAGCGCCATGGCGGCCCCGAACAGGCTACTGCCGAGCGGCGTCATCACCGCGCCCAGATACGAGGCGAAGGTGAATAGTGGCCCCGGCACAGCCTGAGCCGCGCCATACCCCGCCAGGAACTCGTCTGCACCGACCCAGCCGGACTGCACCACTTCGGCTTCCAGCAGCGGCAGCACCACATGCCCACCGCCGAAGACCAGAGCGCCGGCACGATAGAAGGCATCCATTGCCGCCACGGCTGCGGAGGTATTCGCCCAGGCCAGCAGCGGAAGACCAGCCAGCAAAGTAACGAAAGCCAGGCTTGCCAGCTGGCCGGCACGTGCCGAGACAGGCAATGGCAGGTCGTGAACTTCAGCCTCGGCATGGGCCCGGCATAATGCCATACCAGCCAGAGCGCCAATCACAATGGCTGCCACCTGGCCCAGCGGGCCGCTGACCAGCACCACGGTGAACACTGCGGCCAGGGCGATGCCGGCGCGCCGCCGGTCAGGGCAGAGACTGCGCGCCATACCCCAGACGGCGTGGGCGACGATGGCTACCGCTGTCACCTTGAGGCCGTGGATAATGCCCTGGCTGACGGATCCTTCGAGCACGGCAGCGCCCAGGGCGAACAGCACCAGCAAGATGGCGGAGGGCAGGGTGAAGGCCGTCCAGGCCGCCACTGCACCCCAGGGGCCGGCACGCATCAGCCCCAGGGCGAAGCCAACCTGGCTGCTGGCGGGTCCCGGCAGGAACTGGCACAGCGCTACCAGATCGGCGTAGGCCTGCTCGGAGAGCCAGCGCCGACGCTCCACGAACTCGGTGCGAAAGTAGCCAAGATGGGCGATCGGGCCACCGAAAGAGGTCAGGCCCAGCAGCAGAAAGGCACTGAAAACTTCTCTGATATGATCAGCAAAGCGTGGTGTATCGCTCATCGCCCGGATTCCCTGCCACCTTTGCCTGTAGCACAATTCTCTTCATTCATGGCATCACCGGTAAGTTCCCGCAGGTTTCAAGGTTTTTACCTCTCAGCATCTTCGAGCCTGATGTCGAAATTGCGAAAACCGGGGTGCGAAGGCAGCAAGTCCAGATACGCGATATTGACGGCCGAGACTGTTTTCCCAACCCCGCCAGTTTAACCACACTTCAGATTGCTGAATATGACAGTGGTGTTAAACCTGGTGTCCCGATATCGGCATTTATATTCGGCCCGTGATGCTGGATTTTTCAAGTTTTGAATGGACCAAAATTCCGGGGTAGGGTCAGCCTCGGAACTGAGTGCCCAGACCGGTTCCCAATACAGCGTGGCTAAGGAGGAGCAAATCAACATGCCGATGCGGGTTTATCGCTGGTGCAAAAATACGAAACAGTAAACTGGTGATGACCTTGCGTTTTCCTGCGAGTTTTCGGCCTCCGTGTTAGGCTGACTCTTGGTCTCCTGCAGTTCAGCAAAGAGAGCCGAATATGATCAAAGACCTGACGCTCCATAACCGCGCTCAACAAGTAATGCAAGCCATCACCGAGAACAACGCAGACCTGGATGCTGCGGCCCGAAAGAAGAAGTTCGCCGCCATGTCCGAGTCTGCTTACCGGTTTTTCAGGGGCACCAGCCACCTGTTCTGGCAGGACATGTACAACGACTGGCGGTTTGCACTGTTTGGCGGGGTACCGGGCACCCAGACCTGGATACAAGGCGACGCCCATGTGTATAACTTCGGGGCGTTTGCCAACCATGACGGCGAAGTGATCTACGGCCTGGATGACTTCGATGATGCCGTGGTGTCTGACTACCAGTACGATCTGTGGCGCCTGGCCGTGAGCCTGGTACTGGACACCCGGTCCAATGGCACCTTTGACAACCCGGCCTGTACCAAGGCCCTGAAAGCGCTGGTGAAAGGCTATCTTGAGACAGCAACCCGGTATCGTATGGATGACCAGGAACAGGAAGTCCATTTCACTGCGGATACGGCCTGCAAGCCTCTAAGGAAGTTTCTGGAAAAAGTCGGCAAGCAGAAAGGTCGAAAACGCATGCTGAACAAGTGGACGCGCCTGCAGAAGAACGGCAAACGGGTCTTCGATGCCACCAATCCGAAGCTCAAGCGTCTGTCCCCGGTCGCCCGGAAACAGTTCATGGCCGCCTTCGAAGTCTATCGCCAGCAGAAGGAGTCGGGCGGCGAGGGTAAGTTCTACCGGATCAAGGATGTGGTCCGTCGGATCAGCGCCGGCACAGGCTCACTTGGCACCATGCGATTTTATGCTTTGATCGAAGGTGAGGAAGGTGCGGAGCATGACGATATCATTCTGGATATTAAACAGCAGGACGGGCCTTCGCTGTTGCTGGCGATGCCCGAAGCCGAGCAGCAAGCCTACCGGCGTGTCTATCCCAACGAAGGTGTCCGCCATGCAGCAGCCTTCCGGGCTCTTGCGGAACATCCGGACCGCTACCTGGGCTGGCTGGAATTCGACGGCGCGGTTTTCTCAGTGAGAGAGCGGTCGCCGTTCAAGGACGATTTTCCCACCGACAAACTTGAGAAGAAAAAACACTTTTGCAAAATGGCGGCCACCTGGGGCGAAGTTCTGGCCACCGAGCACAAACGCGCCAGTCGTGCGCTTAACCCGGAACAGCCATACCTGCTCGAAGAGTCCCTGAAACAGCTGACAACTGATAGGGAAGGTGAGTTCGTCACTCTGGTCGTAGCCATAGCTACCCACTATGCGGAGTGTGTTGAGCGAGACTTCGGCACATTTGTTGACGCTTTTTGATTCTTACCGGACCGGCTTTGGCGAGGGTGCCGAGGTACGCTTCGGCGTAGAGTGACTCATGAGGGTAGCGATTTCAGCAAGACTGATGAGTTGCTTGAGAGGCAGGCCTTGTTGCCGGCACCAAATTTTGTGAATCGAAAACTTAAAGGGAGGATTATATGAACGTTGCATTTATCGGTCTCGGCATCATGGGCAGCCGCATGGCCAAAAACCTGCTTAAGGACGCTGGCATTTCACTCACGGTATTCAATCGATCTCCTGAGGCCATGACCGTTTTGGAAACGGCCGGCGCAAAGGCCGCTGACTCTGCACGTGCAGCCGTGGCTGGTGCGGACGTTGTATTTACTATGCTCAGTGCGCCGGAAGTGGTGGAAAAGGTTGCTTTCGGTGATGACAGTTTTATCGATGCGATGGGGGAGGGTGCGTTGTGGGTGAATTGCTCCACTGTGAATCCGTCCTACACCCGTGAGTGTGATGACCGGGCTCGTGCCCTTGGCCTACGCTTTCTGGATGCGCCCGTGGCAGGAACAAAAATGCCGGCGGAAACGGGGGAGCTGACGTTCCTGCTCGGCGGTGAATCCGCTGATGTGGAGAAGGTTCGGCCTTTGCTCGATCACATGGGCCAAAAGATCCTTCATGTCGGTCGCGCTGGCCAGGGTAGTGCTTTCAAGATGTTGGTGAACGCTCTGCTGGCCCAGAGCATGCTGGTGTTTTCAGAAACCGCTCTGCTGGGCGAAAAACTGGGTTTCAGTCGGGATTTCCTGATGAATACCTTGCCGAACCTGCCGGTGACCGCGCCTTTCCTCAAAGGTAAGGCCGGGCTTATCAAAGAGGGCAATTATGAAGCCCAGTTTCCGCTGGAGTTGATGCTCAAGGATCTGCACCTGCTGGATCTGACTGCATTCGAGGAGAAGCAGCCGCTGTTCCTTGCGGGTCTTGCGAAATCCATTTATGGGCAGGCCAGCAGCGCCGGTCTTGGTCGGGATGATTTTGCCGCGGTTTTCGATTACCTGGGAAGGCTGGATTAGCCCCAGCCCTTTTTGATTTTTGCGTATGGTTTTCGCCAACTGTTCTAAACGTCAATGGGTTCTGCCCCGTTTCCATGGACGGTTTTAAAACCACTTAAAGTATCCGTTTTCAAGTTGATGTGAAATTGCGACCAGATTATGGTCACCTGATTACTCAGGACCGTTGAGGTGGGTTGGTAGAACTGAGCGCGGTCAAAACTCCCGACGTATGTCACCATAATGTGGCCAAAGCGGCCAAATTATCGTGACCTGACCAATTCTGGCCAAGTCGTTGAAAATAATGGTGGGCCCAGGTGGACTCGAACCACCGACCAAAGGATTATGAGTCCTCTGCTCTAACCAACTGAGCTATAGGCCCTTATCAGCGAGTGCTGTTTTAAGGTCTGCTTTGATCGGGGTGCTGCTCCGGCTGATCCCGGAACGACAGTAGCAAAGCGGGCGCCATTATACCGGTGAGGCAGGGTGCCCGCTACCGTTTGGTGCGATTATCCCTGATTGCCCTGGTCGTCAATGAAACCGCGCAGATGGTCGGAACGGGAAGGGTGGCGCAGTTTGCGCAGGGCCTTGGCTTCGATCTGGCGGATTCGTTCACGGGTAACGTCGAACTGTTTGCCGACTTCCTCCAGGGTATGGTCGGTGTTCATTTCGATACCGAAGCGCATACGCAGTACCTTGGACTCTCTTGCGGTCAGGCCGGACAGAACCGAGCGTGTGGCTTCGCGCAGGCCTTCGGCCGTGGCGGAATCAACCGGCGACAGGGCCTGGATGTCTTCGATGAAATCACCCAGGTGACTGTCTTCGTCGTCACCGATCGGGGTCTCCATGGAAATCGGCTCTTTGGCGATTTTCAGAACCTTGCGGATCTTGTCTTCCGGCATTTCCATGCGCTCGCCGAGTTCCTCAGGCGTGGGCTCGCGGCCCATTTCCTGCAGCATCTGGCGGGAGATGCGGTTAAGCTTGTTGATGGTTTCAATCATGTGCACCGGGATACGGATGGTGCGGGCCTGGTCCGCAATCGAGCGGGTGATGGCCTGACGGATCCACCAGGTGGCGTAGGTCGAGAACTTGTAACCACGGCGATACTCGAACTTGTCGACGGCCTTCATCAGGCCGATGTTGCCCTCCTGGATCAGGTCCAGAAACTGCAGGCCGCGGTTGGTGTACTTTTTCGCGATGGAGATAACCAGACGCAGGTTCGCTTCCACCATTTCTTTCTTGGCACGACGGGCCTTGGCTTCGCCGATGGAAACGCGGCGGTTGATTTCCTTGATGTCCACCACGTCCAGATCCACTTCGGTCTGGATGTTCTGGATGCGCTTCTGCAGGCGAATGATTTCGTCCAGGCGCTCGCCGATCAGCGGGCCATAGGCTTTCTTGCTCTTGGCGAGCTTGGGCGCCCAATCCAGATTTACCTCATTGCCGGGAAAGGCCTTGATGAAATCCTTGCGCGGCATCCGGCATTCGCGCACGCAGATTTTCATGATAGCGCGCTCGTTCTCGCGAATCAGATCATTGGTCGAGCGAACGACCTTGACCAGCTCGTCAAAAGCCTTGTTGCCAAGCTTGAAGGGGGCAAATACCTGGCCGAGCTCGTTGAGCGCTTCCTGGGTTTTCTTGTGGCCGCGGCCGTATTTCTCCAGCGCTCGCTCGGAGCTTGCCAGTTTTTCTTTCAGCAATTCAAAGCGCAGGCGGGTTTCTTCAGGGTCCGGGCCGCTCTCGGATTCTTCTTCGCTGTCGTCATCGTCGTCATCGGAAGAACTGTTCGAGTTGCTGGATGTATCTGTGGAAGTGTCTTCGTCCATGAAGGGCTCGGCACCATCCGGGTCAAGAAAGCCGGCCACGATGTCGCTGATGCGACCTTCGTTTTCGATAATCCGGTCGTAGGCCTGAATAACAGTGCCGGTAATGCCCGGGAAGTGGGCAACCGCCGCCATTACATCGCGGATGCCTTCTTCAATGCGCTTGGCGATAACAATTTCGCCTTCGCGGGTCAGCAGCTCAACCGTGCCCATCTCCCGCATGTACATGCGCACAGGGTCGGTGGTGCGACCAGCGTCAGATTCAACGGCGGCAAGTGCTGCGGCTGCCTCGGCGGCTGCGGCTTCGTCTGCGGTGGAATCGCCATCGGTCATCAGCAGAGTGTCTGCATCTGGTGCAATTTCCGAAACCTGAATGCCCATATCGTTGATCATACGAATGATGTCTTCGACCTGGTCCGGATCTGCGATATCCTCCGGGAGGTGGTCATTCACCTCGGCGTAAGTCAGGTAACCTTGTTCCTTGCCCCGTGCAATAAGGTCTTTAAGCCGTGATTTTTGCGAATTGCCTGACATAGACACCTGTGAACTCGCTTATAGAAAGGAAAAAAGTTAAACAGCCATTATAGCCGTCGCCTGTTTGCTCTGCCACCGGGTGGTTAGATGGTGTTCAACACCGCAAGTTTCAAGTGCTGTATTATTGCAAAGCAATCGATGTGGTTATCAATTCTGCTCGGAGTCACCAAGCGTTATCTGCCTCTTGAATTCGTTCCGTTCCTGTTCTGTCAAGTTCGCCAGGTCAATTTTGCCCTCACGCATGAGCGCAAGCTTCCGTTGAGCGAGCTTTGTTTTATCCATTGGCCTGATGGTGTCCTGAGCGTCGGCCAGAATACTGGCTCGAGAGGGAATATGCTCAATTCCGTCGAAGATTCCATAAAACCGGTCGTGTGCTTTCGAGTCGGTGGCCAGATGCATCATGACCTGCGTTCTGGACTTGGCTTTTTTTTCCAGAATCAGTTCTGACAGATCCTTTGCATTCGGCAGATCCCTGAGGGTCTGCGAAAACTCGAATATTTCGGAAGCCATATCCGGTGCTTCCAGTAGCGCCAGACAAAGCTGCGTATCCTTGTTCAGGCGGACGTCAATCCGCTCTTCCCGTTTTCGTTGTTCGCCACCCTTGCCACTCCACTGGCGACGATCCTGCCAGTTGTTCTGATGGCACAGTCGCAGCATTTCGTGCCACATGGCGTCCCGCAGGGTGCTACGGGGCATTTTCCTGAGCAATGGCTCCAGCCGGGCCTTCAGTTCGCCCCGATCTTCTGGCAGCGTCAGGTCCAGTCCCTCGCTCTGCCGGTTAAACAGATACCGGGAGAGCGGCGTGGCGCTGTCGATGCGTTTCCTGAACGCCTCGGGACCCTCCTGGCGAACCAGGCTGTCCGGGTCTTCGCCGTCTGGCAGCATCAGGAACTGCAGGTGCATGCCGTCAGCCAGCAGTTCCAGGGCATTGTCCAGAGCGCGGTCGGCGGCCCGGAAGCCCGCCGCGTCGCCGTCGAAACAGAATATGATGTGCCGCGCCTGTCTCAGCAGTGCCGACAGGCTGTCCTGATTGGTCGCTGTGCCCAGGGTGGCAACCGCAAACTGGATGCCACTCTGCGCCAGCGCAATCACGTCCATGTAGCCTTCAACCACCAGTAGACGATCGACCTGCCTGAGCGCCTGCCTGGCTTCGTAAAGGCCGTAGATTTCGCGACTTTTGTGAAACACATCGGACTCCGGAGAGTTGATGTATTTTGCCTTGTCGTCCCCCAGAGTGCGGCCGCCAAAAGCAATGGTGCGGCCGCGGCTGTTGCGGATGGGGAACATCACCCGGTTCCGGAACAGGTCCCTTGGAGGCCCATAGCGGTCAGAGACTGTGCCGGTTTCAATCAGCGGGCCCTGAATGTCCCTGCTGGCGCTGTCATAAAGTGCCGTCCCCGTGCCCGGGGCAAAGCCGATCTGGTACTGGTCAATAATTGTCTTGTCCAGGCCCCGCCGCTGCAGGTAATCCCGGGCAAATTCTCCCTGCTGGCCCTGCAGGGCGTTGCGGTAGAACTGCGTGGCGTAATCCAGTGCGTCAGTCAGCGTCTTCGCCTGCCGCATCTCCTGTTTGGCGTTTTCGTCGTAGGGCACTTCCAGCCCGGCACGCCTTGCCAGGTCCTCTACGGCGTCGGTAAAACCCAGCCCGTCGAATTCACGGACAAAACTTATGGCATCTCCGTGGGCGCCGCAGCCGAAGCAGTGATAAAAGCCTTTATCGGGTCTGACGTTGAAAGACGGAGTTTTTTCGTCATGAAATGGGCAGCGGGCCTTGTAGTTACCCCCGGCTTTTTTCAGAGTGATCCTTGACCCTATCAGCTCGGCCAGGTCAGTCCGTTGCAGCAGGTCTTCAACAAAACGTTGCGGGATCAGTCCACTCATGATGTCTCCGATGGCCCCGGAACAGGCCGGTGCTGCAGTACAGCCAAAAATGCCGCCGAAGCCAGGCCTCGGCGGCATTGATGTTGCCGTTTAACCGGCAACGCCGGTAACGGCAGTCACTTGCAGTGGAGTGTCCGGTAAAACCTAGTACAGACGCTCAAACTTACGCTGTTCACGCTGAAGCTTCTTGAGATGACGCTTGACAGCAGCCGCCGCCTTGCGCTTACGCACGGCTGTCGGCTTCTCGTAGTGCTCACGGCGACGCACTTCGGAAAGCACGCCTGCTTTTTCGCAAGAGCGTTTGAAGCGACGAAGGGCTACGTCAAACGGTTCATTCTCTTTCACTTTGACAGCTGGCATTCGAAAATCACCTACCTTGTTGATTCGGTCTCGGTTTTGATTGGCCAGTCGGTTAAAACCTGACCAGTACTCTTTTAAGGGCGGCAATGATAGCGCTAGCGGACGGGTAAGGTCAACGTTTGTTCGATGAAACTGCCGGGCGGTTTCCGGTTTCTGCTAGAATACAGCTCTTGATATCATCCGCCTCAGGGGCTTGGTCTTTAATCATGCTTGTTCTCGGTATTGAAACTTCCTGTGATGAAACCGGCGTCGCCCTTTACGACAGTGATCGGGGCTTATTGGCTCATGTCTTGTTCAGTCAGATCGACATGCATGCGGATTACGGCGGCGTGGTGCCGGAACTGGCCTCCCGCGATCATGTCCGCAAACTGCTGCCGCTTTGTGATCAGGTACTGGCCGATGCCGGCAAAACCCGCAGCCAGATTGAAGGCGTCGCCTATACGGCCGGTCCGGGCCTGATTGGTGCCCTGATGGTTGGCGGTGCAGTGGCGCATGCGCTGGCTTTTGCGCTGGGCGTACCGGTGCTGGGCGTGCACCATATGGAAGGCCACCTGCTGGCACCGATGCTGGAGCCGGAGCCCCCGGCATTCCCCTTTATTGCGTTGCTGGTGTCCGGCGGTCACACCCAGCTGGTCCTGGTCAAAGGCATCGGTGAATACCAGATGCTGGGTGAATCGGTTGATGATGCTGCCGGTGAAGCCTTCGACAAGACCGCAAAAATGCTGGGCCTGGATTACCCCGGGGGCCCGAGGGTCGCCGCGCTGGCAGCAAAAGGAACGCCCGGGCGCTACCGTTTTCCCCGTCCGATGACGGACCGGCCGGGGCTGGATTTCAGTTTCAGTGGCCTGAAGACTTTCACATTGAACACCGTAAACGCAGCAGCAAGGGCAGATGAGCTTGACGATCAGACCCGGGCCGACATTGCGCTGGCCTTCGAAGCAGCGGTGGTCGACACCCTGGTGATCAAATGTCGCCGGGCGCTGGAGCAGACCCACAGCAGGCGGTTGGTGATTGCCGGTGGTGTCAGTGCCAACAGGCGTCTTCGGGCCGGGCTTGAGACCATGGCCGTCAGCAAGCAGGCGAGGGTTTTCTATGCCCGACCAGAATTCTGCACGGATAACGGCGCCATGATCGCGTACGCGGGTTGTCAGCGTCTGCTGGCGGGGCAGCGCGATGGTGACAGCATTGTATCGCTGCCACGGTGGCCGCTGAATACCCTGCCGCCACTGGCGGAAGCCAGGTCCGCGGGGCTTGTAGACTAGTGTCCCGCTAGAACCCCGGCTCCCGGCCCTGGGCCATGCGAATCAGGTTGTCACGGTGGCGCACGACAATCAGCAGGGCCAGCAGTCCGAACAATGACAGGGTCTCCGGCTCAAGAGTGGCGCTCAGTAAGGGGCCGCTGAGGATGGCGATAATGGAAGCCAGTGCCGAAATGCGCCATCGCCACATCACCAGAGCCCAGACAGCGCTCATCATCAGCGTTGTCAGCGGGGCCAATGCCAGCCCGGCACCCAGCGCCGTGGCGACGCCCTTGCCCCCTTTGAAGCGATAGAAAACCGGAATCATGTGTCCGGTTACCGCACACAGGGCGACCATCGCCTGGGCGAGAATGGACAGGCCGGCAATACCCGCCAGCCAGACCACAAAGCCACCCTTGGCTGCATCCAGCACCAGTGTTGTCGCTGCCGGTGCCCAGCCCCCGGTGCGGTAGACGTTGGTGGCGCCGGGATTGCCGGAGCCCTGTGCTCTCGGGTCCGGCAGACCCCAGACCCGGCACACCGGCAATGCAAACAGCACCGACCCGGCCAGGTAGGCCAGGGTGCAGAGCAGCACGATCAGTACCGGGTCGCTGATATGGGTCATGGCGGCAAAGACGTATCAGGGTGATCTGTGAGAAAATGCAGCGCGGATGCAGGCGCAACAGGCGTGTGACCCAGAGTATCCCTTGCCTGTACGTTATTCAATCAGCCGAGAGTCGAAGCCCCGAGGGCGCGAGCCAGTGACAGGAGTCAGCCAGTGGCAGACAGTGTATTGATCGAAGGCCTCGCCGTGGAAACCGTCATTGGCGTTCTTGACTGGGAACGTGAGGTCAGTCAGCGCCTGCTGATTGATCTGGAGATGGCCTGGGATAACCGTGTGCCGGCGGCGTCTGACAATGTCGCCGATGCGCTGGATTACGCGGCGGTGACTGAGCGGGTTACCGGCTTTCTCTCCGGTATCGGGCCACAATTGCTGGAAACCGCGGCAGAGGGAATCAGTGATCTGCTGCAACAGGAATTCGGGGTGCGCTGGCTCAAGCTGGTGATACGCAAGCCCGGGGCAGTACCAGCGGCTGCTTCGGTGGGTGTTTCGATTGAGCGGGGTGTTCGCTGATGGCGCGGGTCTATATCAGTATTGGCAGCAATATCGAGCGTGAAAAAAACGTACTGTCCGCGCTGGATACGCTCCATCAGTGGTTTGGCGACCTGCTGTTGTCTCCGGTTTACGAAAGCGAGGCCGTGGGTTTTGTCGGCGAGTCGTTTCTGAATCTGGTGGTGGGTGTGGATACCACCCTGAGCGTGGGTGAGCTGTCTGCCCGCCTCCGGCAGTTGGAAGCGGACAATGGCCGCCGCCGCGGTATCGATGTGCCGAAGTTCAGCGGGCGAACCCTGGATCTGGATATCCTGATCTACGGCAATGAGGTGGGGCAGATTGCGGGCGTTGATCTGCCGCGTGGCGAGATACTGCAAAACGCATTTGTGCTCAAACCCCTGGCAGATGTCGCGCCGCAGGATTGCCACCCGGTCTGTGACAAGACCTATTCCGCGCTCTGGCAATCCTATGACCGGGACCAGAAGCTCTGGCCGGTAGATTTCACCTGGCAGGGGCAGACAATTTCCCGGGCTGTCTGAAACCAGCGCCGGTTCAGCGGGAGCGGAACAGTCGGATCAGGTTATCGGTCGAGCTGTCGCTGGCCTCTGTTACCTGCCCGGATTCGCTTAGCAGGCGATCCAGAATGCCTTTGCCCAGCTGTTTCCCCAGCTCAACTCCCCACTGATCAAACGAATCCAGGTCCCAGATGATGCCCTGTACGAAGGTGCGGTGTTCATAAAGTGCAATGAGCGCTCCCACACTTTCCGGCGTCGCCTTTTCCATCAGCAGGGTGTTGCTGGGCCTGTTGCCGGGTATGACCTTGTGGGGGGCGAGAGCTTCGATATCGGCCTCGGGCAGGCCTTCCTGTGCCAGTTCGTCTTTGGCCTGCTGCAGTGTTTTCCCCGCCATCAGCGCACGGGACTGACTGAGGCAGTTGGCAAACAGGGCGGCATGATGGTCAGCAATGTTGTTGTGGCTTTTCAGAGGAATAATGAAATCCGCGGGAATAAGTCGGGTGCCCTGATGCAGAAGCTGATGGAATGCATGCTGGCCGTTGGCGCCCACGCCGCCCCAGATCACCGGGCCGCTGTGGCAGGTGAGTGGTTCGCCGTGCTGGGTTACCCGCTTGCCGTTGCTC
>Ga0209949_1000257_pt1 | contig 29594 bp, 22 predicted proteins | sample SalPonC_black_MG_FD_185711 | JGI IMG/M metagenome (GOLD analysis project Ga0209949, IMG submission 185711) | Salt pond soil microbial communities from South San Francisco under conditions of wetland restoration - Salt Pond MetaG... | ecosystem: Environmental > Aquatic > Marine > Intertidal zone... | reverse complement strand
GGCATCCCTGCCACTGCTGACGGATGAGCCCTGCAAATGCATGGTTATGTTCTCTCAGAGATATGCCTCCATATCCCGGCCGGGCACCAGTTCCAGGGTTACCACAAAATTTTTCGGATTGAACAGGTCATCTTTGAATATTCTCAGCATGGGGGGTTCCTTTTTGTCCGGATCATGGCAAACAGCCAAAATGGTGGTATATCATATCCTTGTTTTCAAGCAAAACCGTGTTTGGTGTCAATTAAAAAAAACGTGGTTTATACATTTTTACCACCATTACCTGCTTTTTTGGAGCAAACTATTTGCCCCGGGCCGGGCATATCCTGTTTATGTATTTGACAATTGTTATTCTTTGGGTAAAATAGGCTTTTATTAAATATAGATGTGTGGAAGTACCGCCTTTGTCCACAAAAACAGGAGATGACAATGAAGATTCTAACCTTACAGGGCAGTGCCCGGAAAAAAGGCAACACCGCAACCGTGCTAGGCTGGGTGGAAGAAGAACTTTCCCGCCAGGGCCATGAAGTAACCGGCATCTATCTTCATGGGAAAAATCTGAACGGCTGCATGGGTTGTGCCAGGTGCAAAGATGTGCCGGATGATGTGGGATGTGTGCAAAAAGATGATATTCCCGATATTCTGAGCCGGATGGCAGGCTCCGACCTGGTCATTTTTGCCTCTCCCTTATATTTCTGGGGGGTTTCAGCCCAGCTCAAGGCGGTTATCGACAGGACTTACAGCCTCTATACCCGGTTCCATGAACCAGACCATGCCTCTTTGCTGGAAGGCCGGCGCCAGGCGCTTCTGGTAACCGGGGGCGGGGGATGGGACAACAATGCCGAGGCAGCCTTTACCGCCTTTGGCCGGATGCAGAAACCCCACAAAACCATCCATAGTGGAACCCTGTACATAGGCAAATGCACCACACCCGCAGAAATGGATGCATCTGTAAGAGAACAGGCCGCTGCCTTTGCTCTGCAGATAACAACATAACACAGTTTACACAGCAAATAAGGTCTCTTTGCCCATGGAAGAAAACATCAGTATGCAGATCATGATGCGGCTGCGGCAGATCATTCAGGAAATGTCCCGACACTCAAAGCAGCTCCAGGAAAAATACAAGATCACCCTGCCCCAGCTGATCTGCCTCAAAGAGGTTGCAGACCATGGCCCTATAGCCATTGGCGCCTTAACCCAGATTGTCTTTATCAACAATTCAACCGTCACCGGCATCATCGACCGCCTGGAAACCCGCAAACTGGTCCAGCGGGTCAGAATCAGCAAGGACCGCAGACAGGTGCACGTGGAAATCACCCGGGCCGGTCTGAAATTTCTTGAGGACGCTCCCACCCCCATTCACCACAGATTCATGGAAAAACTTGAAAAGATGAAACCCGAGGATGTTTCCGTGCTTTTGTGGGGACTTGAGCTGCTGGTGGATATGCTGGGCCAGACCGATCTTGGTTCCAGTGCTGCCCAGCCGCCCAAGCATGTCATGCATCCGGAAGAAGACCTGACAGATCCCAACGGTAATATTTAGTCCCTGCTTTTTTTTAGATTTTTCTTGACAAAGCCGTTCCGGCAATAGTATTTATGTACAGATATATTTTGAGTAGAAAATGTTTTGTTATGTAAATGCCATAGAAATAAATTTCTAACAAAAAATTAACTTGTCCTGCAGTACCTGATATTCCACCGGGGTAACTTTCATTTGCAGGCATTTTTTATCCGGCAGCAAGGCCGATGTTCATAACGTAATTCAAAAATAGGAGACAGCATCATGGAAGATTTTTCATTATCGAAAATTTGACTGCCCTGCCTCATGACATGGAATCTGAAAAAATATTACCAAATCCAAAAAAGGGAGAAAACATATGTTACAGGATATAACCACCTTTCAGCCACGATTAAAGGTCTTTAATAAAAAACAGACAATGGCCATTCACGATGCCGCCTTGAAAATTCTTGAAACCACAGGGTTTCGCATGGAACATGAGGGCGTTCTTGAAATGCTGCTGGACAACGGATGCAGCATGGACAAGGATAACCGTGTCACCATGCCCGAATCTCTGGTGGAAAATGCCGTCATGTCTGCCCCGAAAAAATTTGATATATACGATCAGATGGGAAATCTGACCATGCCCCTGGAAGGGGAAAACTTTTTCTTTGGTACAGGATCGGATACGATTTTTACCATTGACCTTGAAACCGGTGAGAGAAGACGGCCTGTGCTGGCAGATACCGGCAACTTTGCAAAACTGGTGGATGCACTGCCCAATATGGATTTTTCCATGTCCATGGGAAACCCGGAAGACGTGGACATTGAACAGATTTATGTCCGGGTATTTGAAGAAATGGTCCGCAACAGCAACAAACCCATCTGTTTTATTGCCGACAGCGGCAAAGATATAAAACAGATATATGACATCGCCTGCGCCGTTGTGGGCGGAGAAAAACAGCTGCGCAAAAAACCGTTTTTATTCAACTATTCCGAAGCCATCAGCCCGCTGCACTATCCGGAAAACGTCATGGAAAAGCTGGTGTTCTGCGCTGAAAAAGAAATTCCCATCTGTCTGCCTTCAGGGTGCAATGCCGGGGGGGGCGGTCCGGTGACCCTTGCCGGTGCAATGGCCCAGGGTATTGCCGAAAATCTGGTGGGGCTTGTGATCCACCAGCTGGCCAACAAAGGGGCACCGTTTTTGTTTGCCCCCAATGTTTCTGTTCTGGACATGAAACACACGGTGGTCTCCTATGGATGCACGGAATGGAGCCTGACCCAGGCGGCCTTTGCCGACATGCGGGATGAACTCTACCAGATTCCCATCTGGTCTTTTGCCGGTTCAACCGATTCCAAGGTCATTGATGCCCAGGCAGGTGCCGAAGGCATGCTCTCCATTATCACGGCCCTGCTGTCCCGGTGCAATGTCATCCATGATGTGGGCTATATTGAGTCCGGGCACACCTCCAGTCTGGAAATGCTGACCATGGCAGATGAAATGGTGGCCATGGCCAAATTTTTTGCCGAAGGCATTCCTGTGAATGAGCAGACCCTGGCCCTGGATGTCATTGACCGGGTCAGCAAAAGTTCTGAAAATGCCATCTTTTTAAGTGACCCCCATACCTTTGCCCATTTCCGTACAGCCCATCTCATGCCGGAACTCATGGACAGATCCAGGTTTGAAAGCTGGGAAAAACAAGGCGAAACAGATCTATTCACCCGGTGCAATGAAAAAGCAAAAGAACTGCTTTCCTCCCATGAAGTCAAGAAGAGTTCCCGGGCGGAAGAAGCAGTGACAGCTCTGTAATAAACAAACAGCCAGCCATGTTTTAACTCCCTGGTGGCCGGAATCATTGGTTTTTTTCCCGATGATTCCCGCCACCATTTTCTTTGTATTACAGACCTGTCAGTTGTTGCGGGTATCCAGAAATTTCATGGCCGCCCCCACCAGGCCCACGGCCACAGGCAGCAGATAGTCGGATATGGTGCCGGCCTCACTTATGTTATCAGCTATTCCAGGCACCAGAACAATATGGCTTAAGGGATATTTTTTCAGATTGGACAACCGGGCATCTCTGGAAAAAGCCTTCTGGGTCAGGACAACTATCCGGGCACCTCGGCTGCCGAAAGTGGCCAGTTCATCCAGGGCCGCATCAAACTGGGTTTCGCTGGTGGCGTCAATAATGATCAGACAATCCTGGTCTGCATCATATCCGGGTTGGAGCACCGGCAGATACCACTGGCCGTCAACCAGAAAGGGCAAAGCCGCATCCGGTGAAAACGGCATGAATGTTTTTGATAAAAATTCATCCACTGAAGCGCCGCCCAGATAGCGGTTTTCCCATTTCTGGACACTGGATTCTCCAAAATCGGCCACCAGGTTTTTTCTGGGTACCAGTTTTACATATTTTTCATCCATCCTGAAATCCACCATTACCAGATGGGAATAGGCGGAAACCCCGAAAGGATCGCTTTCTATACCCCTGAATTTCTGTCCGCTGAAATTGGTTTTCCATGGAATGCAGGTGCCCCGCATGCCGGTCAGAAACAACTGCTTTTTATATACCTGGTTTTCCTGGATGGCCAATTGCAGCTGCCGGCGCAGACCGGCATCTGCCAGAATTGTCTGCACCATTGGCAGCATCAGCTTTAAATGGGCATCAAACAGCTTTGCCCGTCCGGGAAACCTGAAGGACGTTATGCTGGAAAATAACTGAGACAAAGCCACATAGACATGCTCGTACCGGCAGAAAAGGCCGGGATTCTTCAAATAGTATCCTTCATGGGAACCGGCAGATAATTTATGGGATACCACCTCATTTACCGGTCCGATCCAGAGCAGATTTTCATGGGGGTAGTGGAACACATCAGATAACTTGTCTTCATCCGGTGTTTGTGAAGCAACAATGACCACCAGGCTGTCTTCCGGGCTTATCCCCTTGAGCTTTTCAGCAAATTCCACCTGGATGGGTATGCCTAAAAAAGGTTCCCACAACCGGGCAAAATTCCTGCATCCGGCTTCCGCCTGTTTATCCAGGGGAACAAAAATCAGTATCCCGTCCTCTGCCAGGTGGGTAAAAATGATCCGGGACAACTTTTCAAGCCCGGTGTCACCGGAAGCGGTAAAAAGAGCTGAAAATGCATCTTCTTCGTGCAGGGCGGTTCCCAGCAGGATAAGATCCTGGTAATAACGCTTTTCAATGGTGTTTTTGGCCAGATTGATCCAGCATAAAGGCTCGGGCTGCTGCAGTCTGGGGTAGATGCTCAGTCCCAGTGCCTGGTGTTTTTGGTCCATATCATCCAGGATATCGAATAAGGACCAGTCCCGGCCGCTTTTTGTCCTGCCCGCAGTTACGGACTTGGCCATGTTTCTGGGCATTTCACCGGCCAGTCTGCCCTGGGCAAGGCCAAAATAAAATCCCAGTAAAAACAAAAACGGCAAATCCAGGAACGGCTGAAAATGATCCGGCACCTCGGGAAGCAAAATGACCTGCTCTGCCATATTTTTGATTTCTTCTTGTTCCCTGTTCGGGTAAGTGACGGCTATAAAGCGGGTGTTCTGACGGTGCAGGGCTGCCATAAACTGGACTGCCTCATCCAGGCGCTGCCTGTTGGTGGCAAGCACCACTATAAAATCATCCTCAGCCATGGGAATGTCCAGAAACCGGTTCAGTTCGGAATAGTCAACCGCCGTTCCCATGGAGGTCCATGCATTAAGTTCCAGGTTCATAGCCCCCATTTTAGCGGTGCCCACATCGTGAAACGCATCAATGATATAATGCAGAACGGTTTTTGAACTGGATCTGGTGGATTCCTGGCAAAAGGCTGTTACTGATTCATCGGCGAGCAGTGCCTCCAGATGGTAGGGCAGTTTGTGCAGTTCTTTGACCAGATCGGCAATTATGTTTCTTGCACCGGATACGGCTTCACACACATACAGACAGAAAAGATCCAGGATCAAAAGCATGCACAAGGCGCTTTTCAAAGGAGCCACCGTGACCTCTTCACCGCTGAGGACCGGGATGACCCCGACACTTTTGCGCACCACCAGGGCCATGTCGGAAAACGGTTTTTCCGTAATACCCACCATGAGAATATTCTGCTGGAGCAGCACTGCGGCAAAATCGATCATATCCGAGGTGGTGCCGGACCAGGAAACCATTATCACCAGGTCATGATCCGGGTTGATGGCGGTTTTTACATAGCTGATATCCTGGGGGGTGGTAACAACCAGATTGATGCCGGAAAAAAAAGACTCCATGGTTTTTTCCACAATTTCCGACAGCAGATAGCTGAATCCGGTGCTTACCAGAATAATCCGGTTGAGGTTGGCCAGATTGCTGCCGAAACGCCTCTCCAGGAAGCGGGGCCGGATATCAAACCGGGGCAGGGACATGGCGGCATCTGTATACCGGTGTAAAATATCTTCCATCAGGCCGGGAATTTCCAGCAGATGCTCTTCGTAAAAGGTTTTACCATATTCTTTTTGATATGATACAGGGGTGAGGTATGTCTGTTCAGGCTGGATGTCGGTTCTGATCTTACCGGAAAAATCCTGGAAATACAGGTGGCGCATCACCGCATTTTTACCGGCTTTTGTCTGAATCCGGGCAAAGATTTCCGGTTGGTCCAGTGAATAAATATCCACGAGAAACGGCTTGAGAAGGGCCTTTTTTTCCTGCCGGAACCAGTCATCCCGGATATCGGTATCAGTATCAAAAAAATCAGGTTCTACAATCATGGATCTTTTTGAATAGTTTTTCATCAGCTTCATCAGCTTGACCCCGATGGACCGGATCAATGTCTGGGGGAAAAGACCCAGGGCCGCATTGATATCCGACACCACCATAAAATCTGATGTTTCCCTGCGTTTGACAATATACACCGGCCGGTTGTGGGCTGCCACAAAAAGCCGGTCCGGAGACACCCGGCTGATGCCTGATACGGCAAACTGACCCCCGGAAGGAATCATGGCCTGTACTGCCCGGATAAAAGCCATTTCATCAATTTCATGGATATTTTTTTTGCTCAGGGTTTTGAAAATCGTATAATCAATGGACTGGCTGCAGATGGACATGTTTTCAAGTTCAAGCCGGTGCTGGTCCTCAATGGTTCTGTAGCGCTGGTTTTCTTTGTAGGCGGTATCAAAATATTGTCCCCAGAGCATGGCAAACAATTCGGTGGAATTGTCCGTGCGCAGATCAATGCCGGCCACCTGGGTAATGTATTGTTTTGTCTGTGATTCCACATCTGAATCAAACTGGCCGTTCAATACCACCGCCCGGACCTTATGCTGGTCCATGAAAGGGTGGGAGTTGCGTACAGAGATGGCAGACTGAATAGCCCATCGGCCCTGACCGATTACCGGCTGCACCATGGATTTGAGGAGCAGGGGGTGGGTGGGACCCGGTACATGGCCCAGGGGAAGATAACAGCCGGGTTGTGCTTCCTGGTGCATATAGATCCGGGTCTGATAATAAACCAGAACAGCAGTGGCAGCAAACCCATAAAAATTACAGGTTCTTTCAATCCGGTAAAGGATCTGCCAGGGGCGGGCAGGGCGGTCTGTATAGGCGGTCCAGAAATTTTCAAAAATCATCTGGATCCGGTCGACGGCCTCCTGGGTCAGGCCGGACAGTACCCAGGCATCCAGATATCTGAAAAGATGTGCAATACCGTCCGTACTATAGTCTGCAGGCAATGTGACGCTGACCTGCCGCAGATAATGCCAGGCATATTTTCTGGCAAAAGGGTTTTTCTGTCCCTGTTTGGTTTCCACACGGCGGGGGGGGGATGGTGTTTCATCATAGGCAAACCGGTTGAATATCTGATCAAATTCCTGGAACAGATCAGAAGCCTCCACAGGCAATGGTGCAGATTTCTGGGCCTGGTCCACCTGGTCCTGAAATCCTTTTTTAATCAGTTTTTCCACCACAGCCACCGGCAGGTCGTAATTTTTGATCATACAATCCATGGCACCTTTCAATGCCCTGGGGGAATCAATGGTGAAAATTTTTTGCATCTCCGGGTTTCCGCAGGTTCCCGGTACAACCAGGCAGAGATTCCGGGTATCTGTCAACTGGGACCAGGTGGGAAAAGATGCGGGTTTCTGCAAAGCAAACCCTTCATAGGCCAGCAGTTTTTTCTGCACCCTGGCGATAAGATTGACATGGTGTTCTTTGTCATCATCCATGAAGGCGGCTCCCTGCAGATCCCCTTCTTCAAATACAGGATGGGTCATAAGGTGGTCGATGAGATTTTCCACCGATCCCACTGCCCGGCGGATCTTAAGGGGTTCCAGGTCACTGCCCTGCAACCCTATGCCGGTACTGTCCGGGGCCCGGTAAATAATGGCCCACATACCTGTCAGAATCCGCGTCAGCCGGTTTTCCGCATCTCCATAATAAACGACAATACCGCACATGTGATTTTCTCCTCTACCATTTTTCCCTGATCACGCCGATACCGCCGTTTATGTAACACACAATTGAAAAAACTGATCCAGTTTTTTTCATTGACCAGGCAAAGAATACCACCTGCCGGCCTGCCGGGATGTTTTACCCGGCAGGACACCGGTTATCTGGGTACCAGAATATTGAATTTTTCCCGGATGCCGGTATCCACAGTATCCGGAATATAGGTGGTTTTATTGGCCAGCAGTTTTTTTGCTATTGTCAGTGCCCGCTGTCTGGCATCCAGGGAACCGTCAGCAGCCCAGCGTTCCCGGTTTCTGCGGTCGGTCACCCCGTTGCTGTTGTAATATTCTTTGCGGATATGGGTCATGGTGTGGGGGGCGGTCATGAAATTGCCGCCAGGGCCCACGCTGTGGATAACTTCCAGGGCCAGGTGTTCGGCATCCACGTCAATGCCCTTGAGAACCTTGCAGCAGTTGCCGATGATTTCATCGTCTATGACAAACTGCTCATGGGCAATGGTGAGCATGGATTCCAGCATGCCGGCGCTGTGGTGGATATAATTGGAGCCGCCCATGGATGCGAGCACCGCGGTAAACGCTTTTTCATATCCGGCCTGGGCATCGGGTATCTTGGCATCGGTAAGCCCGGATGAGTTGTAATTGGGTACGTTTATGTGCCGTGACAACTGGTGAATGGCCGCATTCATCATGCCGCACTCCACAGCGCCCCCGCAGTAGCCCATGGTGGCCAGATTGGCCATGCCCGGAATACCGCCGTAAAGCAGCGGCGCACCCGGGTTGGTCAACTGGCAGATGGTGATGCCTGCCAGTTCTTCGGCATGGAGCTGGGCCAGGGTTCCGGCCATGGTCAAAGGAGAGGTTGATCCGGCCATGGGGGCCGAAGACAGGGCCACAGGAATATTGTTTCTGACAGCCTCCTGCATGATCAGGGTGGACTGGGTGCACAGCTTCAGGGGGCTGATGGCAAAGGAGGTGATCACGGAAATAATGGGCCGCTGCACCAGTTTTTCCCTGCCCCCGGCAATCATGGCCGCCATTTCCATGACCTGGTGAAGACCGTCTTCGTTGTTCACCCCGGACATGACATGTTTACCGGATGCGGATAAACAGGCATAAAACATGTTGATGTCATAGTCTTTTTCATCGATATCCGTGGGGATGCACGGCCTTACCAGAAAGTGGATGTTTTTGAGCTGGTCCACGAGACAAGATACCTTGTGCAGGTCATCCAGGGTGGTGGCCCGGACCTCACCCGTGTCCGGATCCAGAATTTTAATGGCAGCCCCGCCGGTTCCCAGGTGGACCCGGTCTTCGGTCAGGTGAAGATCATTTTCCGGGCTCTGGCCGCAGAGCACCACTTTGGCAGGGGCTTTTTCCACGGATGCGGCTACCAGGTCCCGGGGAATCATAATCCGTTTTGTTTCCCGGTTCACTGCAGCCCCGTTTTTTTCCAGCAGATCCACTGTTTTTTCCAGTCCGGATTCATAGGTGACCCCGGTCTTTTCCAGAATGGTCAATGCAGCGTTGTGCACGGTGTCAATCTGCTGGGCAGAAAGCGGCTGGTACTGGCCGCCCTGCGATCCCATTAAATTCATGTTTTTCTCCTTGGGTATTTTTTTATGTGGGTTTTGTTTTCCTGTCCGACAGGTTATGGAGAGTTGGGTATATTGTATGCCATGGACAGGACCGGGTGTCAAGAAAAGTGTAACAAAACCTGTCTTTTTTTTAAATATTGTGCATTTTGATAATTTTTGTTACAAAAAACAAGTCTGTAAGCCAGGCAATGGTTGACACCAATTACCAGACATGTAACAAACCTGGAAATTTTTTGAAATGGACACAAAATGACAAAAAAATCCGGATTTCTGCAAACCATCATCCATGAAAAATACGATGCCCTGGCTGCCAAAGGCAGGCGTCTGGCAGACTTTGTTTTGTCCAGTCCGGACAAGGCGGTCTTCATGACCACCAGGCAGCTGGCAGCAGCAGCAGGCACCAGTGAGGCAACCGTGGTCCGGTTTGTGCGGCAGCTGGGATTTAAGAACTATGCTGTTTTCATCAACACCCTGCGGGATCTCATTGACCGGGATTTGACCCTGGTGGAGCGCGGCAGAATGCGCCATCTGGTGGCCGGCAGTGAAGATGCGGAACTGGACCGCCTCATCAACCAGGATATCCGCAGCATCAGGGCCATGCATAAAAACATTGACCCTGCAACGGCGCAGGCTGTGCGCAGCGCATTGAAATCCGCACCGGCCGTGTATGTCATGGGCTCCAGACTGTCTTATTCCTCTGCCCACTACATGGGCTGGACCATGTCAAAGATCCGGGCCGGTGTAAGCATCCTCAACGGCAGCGACAGAACCAGCATGGACCAGATGATATTTGCACCCCCTGGGGCGGTGGTGGTGGTCATTGCCACCTCCCGGTATCCCAATGAACTGATCCGCCTGGGCAAGATCCCCCGGCGCCAGGGTCTGTATCAGATCCTGATCACAGACAGTGCTGCCTGCCCCCTGGTTCAGTTCAGTGACCATGTTCTGATCACTCCCCAGAAAAGTATCCCGTTTCTTGGAACCCCCGTGTCCATGATCAGCCTGATCCATTATCTGCTTCATACCCTGGCATCGGATATGGGGGAGCAGCTGAAACACCACCAGGCAAAACTGGACCAGGCCTATCTGGAAAATGACATCTGGTTTAACTGAAAGGACTGTATTGCATATGAAACCATCCTGTACCATCATTTTTGAGCCTTTTGGCCGGCGGGTCACGGTGCCGGCCGGCACCACCCTGTTTCAGGCCGCCCTTTCCACGGGGATACTGCTGCGGTCCGATTGCGGAGAAAAAGGCACCTGCGGCAAGTGCCGCGTCATTGTGGACCGCCCCGGCCACCTGGCTCCCAGAACCGAACAGGAAGAAAAACTGCTGAAGAAAAAAGGCCCCGGGCACCGGTTGTCCTGCCAGGCCCGTGTACTGGAAGGGCCGCTGCGGGTCACCATACCGGAAAACCTGGTCCTGGGAAATGAGGTGTTCGGCAAGACCGGGGTGAAAGGTCCATTCTCCGTTAATCCGGCAGTGCGCCGGTTTCCCCTTTCAGCAGACGATATCAGGGCGGCTGCCGGCAAAGACATATTGAGTCGGGCGGAAAAAATCTGCCGGTCGGTGGGCGCAAAATTCTCACGAAAAATTCAGTTCAGTACCCGGCTTTCTCTGGCACAGCTTTCTGATTCTGATATGTATGACAAGGATCTTACCGTGGTGTTTCAGGAAGATGGTGCTGTAACAGCTGTCTGGCCAGGCCTGCATCCAGACGGTCTGGGGCTGGCGTTTGATATCGGCACCACCACCATTGCCGCTTATTTGTGTGACCTGAAAGCCGGGAAAATTCTGACAGCCAAAGCCATGGTCAACCCCCAGCGCCGGTATGGAGAAGACGTGATCTCCAGGATTGCGGCTGCCAGCCAGAATGCAGACCATGCGGCAGCCCAGCAGCAGCTGGCTGTGGGGGCCATGAATCACCTCATTGACCAGTGCCTGAAAACAGTTGGAAAAGATATGACTGCCATTGACAGAATCACCATGGCAGGCAACACCACCATGCAGCACCTCATTGCCGGGTTTAATCCCCACACCCTGGGCATGGCCCCCTATCTGCCGGTTCTCCAGAAAGGCCTTACCACCACTGCGGCTGATCTGGGACTCAATGTTTTTCCGGCGGTTCCGGTGTATATCTTTCCGGTGGTTTCCGGATTTTTAGGGGGAGACATCCTGGCTGCCTGCCTGGGGGACCGGGCCCACACCCGTGAGGAAAGAACCCTCATCATTGATATCGGTACCAATGGCGAACTTCTGCTCAGCACAGGAACAAAAATATGGGCCACCAGCTGTGCCACCGGACCGGCCCTGGAAGGGGCCCAGATATCCAGCGGGATGCGGGCTGCCACCGGCGCGGTGAGCCGGGTCTGGGTGGACGATGGCACCATTGTCCATGAAACCATCAACAACGCCCCGGCCATAGGCATCTGCGGCTCCGGGGTCATTGATATACTGGCTGCCATGCGCAAAACCGGTATCATCCGGGAAAACGGCACCTTTGATCCAAAAAAAGACGGGGTGACCTGTGATGAAAAAGGATTTGGCCGGGCATTTACCCTGCCGGGCACAACCATCCGGTTCCTTCTCAAGGATGTCCGCCAGGTCCAGCTGGCCAAGGCTGCCCTGTGTGTCGGGATTGAACTTCTTTTGAAGAGGGCCGGGGTCCAGGAGGTGGAGCGTACCATTCTCACCGGGGCATTCGGCGCAAAATTTGACTGGAAAAATGCCCGGGACATCGGGATGCTGCCCCGCAACATCTGCAAAAACAAGATGATCGCAGCAGAAAACCTTGCCGGAACCGGCGCAGTCATGGCATTGCTCAACAAAACACACCAGGAGGAAATCCAGATATTGTCCAGGCAGGTGCATTTTCTTGATCTGGCTTCCGAACCCGGGTTTGTGGACCGGTTTTCCGCAGCCACCCGGTTTCCCTCCCTATAGGAAAATCTACATGATTTTTTTCAGCTAATACAGGATTTACCCCATTGTTTTTGCCTGATTTACAGGATAGGCTTAAAATCTGTGAACAGAGGAGGACAGCCCATGCTGCCGGCATGATCCAGCAGCATGGTACAGATAAAATCAATTTTTAACAGGGAGACAGCATGAAACACATGGTTCTGGCATCCTTGATGGTATCAGTGATGATACTGTACAGCTCCGGGTGTACCCACCGAATGGACGGGGGGCGCGGATGGGGCCCCATGATGGGGTATGGTATCTATGGAGGGATTTTTATGTGGATTCTTCTGGTGGCTGTTGCTGTGGCGCTTATTTATTATATTTTTGCCCGGAATAAAAACAATCCGGATTTTTCCAAAGAAGATTCAATGGAAATATTGAAAAAACGGTATGCAAGAGGGGAAATTTCCAAAGAAGAATTTGACAGGATTAAAAAAGAAATTGAAAAATAACTCCCTGTGCGCGGTTGCAGTGCAGAAAGTATCAATCCTGACATCTTCTTACTTCCCGAAGGGCGGTGGCAATCCTTTCAGGATAAATATTGTCTTTTATTCCAGTGAATGATACACACCATTGGTCACAAAATTAACCGGAGATGAATTTGGAAAGGAGACAGACACATGAAATTCATTAAAATTCTTGTATTGACACTGGGTGTTAGCTGGATGGCAGCTGCGGGATCTGCAGTTTTTGCCGATGACTACAGCCATACCATCTCGGTATTCAAAAAATCCCCGGCTGTAAAACCGTTTTTTAAGAATGCCTATGGATATGCTGTTTTTCCCACAGTGGGAAAAGGCGGTATTGTTGTGGGTGGTGCATATGGTAAAGGCAAAGTGTACCGCCAGGGAAAACTTACCGGCCACGTGACCCTGTCAAAAGTGAGTGTGGGATTTCAACTGGGGGGGCAGGCATTTTCGGAAATTATTTTTTTCCAGGACAAGCGGGCCTATGATGAATTTACCAGTGACAGTTTTGAATTTGATGCATCCATGTCAGCTGTGGTCATCACTGCTGGTGCCCAGGCCAGGGCTGGTACACAAGGGGGTACGGCCGGGGCCAGCGCCGGCCCTGACACGAGTGCCCAGGCCCCTATCGGTTACACCAAAGGCCTGGCCGTATTTATCCATACCAAAGGCGGGCTGATGTATGAAGCCGTCATCGGCGGACAGCGGTTTGATTTTACCCCGATATAAACCATACCCTGTCAGGAAATACGGGTGGATCCCTTTGCTGTATCTTCCCCCGGGATCCACTCCAGTTCCACCTCAAACTTTTTTTTCAATCTTGCACCCTGTTCTTCTTCCACTTTGAGCTGTATTTCCATGGTTGCCGGAAATGCCACCGTGACTTCATTGCCCCCCTGTTCAAGGGTCATGCTGCCGGCATCAATTTTATCTGCGATAACCCTCAGGGTGTCGCTGATTTCCCGGGCAGATTTTTTTTCCTCGGTTTTAAATAATATGGTTTCCCGTCCCATGTGCCGCCTCCTTGTCAGAATATGTGTGTGCAGATTAAAATAACCAAAAATTCACATGGTCACAAGTGTTTTTGATATTCCAGGGGGCGATTTTTGTAACCTGAAACCAGGGGCCGGTTTCTCCTGGATAAGACCTGGTTGCTATTTTTCAGGGAGTATGGTTCAATTATGACATGAGTGAAAATGTTTTTTATTTTATCCTGGTGCAGAGCACCGCCATTGTAGCAGGTATCCTGGTACTGGGCGCACTGGGACATATGGTATATCAGCGCAGAGAACCGCCCAGCATGATTGCCTGGCTGCTGGCCATCCTTCTGCTGCCGTATTTTGCTGTGCCCCTGTATTTTATTTTCAGGAGCAGAAAGCTCAAGCGCCGGGAAAAAACCGTTTTCGAACTGGCGAAAAAAGGAGAAATTTCAGACCGGGAAGCCACCCGCATTGACATGGTGCTTCGGAACAACGGGATTGCCGGTGCCACCCGGGGCAACCGGTTTTTTTTCTATACCGACGGGGTCAAAGCCTATAATATTCTTATGGAGCAGATATCTTCTGCCCGGCAGTCCATTCTCATATCCACCTATGTGCTCCGCCCGGACAATGTGGGCAGAAATATCCTGGCTGCACTGACCAAAAAAGCGGCCAGCGGCATTCAGGTAAAACTGCTCATTGACTGCATTGGATCTTTACCGCTTTATCTGTATCAGCTGCCCCTGCGCAGATTGAAAAAAGCCGGTGGCCAGGTGGCGTTTTACATGCCCCTTCTGACAAGGCCTTTTCAGAACTATATCAATCTGCGGAACCACCGCAAAATTTTTATTTTTGATGACCAGACAGTGCTTTCGGGCGGCATGAATATAACCAGGGAATACATCGGTCCGTCCCCCTGTCAGAACCGGTGGCAGGACCTGTTGTTTTTCATCCAGGGACCGGCCGTATTCCATTACCGGGAAATTTTTACTGCAGACTGGAACCATACTGCCCCCAAAAAACTGGCACCACCGGATTATATGCCGCCGGCCGCCGGTGACACCACTATCCAGGTGGTGCCGTCAGGGCCGGATATCCAGAGCGATGCCCTTTACGAAGCACTGCTGTCTGCCGTGTTTTCCGCCCAGGAACGCATCTGGATCGTCACCCCGTATTTTGTGCCGGACAAAAGCCTGATGCAGGCCCTGGTCATCGCCTGCCACAGGGGAGTGGATGTCAGGCTGATTACCCCTGCCGCCTCCAACCATCTTGTTGCTGATCTGAGCCGGTCCGGGTTCATGCGGGATCTGGACAGCAAAGGGGTAAAAGTCTGTCTTTACGGGCCCGGCATGATACATGCCAAAGCTATCCTGTATGACCGCAGGGGGGTGATAATGGGCTCTGCCAACTTTGACCAGCGCAGCCTGTTCCTCAATTATGAAGTGGTGAGTTTTGCCTATTCCAGGGCCATTATTGACCAGTGTGAGCAATGGATGGCACAGCTTTTAACCAATTGTACATGCCGTATGCTGCCGGCCAGCAGGTGGCGCAGGCTCAGTGAAAATCTGATGAATGTATTTGCCCCGCTGCTGTAACCAACCGTTTCAGTAAAAAAAGACCATGTTTAAACCAGAGATTCCATTACTGCGATCCCCTTTAATCCTGGAGAATAAAATCATTCCCCGTGATTTTGGTATTCTGTGCTGGAATGTGCACAAGGAAAATCTGAAACCGGAATTCGACACCATGGTCAAAAACTGGATCCGTCTGTTTGACATGAATATTTTATTGTTCCAGGAAGCTGTCTTTCCCGACAACCTGTTTTCGGTTGCAGGATTATCCTATGCAGCAGCGGCCAACATCAGAATCCACCGGCTGCATTTCGGGGTGCTGACCGCTGCCATGGCTGATATTCACACCAAAACCGATGTCATGTCCCTGGCCAGGGAATCCATGGTTGCCACCCGGAAAAACGCCCTCATCACCCGGTACTGGCTCAGCAGTGGCGAGCTTTTGCTGGTGGTCAACATCCATGCCGTGAATTTTACCTCCCGGGCCTGGTATCTCTGGGAGTTTTCCCGCCTGCTCAAAACCCTGCAGCACCACCAGGGACCCTTGGTTCTGGCCGGTGACTTCAACTGCTGGAACCGGTCCAGACAAAAGATTGTCAACAACCTGGCCCAGGCCCTTTCCCTGCGGCAGGCACGGCCCAGAAGAACCGGTCTGGTCAAACAGTTTTTTGGATTTGAACTGGACCGTATTTATTACAGACAATTGTCACTGCTGGAGATGGATGCCCTGGAAAACCGTCTTTTTTCAGACCACAACCCCCTGGTGGCCAGGTTTGCCTGCAAACCCGCCCAGTAATCTGGTATTTCTGTTCCCTTTAATTAGACAGCCGGTGCGGAAAAATTTCCGCACCGGCTGTCTGGTTTAAGGCATACTGGTTTGCCTGCTTACAGCTATTCGCCGAGGTAGGCTTCCCGTATTTTGGGATTGGCTATCAGTTTTTCAGAGGAATCTTCCAGGGTGATTTTTCCTGTTTCCACAACATACCCCCTGGAAGCCGCCTGAAGGGCCAGGGTGGCATTCTGCTCCACCAGCAGGATGGTGACATTTTCTTCTTTGTTAATGGTTTCAATAATTTGGAAAATCTGCTGGATGATAATGGGCGCAAGCCCCAGGGATGGTTCATCCAGCAGAAGCAGCCTGGGTTTGGTCATCAAAGCCCGGGCAATGGCCAGCATCTGCTGTTCACCGCCTGACAGGGTTCCGCCTTCCTGCCGGCAGCGTTCCCCCAGTATGGGAAACAAATCAAAGGCCCGTTGAATATCTTTTTGTATCCCCTCTTTGTCATTGCGGTGAAAGGCACCCAGAATCAGGTTTTCCTCCACAGACAGCCGGGGAAAAATCCGGCGCCCTTCCGGCACCTGGCACAGCCCCATGGTGGGCAGTTTTTCCGGCACCACCTTGTTGATGCGCTTCCCTTCGTATAAAATATCGCCGTGTTCTGCTGCCACAATCCCGCAGATGGTCATGAGGGTGGTGGATTTACCGGCCCCGTTGGCACCGATAATGGCCACGACTTCCCCGGGCATGACTTTCAGGGAAATGCCTTTCAGTGCCTTTATGGACCCGTACCCGGAGTGGACATCTTTGAGTTCGAGAATCGGTTGTGTACCCATGTGAAGACTATCCCTCCCTTTCATCGGATCTGGTGCCCATCCGTTTGGCCGGAATAAGACCGGCCGGCCTGAAGAGCATCATAATGACCATGGTGGAGCCGAATATCAGCATGCGGAAATTTTCAAATTCCCGGAACACCTCGGGCAGGACAATCAATGCAAACACCCCCAGCATGATACCGGGAATGGAACCCATGCCCCCCAGAACCACCATGCATAATACCATGGCTGATTCCAGGAAAGTGAAGCTTTCCGGGCTTACAAACCGCATGCGGGCAGCAAAAAATGCCCCGGCCAGTCCGGCAAAAAAAGCGCCCATGACATAGGCCAGCAGCTTGTAGATAAAGGTGTTCACCCCCATGAGTTCGGCTGCGGTTTCATCTTCTCTGATGGATTCCCAGGCACGGCCCACCCGGGAGATGTTGAGATGCCGGATGCCGATGGCGGTGAAAACCGCCAGAGCCAGTACAAAATAGTAAAACAGATGCAGTTTTTTCATCCAGAAAAGTTCAAAGGTGAGGCCGTTTTCAAGTACCGGCAGATATATGCTGATGGGATCAATGCTCAAAATGCCGTTGGGACCGTTGGTCAATTCCATCCAGTTGTTGAGAATCAACCGGATGATTTCTCCGAACCCCAGGGTCACAATGGCCAGATAATCGCCGCGCATGCGCAGGGTGGGATATCCCACAATGCAGCCGGCAATACAGGCAAAAAATGCGGAAAATGGCAGGCAAATCCAGAATCCCAGCCCGTAAACCGTGTTGAGCAAAGCATAGGCATATGCCCCAACCCCGTAAAAGGCAATATATCCCAGGTCCAGCAGTCCGCACAGGCCCACCATCACATTCAGTCCCAGTCCCAGGCAGATATAGATCAGCACATTGATGGCCACATCCGTACCATACCGGTCGGCAAACATTGGATAGGAACAGGCCAGAACTATAAACCCCACGGACCAGGCCCAGTTGGGAATGGTGGTGGTGCGGGCTTTTACGCGGCCGACAACCCGGGACACAGGATCCCCCACAAAATCCAGGTGCCCGCTTTTCTTGAATATATAGATCAGAAGGCAGGCAGCAGTGCCTGCCAGGATATAACTCCAGACAGTAACGGTTTCATGAATGGTGAGGGTGCCGTCTGCATGAATGCCCAGCATGGGCCACAACAGACCCAGCAGCCACAGCATGCCGATGGTATATGGTTTCCAGACTTTTTTAAACTCTTGTATCATCGATATTCTCGCCCATAATGCCGGTTGGTTTAAAATAAAGCACGCCAATTAAAATAATAAAGGCAAACACATCCTTGTACTCGGAAGACAGATATCCGGCACCGAAAACTTCCACCATGCCGATGATCAACCCCCCGATCATGGCACCGGTGATATTGCCGATACCCCCCAGAACAGCTGCGGCAAACGCCTTGATGCCCGGGACAAATCCCATGTCATACCGGACAGAGCCGTAATAGAGCCCGTACATAATGCCGGCGGCCGCTGCCAGGCCCGCACCAATGGCAAAGGTCAAAGAGATGATCTTGTTGCTGCCGATGGCCACCAGCGCAGACATGGTCTTGTCCTGGGCCGTGGCCCGCATGGCCATGCCGATCTTGGTCCTGAAAACCAGAATGTTCAGTCCCACCAGCAGCAAAGCGGTGAGGACAATAATCATGATCTGCAGATAGGAAATCGCCACCGTGCCAAAGTCGAATCTTCCCTGGAACATTTCTCCGGGATATATTTTGTCATATACCCCCTGGGTGAGCATCATACCATTGGACAGGAAAATGGACATGCCCAGGGCGGACAGCAGGGCTGCCAGCCGGGATTCCTTGCGCAATGGCTTATAGGCGATTTTTTCAACCCCCACCGCAAGGTAGGCACAATAGGCCATGGCAAAAACAAAGGCAGCACTCAGGCAGAGCACCGGGTGGGTCTGCATATACCCCAGGCCGGACAGGTATCCCAGGGTAATGGCACCCACGTACCCGCCGGCGGCAAAAAACTCGCCATGGGCAAAGTTGATGAGCTGAATAACCCCGTATACCATGGTATATCCCAATGCGATCAATGCGTACATGCCGCCGAGGGTTAATCCGTTAACAAACTGCTGAATAAAATATTCCATTATGCGTAATTTCTTAAATTTGGGTGGATAAAAGGATGCGGCTGAACCTGGGTCCAGCCGCATATTGTGACGTCATGATTTATTTGAGCAGTCCTTTTTCCGGATCCCAGTAGGGCACGAATTTATCGTCAACCACTTTAAACGCAATGTAGTTTGATCCGGTGTCGCCGTTTTCTTCAAATTTGATACGTTTGGCAACACCCTGATAATCCATTTTCATCATCTCGGCCTTGATCTTTGCAGGATCAGTGGAACCGGCCGCTTCGATGGCTTTCAGCAGGGTGTAGGCCGCATCATAGGCATAGGTTGCGTATGCGGCAATTTTACCGTATTTGGGCACATATCTTTCTTCAAACGCTTGGTATTCCGGGGTGGTGGGATCGGTATACCCATAGGTCAGAAAAACACCCTGGGAAGCTTCTTTGGCTACTTCCATGAACCGCGGCTGGAAAACCGCATCCTGGGTAACAATCTGGGAATCCATGCCCAGGCGTTTTGCCTGCAGCGTCATCATGGCTGCCGGAGAAAATCCCTGCACAGACATGTAGAAAACATCAGGATTTTCCTGTTTGGCCCGGGTGAGAACCGCGGAGAAATCTTTGTCTCCCTGGTTGACATGTTCATGGCCCAGTACTTTTATGCCCAGTTCCTTGGCAGCTTTTTTAACGCCGTCAGCCAGTCCCTGGGAATAGGTGGTTTTGTCATCAACGATGAATATGGTTTTTGCACCCAGCGCTTCTTTGATGAACCTGGCTGCGGCCGGGGCCTGGGCATCATCACGTCCGCACATTCTGAACATGTAGGGAAGGCCCCGTTCTGTAACATCCTGATGGGTGGAGGCCGGGGTGATCATGATAATCTCTTCCTCATCCAGCACATCAGAGGCCGGAATGGTGGAGGAAGAACAATAGGCGCCGATGGCACCGGCAACTTCAAGGTTGACCAGCTTGTTGGCAGCAGCCACCGCCTGTCTCGGATCGCAGGCTGTATCCTGGGCATACAATTCGATTTTGTCATACCCGGGGATGCCGCCCTGTTCTTCAAATACGGAAATAGCGGTAAGAACACCGTTTTTGATGTCGGTGCCATCAGAGGCATAGGGGCCTGTGAGGGGGCTCAGAGATCCGATTTTCAAAGTTTTCGCAGAAACTGTACCCACGAGAAGAAATGGAACCAGGATCAGTCCCATGGCCAAAATTGATACAACGCTTTTTCTCATCTTTTTCCTCCTAAAAATTATTGGTTGGCTGGTTGACCAAGGTATGCTTCAATGACCTTGGGATCATTCTGGATCTGCTGGGCATCTCCTTCAGCTATTTTTACACCATGGTCAACACAAACAATATGATCACACACACCCATGACCACTTTCATGTCATGTTCCACCAGGAGCACATCAATGCCCAGGTCTTTAATGCGCGCAATGTCTTTCATCAGGTGCGATGTTTCAGACGGGTTCATACCGGCGGCAGGCTCGTCCAGGAGCAATGCTTTGGGTTCCGAGGCTATGGCCCGGGCGATCTCAAGCCGCCGCTGGAGGCCGTAGGGCAGATTGGAAGCCACGGTATCGGCATAGGCATCCACCCCCATGAATGTCAGGGCTTCCATGGCTTTTTCTTTGATAAAGGCTTCCTCCCGTCTCTGGGAGGGGGTGCGCAGAATGGAGCCGAACACCCCTGTGCCTGCTCTGCAGTGTCTGGCAACCATGGCATTTTCCACAGCGGTCATGGCGGAAAAAAGTCTGATATTCTGAAAGGTTCTGGCAATGCCTTTTGCAAAAATCACATAGGGCCGTTTACCCAGGATGCTTTCCCCGTCAAAGATCACATCTCCTTCAGATGCCTGGTATACACCGGTGAGCACGTTGAAAACCGTTGTTTTGCCGGCACCATTGGGTCCGATCAATCCCACGATCCGGCCATTGCCGATGGTAAAACTCAACTTTGACAATGCCTTGAGACCACCAAATTGTACACTGATATTTTTTAATTCTAATTGTGCCATACAAAAAATACAATCCGCTAAATTGTGATAACCCCGTAAACCGCTTGAAAAGCGCCGCTATAGACTATTTGTAGCTTTCTGTAGCCTATAATTTTTTTAATGTCAACCATTAAAACCGCGGCTTTTTCCGGCAGAACAACGTCATCGTTCGGCCAGACACGCCACACGGGCATGTAATGGTTTGACCATATGAAAAGTCAATTCTTTGATTTGTTCATATTTTTTTATTTACAAAAACTTTACATTGCCATTGACATTTTTTTCAAAATCCGGCAGTTTGTTTTTAAACCAAAACAGGAAACGGAAAAGTGTTCATGAAACCGGTATTGACAAAAAAACAGCAGAAAGTTTACGCATATATAAAAAGCGCTGTGCAGAAAAACGGCATCGCTCCCAGTCTGCGCAGTGCAGCCGCAGATCTGGGCATCAGCCATGCAGCCGTGGCCCAGACCCTTGCGGTGCTGGAGGAAAAAAATTATATCCGCAGACAGGGACGTTACAGCCGGACCCTGCACATTCTGGATCCGGCCGCAGACCAGGCCCGGGAACAGAAACAGGTTCCCATCATCGGCCGTATCACTGCCGGGCTGCCCCTGTACGCCCAGCAGGAATGGGAAGGCGCCATCCTGGTGGATGCTGCCGTGTACCCGGGCCAGGACCTCTTTGCCCTGAAAATTGTCGGATTTTCCATGAAAAATGCCGGAATTCTGGACCAGGACATCGCCATCTGCCAGCCCCGGCAATATGCCCGGAACCGGGAAATCGTGGTGGCACTGGTCTTTCAGGAAGAGGCTACGGTAAAGCGGTTTTTTCTTCATCCCGACGGCATTGAACTGCGGCCGGAAAATCCGGATTTTCCTTCCCAGATGTATGCGTTCGACGACATTCTTATTCAGGGCAGGGTCATCGGCATTATCCGGCCGCCCCAGGCCATGGACCATTACACTGCGGATTCATGAACCGGGCCATCATCCATCTCAATGTGGCTGATTTTGCTGCTGCGGTGGAAATCCTTGCCCAGCCGGGCATAAAAGATTTTCCTGTGGTTATTGCACCGGTGGGTGCTCCCAGGGCAGTGGTGTATGACATGAACGACACCGCATTCCAACAGGGTATCTGCAAGGGCATGCCTTTGTCCCGGGCCAGACAGCAGTGCCGGGATATCACCATCCTGCCCCCCCGGTTCAACCGGTATGAACAGGTGATGACCCATATTCTGCACCAGGGGCTGGCCCTGACCCCGGCGGTGGAATCCGGGGTGCGGGACGGCCATTTTTTTCTGGACATCACCGGTACCCGCCGCCTGCACGGCCCGCCTGCAGATGTGGCACACACCTTGAAAAAACGCATACAAAAGCATATCGGTGTGGAACCTATCTGGTCGGTGGCCACCAGCAAACTGGTGGCCAAGGTGGCCACCCGCCTGGTAAAACCCAAAGGAGAATACATTGTAAATCCCGGCGATGAGGCGGATTTTCTGGCCCCGGTGCCGCTGCATCTGATGCCGGGCCTGGCACCTGATGAGATGCAGAAACTGTCCGCCTTTAATCTGACAACCACCTCCCAGCTGCGTGAATTGACACCGGACCAGCTGCAGATGTTGTTTTCGTACCGGGCTGGCGCCATTCATGACCTGGTCCGGGGCAAAGATGCTGACCCGGTTGTTTTCGACCGCACAGATGCCATCTGTGCCGGCCACGAATGCAGCACTGACACCAATGATGCCGGGGTGCTGCAAACCATTGTCTGCGCCCTGGCCGGAAAAATCGGGGCCCGGCTGCGGCACAGGGGAATGGCGGCCCGCACCCTGTGCATTGACCTGTCCTATTCCGACGGTATCCAGGGCCGGGCATGCCGGAAAATGCCCACCCCCACGGCCAGTGACATGGTGCTGTGTAAAACTGCTGTCCAGCTGCTGGCCCGGGCCCAGACCCGGCGGGTGCGCATCCGGCATCTGTCCCTGGTCTGCAAAAAACCGGTGCCTGCCATGACCCAGCTGTTTTTGTTCGGAGAGTCAGCCAGGGAACAAAAAGAGCTCACCGTACTTGCGGCAATGGACAGGATACGCAAACGGTTTGGTGCCGGCACAGTCCAGCCGGCATCCACCCTGCATCCGGCCTGCCGTTATTCCGCCGGCAGCCAGCCATGATTGCTTTATGCACCCGGTCCCATTATTCTCTCATGTGGGGAACCGCCTCTGTAGAACAGCTGGTGAAACAGGCCGGAGATTGTGGATATTCCTGTCTGGCACTCACTGACACAGATAATCTGTACGGCATGTGGCCTTTTATCAGGGCCTGTGAAAATGCCGGCATCTCCCCGGTCATCGGAGCGGAAATCACGGATCCGGTAAACTCTGACCGGGCCGTCTGCCTGGTAAAAACCGCAAGCGGATATGCCAATTTGACCCGGGTGCTGACCCGGCGGCACCAGGATGAAAAGTTCTGCCTGAAACAGGATCTGCCCGGGTTTCAGGCAGGGTTGCTGGTATTGACCAAATCTGCGGACCTGCTGGCTTTCTGGCATGATGCCGGACTTGATGTGGCAGCCCACATGCCCAGAACCGCTATCTCCCGGTCCCGCCAGTTATGCAAAATTGCACAGGAACGCAATATTCCCGTGGCTGCATCGCCAGGCTGTTTTTTTCTGAAACAGAGAGACATCCGCATCCATACCCTGCTCCGGGCTATTGGAAACAACACCAGCATCAGCCGGCTGCATCCGGGCCAGATAGCCCCTGCCAATGCCTTTTTCGGCGGGCCTGACCTGTATGCCAGACGGTTTCATACTTTCCCGGAAGCAGTTGCCGCCACCCATGTTCTGGCAGAAAAAATCGCATTTCACAAACCAGACTTTGGGGTGGTCATGCCCCCTTTTGCCGGTACAGACACAGATGCTGCCGCACAGCTGCGGCAGAAAACCTTTGAGGGGGCAATCCGGCGGTATGGCAGACCGCTGCCGGAAAAGGTTGTCACACGGATTGCCCATGAACTGGCCATTATTGCGCAAAAAGGGTTCTGTGGGTATTTTCTGGTGGTGCAGAAAATCGTCAGCCGGGCATCGCGGATCTGCGGGCGGGGTTCAGGGGCGGCATCCATCGTGGCCTACTGCCTGGGCATCACCAATGTGTGCCCCATAAAATTTGACCTGTATTTTGAACGGTTTCTCAATCCCGGGCGCCAGGATCCCCCGGATATTGACATTGATTTTGCCTGGGATGAGCGTGACAGCATACTGCACCAGGTTCTGGGGGAATACGCCGGCCATGCCGCCATGGTATCCAGCCATATCCTGTTTCAGCCGAAAATGGCGGTGCGGGAAACGGCAAAGGTGTTCGGCCTGCCTGAAGGGGAAATCTCCCGGGTATGCAAACGCCTGCCCTGGTTCTGGCGCGTGACCGATGCATCCCCGGATCTGCTGGCCCACATCCGGCAGCAGGCAGAATGCCGGCACATGGATTTTCCCGGGCCCTGGCCTGAAATCATGGCCTGTGCCCAGGCAATTATCGGTACCCCCCGGCACCTGTCTGTTCACCCGGGCGGGGTGGTCATCACCCCTGGACCCATTCATACCTACGTGCCCGTGGAAACCGCACCCAAAGGCATTCCCGTGATCCAGTGGGACAAGGAGGGTGCCCAGGATGCCGGTCTGGTGAAAATTGATCTGCTGGGCAACCGGAGCCTGGGGGTGATCAGAGATACCATCACTGCCATTGAAACCGGTGGCAGATCTTTTCCTGATTTTGCAGCCCGGGACCCGGAAGACGATCCTGCAACCTGCCGGACGGTTGCCCGGGGAGACACCATGGGCTGTTTTTACATTGAAAGTCCGGCCATGCGCCTGCTGCAGCAAAAATCAAAAAAAGGGGATTTTCGCCATGTGGTCATTCATTCTTCCATGATCAGGCCGGCTGCCAACAGATTCATCAATGATTATATCCAGCGTCTGCGCACCGGCAAATGGCAGCCCCTCCACCCGCTGCTGGCAGATGTGCTCAAGGAAACCCTGGGCCTTATGGTTTTCCAGGAAGATGTGTCCCGGGTGGCAGTGACGCTGGCCGGCTTCAGCCATACCCAGGCCGACAGTTTAAGAAAAATTCTGTCCAAAAAAGACAATACCCGAAAACTGCAGGACTATTACCGGCAGTTTGCAGCCGGTGCAGCCAGTCAGGGTGTGCCGGAAAAAACTGTGCAGGAAATCTGGCAGATGGTCCTTTCCTTTTCCGGGTATTCCTTCTGCAAACCCCATTCCGCCTCCTATGCCCGGGTATCTTTTCAGGCAGCCTATCTCAAGACCCACTATCCTGCGCAGTTCATGGCAGCCGTCATCAGCAACCAGGGAGGATTCTACACCACTTTTGCCTATGTGTCCGAGGCCCGGCGCCTGGGACTGGCCATTCTCCCCCCGGATGTCTGTGCCGGCGAAATACAGTGGCAGGGCCGGAATAAAACGCTCCGGGCAGGACTTATGGCGGTGCGGAACCTGTCTGACACCACCATGAAAAAAATTCTCCACCAGCGCAGGGTCCGTCCTTTTACCGGTCTCCCGGATTTTCTGCACCGGGTAAAGCCCCGGGAAAATGAAATCCGATTCCTGATAGACAGCGGCAGCCTGGATTGTTTTGATGCCAAAACCTTTCCCGACAGGACCCGGCTTCGATGGACCGCAGCGAACTGGCATAAACAAAAAACACAGGTCTCAGAAGAGCCTGCATTGTTCAATGCCGGCACCCGGCAGGTGCCCATGCCTGATCTGCCCCGGGAAAACCGTCTGAACCGTCTGAGAAAAGAATTTTATGCGCTGGGATTTGTGTGCGCCTGCCACCCCATCACCCTGTACCGGGATATCATTGACCGGGCCGGCACTGTCAGGGCAGACCAGGTGCACCAACATGTGGGCAGACGTATTACCGCCGCAGGATGGCCCATCACCGGCAAAAAAGTGAAAACCCGCCATGGGGAGCCCATGATATTTCTCACCTTTGAAGATGAAACCGGTCTTCTGGAAACCGTATTCTTTCCCCGGGCCTATGCCCGGTACTGCCACATTCCGGGGCATGGCCGGCCCTGTTTTCTTACCGGCAAAGTGGTGTCTGAATGGGGGGCTGTGACCCTGACAGTGGAAACCGCCCGGCTGATACCTGCCGGAAAACAGCATTAGGCGGAATCCGCCTGTTTCTTCAGATTTTTTGAATATTCATACAGGGTCTCGGGGTCAATATCCACATTTCCGGGCCAGGCCACTGATCCGTTTTGCACAAATGCTTGTAAAAAGGTATCACTTTCTTTAAGCCTTAACCATGGTTTTTGGTCCATGTAAGGTTTCATGTCGAAACATCTTTTTTCCCCATTTTCAAACCCAATAATCAAGCTGAAATTCGGTTTTGCCTGGACACTTATTACATCAAGCAGCATAGCCATTTCTCCTTATTTAAGCGGATCAATACGGAAAAGTTCTATGCCTTCTTTTGCTAAATCCCAATTGGCCAGCAGTTCTTCACGATGCAAATCTACCCATACCTGCACCATTCGTAATTACTTTGTCGGTAAACTGCCAGCGAGAAGTCTGCTGTCATCAATGGCAATGGAGGCTTTATGTCCCTGATAACGGGCATGGATATGCGGTAGATGATGTTTTTCTCTGATCTCAAAAAACATTGAGATAATGATACCATAGAACATGCTTATTGTTGGCATATGATCCCTTTTCATTGCGAAAATACAGCTGGTCAGCTGATTTTCATTTTCAATAAATTAGCAGATTTTTAAGATTAAAGCAATATTTTACAGAAACCGCCCGGCCGGTGCCATAAAAAACAAAAATGTAACAACCATTGTTTTTCTGGCAATACCACTATTTCTGGAGTGAAAATCACTTGCAACAGCATGGTTACATAAAGTCCTTCTCCTGGTTGGTATCAAATATAAAACGGGTACCAAATAAAACTTATTACAATATTGTAAGAAACCACAGCAGTATAAATTACAAAAATGATATTTGTTTTCATGGCTATCAATTTTTTATAAAACATAAAATTTGAAAAAATCTGCGTATATAGAGTAAATTCAAATATTTATGATATTGTTTGCCACGGATTTCCATTCCTGGCATGTGAATTGCTCAACACAGAAGGACAATTTAACAGAAATTTTTAAAAACCATTGCCAAAGAAAGGAAATCACCATGGGAGTGAAATACTGGCTCATGACTATTGGTCTTTTATTGACAGGAACCGCCACATGTTTTGCCGCAGACGGCACCATTGATTCCGGAGATACCGCCTGGGTCACCATGTCCACGGCCCTGGTCATGATGATGACCCCGGCCGGCCTGGCATTGTTTTACGGGGGCATGTCCCGGTACAAAAACCTGCTCAACACCATTGCCATGACCCTGGCAGCCTACTGCCTGGCCAGTCTGGTCTGGGTGGGCTGGGGGTATTCCCTGGCATTCGGGGAAAGCACCAGCCTGCTCATCGGCAGCCTGGGCCATTTTATGCTGAACGGCATTGATGCTGCATCTGTTTCCGGCACCATCCCCACCCTGATATTTGTCATGTTCCAGATGACCTTTGCCTGCATTTCCGTGGCCATTATCCTGGGGTCTGCCGTGGACCGGATGAAATTTTCCGCCTGGATCGTTTTTTCCATTCTCTGGATCACCTTTGTTTACGCCCCGGTGTGCAACTGGGTATGGGGCGGCGGCTGGATGCACAACATGGGGGCCCTGGATTTTGCCGGGGGTAATGTGGTCCATATCAATGCCGGTGTTTCCGGCCTGGTGCTGGCCCTGGTTCTGGGAAAGCGCAACGGATACGGCAAAGAGCCCATGATCCCGTCTTCAGTGGCATTTACCGCCCTGGGTGCGGCCCTGCTCTGGTTCGGGTGGTTCGGGTTCAATGCCGGCAGTGAACTGGCAGCAGACGGGGTGGCAGCCTCCGCCTTCCTGGTCACCAATACCGCTGCTGCGGCCGGCGGACTGGCCTGGCTGTTCATTGAATGGAAGCTGAGCCAAAAACCCACCCTGCTGGGCATGGCATCAGGGGCCATTGCGGGTCTTGTGGCCATCACCCCGGCTGCCGGGTTTGTCACCCTGCCGTATTCCCTGGTCATCGGTCTTCTGTCAGGCGCCATCGGGTATTTTGGCGTGGTGGTCCTTAAAAAGAAGCTGGGATATGACGATTCCCTGGATGCCTTTGGTATCCACGGGCTGTGCGGCATGTGGGGAGCCCTGGCCACCGGGCTGTTTGCCTCCCCTGCTGTTACTGAAGGGGCTGCAGGGCTTTTCTACGGCAATCCCGGCCAGGTGTGGATTCAGCTGGTCTCCATCCTGGCCACCATTGCCTTTTCCGCCACAGCCACCCTGGCCGTGGTATATGTCACCCGGCTTCTCACCAGCGGCCTGCGGGTGGATGCCCAGGATGAACAGGCCGGTCTGGACAATGCCCTGCACGGGGAACGGGCCTTTGAAATTGAATAGGCACCGCTCTGTATGCTAGAGCAGGCACCGCTCTATGGATTCCACCCATTTTCTGGAAAAAATGGTGCCTTCGTTGACCCGGACAATGAGGGTGATAATTACCTGGAAATGGGATTTCCCCCCCTGGACCCAGACCTCGGATTCAGCAGTGATGCATCCGCCGTCGCTTTTGAGCCGGTGCAGATGCTTTCCGTGTCCGCTGGCCAGTGCCGGATGCCGGGGATGGACCTGAAACTCGCCATGGGCTTTTTTTTCGAACACCGTGGTTTCCGTCAGCCGGCTGACTGTGTCCATCTGCAGCCGCACCCGGGTTCTGCCGCTCAAAACATCTGTGCACACCTCCCATACCGGGGGACAGGGCGATGCCAGATGAAGCTGCCTTGCCATGGACGACGGCGCAAACAGAGGGGGCACAGCTGACCCGGTATCCGGCACCACCGGCAGCTCCAGGCGGCTGGGGCGGATCTGTCCCCGGAAAATCCGGCTGGTGCCCGGCTCCGGGGTGGGCCACAGATTGGGCCAGTCAGCATTGGCCACAGACAGCCGGATGCAGTGTCCTTTTTCAAAAACCCATCCTGTGGCATCAATGTCAATTGCCAGCTCATATACGGTTTCCGGCACCATGGGTGCAGGGTCTGCAAAAGAGTTCCTGCGGGTGCCGTTAAGAACCCCTTTGGCCACAAGATGGGAGGCCCCCTCCGGCGCCACATCACAAAGGCTCACCACAAACCCCATCACCGCAGCACTGGAAGATACGTGCAGCACCGCCCTGGCCCGCCCCAGTATGGACAGATCATGCTCCAGGACACAGCTGGTGTACACGGCGCTGAACGCTTCATCCGGCCGCTGGTCTCCG
>Ga0209949_1000256_pt1 | contig 29636 bp, 25 predicted proteins | sample SalPonC_black_MG_FD_185711 | JGI IMG/M metagenome (GOLD analysis project Ga0209949, IMG submission 185711) | Salt pond soil microbial communities from South San Francisco under conditions of wetland restoration - Salt Pond MetaG... | ecosystem: Environmental > Aquatic > Marine > Intertidal zone... | reverse complement strand
AACCAAGGAAGAACGCTTCCCCGGTATGGAAGAAGCCGACAATGAAATGGCGATGCCCCGCACTGCCGAGGCACCGCCGCCACCGCCACCGCCACCGCCACCGCCGCCGTCGGGTGCGGAATCCTCAACACCGGACATAGAAGAACAGCAAAGCGTTGACCCTGAAAAGCTCGGCAAGAAAATCATCAAGGACGGCCAGATGCGCCTGGAGGTAGAGAATTTGTCAGCTGCCAAGCAACATATCGATACCCTGTTGAACAGGTTTGAAGCTTATTACGAAAACGAGCAATTCGACGCCAACGACTATCAGTCGACCTATGAATTGAAAATACGAGTACTGGCTGACAATTTTGAAGACCTGCTCCAGACGATCGAAGCAGGGGAGGGCAAGGTCCTGTCCAAAAACATCAGCGCCCGCGACGTGACAGAGCAGTACATCGACCTGTCCATCCGCCTTGAAAATAACCGAAAATACCTGGAGCGATACAATGAGCTGCTGGCCCGCGCCGGTTCGGTGGAGGATATCCTGGAAATCCAGGAACGCACCCGGCAGATCGAAGCGGAGATCGATGCCCAGACCGGCCGCCTGCAGTATCTGGATGATCAGGTGAAATACAGCACACTTACCCTGATGCTCATGGAGCGGCATGAAAGCGTAGCGGAGGCAAGGAGCTTTGGGCAGCAGGTGGTTGGCGCTTTCCGGGGCGGTTTTGATATCTTTTTAAACTTCCTGCTCGTGCTGGTCAATCTGTGGCCCTTCTTATTGCTGGGTGTTTTGACCTGGGGATTCCGGAAGAGAATTGGAAAACTTTTTAAGCGGAAGAGGTCGGCCTGACCATTGCGTTTGGCGGACTGGTCGTCGTTGATGGAGTCATTTCGGAGGGTCTTAGCTATCATTTTTTTATCTTCATCTGAAAAATAGTCCTGTATCCATGCCTGCAACCCAAACCCACTACCGCGCCTGCAACCTCTGCGAAGCCATCTGCGGCCTGGAAGTAGAAACCCGAAACGGAAAAGTATTATCGATAAAAGGCGACCCGGAAGATCCGCTCAGTCGCGGCCATATCTGTCCGAAGGCGGTGGCGATGAAAGATATCCACGAAGATCCCGATCGCCTGCGGACGCCCGTCAAGCGCACAAATTCAGGCTGGAAGACTATTTCCTGGGAGCAGGCTATTGATGAAGTCGTTGCCGGCATTCGGGGGGTACAGGAACGCCACGGGAAAAATGCGCTGGGCGTCTACCTCGGCAATCCCAACGTACACAATTCGGGCAGCATGCTGATGGGGCCCTTTTTTTTGCGGGCCCTGCGCACGCGCAACCGCTTTTCCGCCACCTCGGCCGATCAGTTGCCGCATCACTTCGCTGCGCTCTTCATGTTTGGCCACTACCTGGCCATCCCGGTTCCTGATATTGACCGGACAGACTACATGTTGATTCTCGGCGCCAACCCGCTGGTGTCCAACGGCAGCCTGATGACGGCGCCCGGGATGTCGCAGCGGCTGCGCGATCTGCAGGAGCGGGGCGGCCGCTTTGTGGTCATCGACCCCCGCCGGACGCAAACGGCCAAACGGGCCGGTGAGCACCACTTTATCCGGCCGGGCAGCGATGTTTTCTTCTTGTTGAGCCTGGTTCATACCCTTTTTGAGGAGGACCTGGTTAACCTGGGGCATCTCCGTGGCTTTACAACGGGCGTAGAGAGCGTCCGGAAGCTCGTCGCAGATTTCGCACCGGCCGCCGTCGCGTCTCGCTGTGGTATCCCGGAGGCGGTAATCCGGCGCCTCGCCCGCGAATTTGCCGCGGCCGAATCGGCGGTCTGCTACGGCCGGATGGGGCTGTCTACTCAGGAATTTGGCGGGCTGTGCAATTGGTTGATCAACGTGCTCAACATCCTGACCGGCAACCTGGACCGCCCCGGCGGCGCGATGTTTACCCTTCCGGCCTTCGATCTTGTCGGGCAGCGGGGCGCCGCCGGCAAGACAGGCACCTTTGGCCGCTGGAAAAGCCGTATCCGGGGGCTGCCGGAATTCGGCGGAGAGTTGCCCGTCGCCGAACTGGCCGACGAAATTACTACTCCCGGGGAAGGACAGATCCGGGGTATGCTTACCGTCGCCGGCAATCCGGTGTTGTCCACGCCCAGCGGCCACCGCCTGGATCAGGCTCTTGGGCAGCTGGAGTTTATGGCGGCCATCGATATCTACATCAACGAAACCACCCGCCACGCGGATATCATCCTGCCGCCGACGACCGGCCTGGAAGCCGATCACTACGATATCATTTTCCACATTTTCGGTGTGCGCAATACGACCCGTTACAGTCCCGCTGTCTTCGAACGTTCGGCCGAACAGCGGCACGACTGGGAGATTTACCAGGAGCTGTTCCAGCGCTTCACCGGAGAGGATGGAAATAATATGACGCCCGATCTGCTGCTAGCCATGGGATTGCAGTACGGACCCTATGCCGCCGAAGGGCTTACGCTCGATAAGATCAAAGCCGCTCCTCACGGCGTAGACCTGGGCCCCCTGCAGCCCTCCCTGCCCGACCGCCTTTTTACTTCCGACAAAAAGATCCATCTGGCGCCGGAAGAAATTGTCAAAGATCTGGCCAGAATACAGAGGACCGGAGAACCGGAGAACGGACAACTTTTATTAATAGGCCGCCGCGAGCTGCGCTCCAATAACTCCTGGATGCACAACAGCGAGCGACTGGTTAAAGGCGGTAACCGTTGTACCCTGATGATCCACCCCTCCGATGCAGGACCGCGTAATATCAAAGACGGACAGCCGGTCACGATTCGTTCCGCCGCAGGCAGCATTTCTTTACCGGCCGAAGTGACGCCGGAGATCATGCCGGGGGTGGTGAGCATCCCCCACGGCTACGGTCATGGCCTGGACGGCATTCGCATGGAAACGGCCGCCCGCCACGCCGGCGCCAGCATCAACGACCTGACGGATTACCGGCAGGTAGATGAACTGACGGGAAATGCGGCGTTTAGTGGGGTGGGGGTGGAGGTGAAGTGAGACGTAGCACCAGTGGGTTCTTTTTTAAAGTCCCTTTGACAGTTATTTAAAAAATACACCATGCCCTACCTCACCGCCAACAACGTCCGCCTCTACTACGAAGATTTTGGCGACGGCCCCGAAACCATCATTTTCTCCCACGGCCTCCTCTGGAGCAGCCGCATGTTTGCCGGTCAGATCAACCATCTGAAAGACCGCTACCGCGTCATCGCCTACGATCACCGGGGGCAGGGGAGGAGTGAAGTGCCACCCCGCGGCTACGACATGGACACGCTTACGGAGGACGCCCTGGCGCTGATAGACGCCCTGGGCGTCGAGCGCTGCCACTTTGCCGGGCTCAGCATGGGGGGCTTTGTCGCCATGCGCCTGGCCGTCCGCCACCCGGAGCGCATACAGTCGCTGATTTTGATGGAAACGACAGCGCAGCCCGAACCGAAAGAGAATGTTCCCCGCTATCGCATGCTCAATACCATTGTGAAAATTTTGGGTCCCTGGGCGGTGAAAAAGCCGGTGATGAAAATTATGTTTAGCGAAGCTTTTTTGCAGGATCCGGATCGCGAGGAATGGCGTAAGCAGTGGGAAAAGGAACTTACTTCCAATAAGCGGACAATTACCCGCGCCGTGCAGGGCGTCATCGGCCGCGCACCGGTGCCGCCGGAAGAACTGGCTAGTATTCAGTGTCCGACGCTGATCATAGTGGGGGAGCAGGATGTCGCTACCGTGCCCGCCAAATCGGAATACCTGCACCAACACATTCCCAGCTCGAAGCTGGTGCGCATCCCCCGCGCAGGACATACTTCTTCGGTAGAAGAACCGGAGGCGGTGAATGCGGCGATTGACGTCTTCCTGAAGCAAAGGCTTTGACCTGTTTCATTCAAGGTTCAATCAACCTTAAGGTTGGCGGGAAAAGCAAAATGACAAGGAAACCCTCGTGATCCACAGAATTAGTAGATCTCTCAGTCTCCTTGTCACCAGGTTCCCTGTTTTTTTCAAAAAAAAGAGGAGAAAAGACAGGTGTATCACCGAATTGGCCTCATTGGGCATTCGAAGTAGATGCCGGCATGCTCAAAATCATTCAGGTCTAGTTCTTCTACGCGACAGACATCCTGGTATTTGTACATGTCTACGCCGGCTTTCAGGCTAAAAACGTTCCAGCGACCGCCGTTGTAATCCCTGTCGCCGGGTTTGGATTCGGAAATTGCACCGAGGCCGTCTTTGAAAACGGCACCGTTGTAAAGTTTGTCAAAATTGCCGGCGCTGGGTTTGAAGTTGGTACTGGTAAGGATGGTGCCGAAGGGAGCGCAATCCCCCCAGATGGCGGGAGTCTTTCTGCTCCGGAAGCCGATTACCGGTCCGGTTTGATTCGGTGGCGCCAGGATATCGGCCAGGGTGAGTTCCTGGGTGGGGGTGGCTTCCTCTGCCAACCCCAGACTGGCATCCTCCTTGTTACAGGCCGTGAAAGTTAGCGCAACAATAGCTGCAATGCCTAGAAGTTTGATTAAACCTCTCATAATCAATGTTTTTTGTTTGAAAAATAATTTGATTCAAAGGTAAGAGCTTAATCAAGGGGAGGCATCACAAAAGAATCACAGAAGGGTTGTGTTTTTGTAAAGGGCGGGATGAAAATGTAAGGAAGCGGACAAGTTCAGTCTTTTGGACGGGGAACTAATGGATGTTACTGCGGGAACCGGGAAGAAAATCAGGGTGTGAGAATGTTACAGGCCATCTCATAAGAACCACAATGAAAAAAAGCGGTAAATTTTATTTCACCACAGAGCACACTGAGATTACAGAGGAAATTTTCTCTGTGTACCCTGTGACTCTGTGGTGAAATATTCTGTGTGATAAGTTGCGAAGCAACTTATGAGACAGTCTCTAACTTTCGAATTGGCATTATTTCCCCGGCGTATGATCCCGTTTGACGACCGGCAGCCGTATCTGCGACGGGAATTCAGCGCCGTGATGAATTTGATTGTGTGCTACCACCCCTTCTTTCTCATCAAAGTTATTTTCGCCCGTATTGAGGTTTCGCGTAAAGCGTGGGAAGTTGCTGCTCGAAATTTCGATGCGGATACGATGGCCCTTTTCAAAGTAGTTGCTGGTAGACATCGGTGTCAGATCCAGTTTGTACACTTCGCCGTCTACCATGAACACCTCCTTGTTGTAGCCCTCGCGGTAGCGGGCGCGCTGTATGGTTTCGTCCAGGTTGTAGGCGCGGCCGTCGGGATAGACGTCGATCAGCTTGATGGTGAAATCCGTGTCTTTGGCGTCAGAAGCAACGTAAAGAGTGCTTTCGATGAAGCCCGATACTTCCACCCCTTCTTCCAGCGGTTCGGAGGTGTAGACCAGAATATCGTGCCGGGTTTCCATAGCTTGCTGATCAAAGGAGCCGCCTTTGATGGCATTGCCCGTACAGCAGACGTTGCCGCCGTACGAGGGAACGGGGTTCATCGGATCGTAGGTGAAGCTGTCAGGTGAGCTGTTTTCGCCGGCTTTCGTCCTGCTGAGTTTTCCATCCCCGTAGAGGCTGTTGGCCTGGCCGCCGCTCGTGAGGTAGAACGTCGTCATTTCGGCCTCTTCAGGCGGCCATTGTTCGGCCTGTTGCCATTTGTTGAGCCCCATGGTATAGTACTGCACCCGGGGTGTTTTTTCTTTGAAGTCATTATCCTTTCCTTTCAGCCACAGGTCGAACCAGGCATAGATCTGCTCGTCGTAATTGAGCCGGGCGTCACCGACGCTGCGTTCGCCGACGATGGTATTCTCCGTGGCGCGCGTATAGGCGCAGTGCAGGGTAGGGGCGATGACCAGGTACTGGTTGTCGGCCACCTCCGGATCCTCGATATTGTTGCGCACGTGATTGAAGAGGGCCAGGTTGGGGCTGATGGAGACATCGTACCAGGAGCAGAACCAGAAGCTCGGTACGCCGAAACCCATATCATCGTGGTAGAGGCCGCCCTCGTACCAGGCCGGATCATTGGGTTTGCGGCGGATCATCTTGTCGTAGATCTCTGATTTGCCGTTGATGTTTTTCAGAATGCTGGAAACGGGCAGATGGCTCAATGCATCCGACATGTCCACCGGTGGATTTTCGGGGGCCAGGTCGTAGTAGCGCGAGAGGCGGATGAGGTCCTCCTGCGTTGCTCCGGGGGGAATGCGGGGTTTGAACTTATCGTGTTCCACTCCGTAGAGCCAGGCCGTGAAAAGCATTTGCTGAGCGCCGCCGCGATACCAGTTGCCCTGCTCATAGTAGTCGCCTACGCGGCCTACACCGGCGCCGTAACCCATGGGCACCATGGCGGCGTGTGAAGGATGGTCGAGCGCGGCGACAGCCATCTGCCACTCGGCGGTGGAGGAGCAGCCGTAGGTGCCGATCTTGCCATTACACCAAGACTGGTCTTTCATCCAGCTGAAGGCGTCGTAGCCGTCGGTAAGCGGAACGCCGAGAATGTCCCACTGCCCTTCGGAGAAATAGCGCCCGCGCTCGTTTTGCACCACATAGGCGTAGCCGCGCTTCACGGCCTCAAAGGCGCGCTGAGCGCTGCGGGTTTTCTGTTCTCCGTCGCCCCAGGAATTAAAATTATAGGGTGTGCGGGAAAAGATGACCGGCACCGGCTCATCGGTTTTGGGCCGGTAGATATCGGTGGCCAACCGAACGCCGTCGCGCATGGGCATCATTACCTTCTGATCGATGATGGCAATGGCTTCGAGTTTTTCCCAGATGCCGTCGTTGCTTTGGGCGCTCAGCTGAGAAAGATTGCTGAGGCATAGAACCAGGAGAAGAGGCAGGAATAAGGCTTTTTTCATGAAAATCCTTTTGTGCATGCTTGAAAATTTAAAATCCGATGCCGTTAAAATACAAAAAGGAAGGAAATGGGAAAGCAGCAACTGAAAAAAGAAAAAGGCCGGCGCCTGGAAGGCCCGGCCTCATTTGGAATCAAGGAGTCATACAAGAGGACAGTCTATGAGAAAACGAGTTAAATTAGGGGTCAAAGCCCGGGATGTCGGGAACAGATATACTTCTACTCGGTTGCCAGTTTTTTCTGATTGAAGTATTACAATGGCGATAGAGCTGATGGTTTTGAATGATTCTGAGCAGTTTTGAGCATAATCTTTATCGATTCCGATATCCCGGTTTTTTACCTTGGGCTGATCTATCTGGAACAGGGCGCCTACCGCCGGGCGGCCGACCTGTTCGACTCGGTGAGCGACAGCCCGGTATTTCTGCAAGAGAACAAACAACTCGGTGAACTGGCGCGCCGCTACCGAAATCAGGCTATTTCCTCAATGACGGGATAGCCCCGTCAATACAGGTACAACTTATGCTCCTTGATAATACCCATTAACTTTTCCCCATAATCGGGATCGGTTGCGTATCCCGAAACCTCCAAGCCAATAGCCCAGCGGTCGAAACGGTGCTTCGGAATGCGGAAGAGCCAGTTGTATCGCTTATTTTCCATTAGGTGCCGGGCCAGGTCCTTGTAACAAGCCAGCACATTCGGATATTTGCGAAAGCTTGCTCTTTTCAGAGATGCCGGCCTGTCTGTCTGACTTTCATCGGTAAAAATCCAATACACCGGTTCCTCTTCCGGGTTGCCTTTGATGCCGAAATGATTGTTGGCTTCGAGGGCAAGTTCGCTGGTCCCCCAGCCGGACTCCAGTCCGCCCATGGCCAGAATGATGGAAGCAGGGATACCGGAAAACTCCGAAACTTCGAGAGCTTCATCTAGGTAATTATCCAGGTAAATGGAGACGATGGAAGAAGAGTCACGCTCAGTAGTGGCTTTGCCGCTGGCAGTATCCGTTTTCTGAATCCACCAGGGGGGATTGCTGGTTAATACGAGAAGCAAAGACAGAGCAACCAATCGGGAAGTTTTCTTTTTTAGCAGGTTGGGAGGGAGCATGTGTCGGGAGATTAATTTGATGGAAATAGAAGAAAATCCCACTTTCTCTTGTCTGAGGCAGAAAGCGGGTAAAGCTGCTTTACCATCGATCGTTACCCATACTGGCTGTTATATGAAGGCTTTTTTTAACGTATAAAGAGAAGAGGATGTTCTTTGGGAGCACTGTTCTTTAGCTTCGTCGGAGCTGCTTATGGAAACACTCACCATCACTTGTCACTGTTTGCGAAATGGAGAGGTAGTGCCTGATGACCTTCTCCTGCGATTCATCGGCGAAGCTGATGTGTGCCTCCATCAGCCAGAACTGGTGTATAGGTAGAGGGTAGGGGTAGAGGGATATGCTCGGTATTTCAGCTTCAGGCTTAGAATTGGTGACAAGTAATCTATGATTCATTTCACCGGATTATCGACGTTTAAACATTAAATAGAACAAAACCTCTGGTAGAATTGTATTTTACAAAACAATACTTATATGAGTTCCAACGCTATCATTCGCATTAAGCCGCTGGGTTTTCCCTGGGAAACCAGCGATCCCTTTATCTTTTGTGTTCATCATGATGATCTTTTTCCCGAGGGGAATGAACACATGGGACCCGACACCTCGCTGGCGGGTCGCAACCTGGGCAATGATTTTGTTACCAAAGACGGCTGGCGTATGTATCACGGGCGCACTGTTCCCGGCTTTCCCGCGCATCCGCATTGTGGCTTTGAAACCGTGACCATTTGCCGCAAGGGCTTTATCGACCACGCAGATTCACTGGGCGCCGCCGGCCGCTTCGGCAACGGTGATGTGCAGTGGATGACCGCCGGTAAGGGGGTGCAGCACTCGGAGATGTTTCCCTTGTTGAAAAAGGACGAAAAGAATCCGGTGGAGCTGTTTCAGATCTGGCTGAACCTGCCCGCCGCAAAAAAGAAGGCTGAACCCCATTTCGCCATGCTATGGGCGGATACTATTCCTACGGTGAAAGTAAGGGATGAGCAGGGGAATAGCACCGGGATAACCCTCATCGCCGGCCAGCTCGGCGAGGTGCAGGCCCCGCCACCCGCTCCCGACTCCTGGGCCGCTGACCCCGCAAACGAAGTCGCCATTTGGACCCTTCGCATGGAGCCTAATGCCCGATGGACGCTTCCGGCCGCGTCGGAAGGTATCAACCGCAGCCTGTATTTTTTCGATGGGGAAAAGATGAAAGTCGCTGATCAGGAAGTAGCCTCCCCTCTCGCCGTTGAGCTGCAGGGCCATCGGGAAGTGGTACTCGAAAACGGCACGCAGGAAAGCCAGTTACTGCTCCTTCAGGGCCGGCCGATTGATGAGCCCGTCGTGCAGTATGGTCCCTTCGTAACCAACTCACGCGCCGAAGTGCAAGAGGTGATGAACGAATTCCAACGCACCCAGTTTGGCGGCTGGCCCTGGCCCCGCCCCGATCAGGTACATCCACGGGAAAGAGGACGCTTCGCGAAGTATCCGGATGGAAAGGTGGTAGAGGCTTGATCCCCGATGTTAATGCTGAAGGCTATCTTGGCTGGGGCTTTCCCGAATACATATTCTTTTTTATCATAAAGCTCTGCTTGTCAGTTGAAAAAGCGTAAGGGTTTGAAAAAATAATTTCAAAAAAAATATTCAGCGGAACTAAATTGAGTATAAGTTGTTTTGTAGACTAATGGATGAATGAATCCAATTTTTTTTAAATGGCAATAAGCATCACTTAACTCGCAGATTTTTTCTTCTCTCCCCAGCGTTTGCAAGAACTAAATTTTCCCGTTAAATTTTACTGTTGTCGGATTGGCCCTTCGTTTATAAGGTGCTGGTCTTTACAGCCTCCTGTTTAAGGACAGAGGCGTAATGCCGCTCACGACTCGGAAGGTCCGGTCAATTTTTACTTATTTAATTTTTTGAGATGAACATTTTTGTTGCAAGACTGAATTACGATACCCAAAGTGAAGACCTGCAGGAAGCCTTCGAAGAATTCGGAGAAGTTTCTTCTGCCAAAGTCATTACAGACAAGTTTACCGGCCGTTCCAGAGGCTTCGGTTTCGTTGAAATGGATAACGATGACGATGCACGTACGGCTATTAACCAAATGAATGACACGGAACTGGACGGCCGTACCATCGTCGTCAAAGAGGCGGAACCCCGTAAGGAAAACCGCAGCTCTGATAACAGATGGTAAGCATAAGCTTCCTGTAAAGCGATAATTCTTTCCCGCTGGAGGCAGATGCCCGGTATTTTACGCCGGGGATCTGCCATCCTTCGGGATAGTTTTGATTTAGGACAAAGCATAGCGCTTCACAAAGTGATTACGCTAACCAATCGAGGGAATAACATATAATACTTTCTGCTGTCAATACCCTTCAGCCAACCCCTACTGTAGTCATAAACAGATGATTGTAGGTTGCCTTCCCGGATTGAATCTGATCCATCCGGTTGATGCCGTACTCACCGCATCAGCCGCTAAATAATATTTAATGAACGATCTTCATCTGAAAGAAACTCTCAAGAACTGGCGGGTAATGATAAAAGACTATCAAAAACCCAATACCAGAAAAGCTGTTATTCAACTGCTCAACTCCTTTCTTCCTTTTATAGGCCTTTGGGTACTGATGTACTTCAGTCTCAACTGGTCCTATCTGATCACGCTCGGTCTGGCGGTTGTAACTGCCTTTTTCCTGGTGCGCATCTTTATCGTCCAGCACGATTGCGGGCATCAATCCTTTCTGAAATCCAGAAAGTGGAATGACGCCATAGGTTTCGTCGCCAGCTTCTTTAGTACCATACCTTACAAATACTGGGGACGCTCACACAGCCACCACCATGCTCATAATGGACAATTGGAACACAGGGGAATGGGGGATATCTTCTATCTGACAACAGAAGAATACCGCAATCGCTCCAAATGGGGAAAGATTAGCTATCGGATTTTCCGGCATCCTGTTGTACAGTTTATGATTGCTCCAGTTGTCTATCTAACTATCTCCCTGCGTTATCCTTTTCTCAAGCTGAAAGGATGGAAGAAAATCCGACGTTCTCACTTCATCAATAACGTGATGTTTGTTCTGGTCTACGGATCGTTAGCTGCCTTGCTCGGATGGAAACAGTTGTTATTGGTACACGTCCCCGTTTTGCTGATCTTTGGAGTAATTGCCTTTTGGTTCTTCTACATTCAACATCAGCACGAGGAGAACTATAATGAAAAGCACGAAGAATGGGATCATTTGCTGGCCTCTATTCGCGGTAGCACTTACTACAAACTACCCAAATTGTTCCAATGGCTTACTGGCAATATCGGATTACATCACATTCATCATCTCAATTCCCGCATACCGAATTACCATCTCGAAGCCTGTGCAAGAGATAATCCCATTCTGAATAAGTATGTTACCACGATGAATTTTCGTGAAAGCCTAAAGTGTATGCAACACAAGCTTTGGGACGGAGAACAGCGGCGCATGATTTCTTTTGGGGAATATGAGAAAGCCCGCTAGCTCCCGGCGTACTAGTTCCCGAAGCACTAGGGTTTTTCTAAAATGAGGCTGTCTCTAAAGAACTACGGTCAAAAGAGACAGCCGCATTTTAACTTCTTTTTCTACTCTTCTTCTTCCATCCACTCTTCCATCTGCTCGGGATTCATATCCGCCTCTGTCCAGGAGCGTAGTAAGTGACGGGTGCGACGGGCGTTTTCCTCATTGAGAATGAGATCGATCGTCATCTCGTCGATGGGATCGTCAACACCCTCCAGCTCCGTTTCCTCAAAAGATACGTCGAACTCCGGTGCATCCTCGTCATCGGGATCGTATTGATTGATACGCAAAGATTTGCCATGGGACGGAAAATAGGCATCGAAGATGGGATTGCCGTCTTCATCTTCCTCTTCCCCTGTCTGATAATTCATTTCTACAGGAAAATCATAGGCGTCAGACCATTCGTCGATCTCTTCTTTCCAGAAATCCTTAGCTTCGTCGTATTGTTCCTCGTTGTCCAGAAAGTCAGGGAACAAAGGATCTTTTTCTTTCTTATTTTTCTTGTTGGCCATACTTCTTTTTTTGGTTCAAATTTCTCCTTTTACACAAGATTAACGGGGTAATATGTTCATTTTCGATGAGTTTTTAATAAAAATATTTCCTGCTGCTGCTTTCTGCTCTGCTCATCCTTTATAAATCCGGCTGATCAGGTTATCAATCACATATGTCCTGGAGCGCGAAAAGAAGGTGTCCAGGTCTTCCAGGTAGCGGTGATAGAAGAAATTGAGCACCAGGCCGACGAGCAGGGCGACCAGCGTGGTGTCAAAGGCGACGTTGAGCTGGCTGCTGATCTCGGGCATACCTTCCATGGTTCTGGCCGCTTTCGCTCACCGGCATCGCTGTCGCTGCGCTTTTCAGTATCTCTTTTCCGGTGTTTTTCGCTGCGGGAAGGGGCACCCCGTTGGGAGGGGGCGCCGGCGGGGATTCTTCTCTGCCGGGCTTCGGTTCCGGGGGCTTTGTCCGATTTCGTTCCACGCGTTTCTCCTTCTCGAGGAGTATCCCTGCGGGAGTCGGGCGTCCTTGCCGGTGTACCTTTTCTACTCACCGGTGGCTGATTGCTTGTTTCAGTGCTCGTTGCGGGCTGCGACACGAATATTTTTCCGTTAATTCCAGCAAGGAACAGGCAAGGCGTCTACCTATCCCCTGAAATCAAAATTATACGTCAGCGCCACCTGCAGGGTATGATTATCCTCCCGCCGTATACCGTCTCCTTTGAATACTTGATGGAAGAGATAGCCTAGCTGAAGGTTGCCGTGTTCATTAAACTGATAGCCCAGAGCGCTGTAGAGGCGGTTCTGGTCCAGTATGTTTTTTTTGGAAACATTTTTGCCGAAGCCGAGGAACACTTCGTCGTATAGTCCCAGGAACCAGGCGCCGGGGCCCATGCGTAATTGATTGAAGGGGATAGCTACGAACAAGCGGTAGCGGGCCCGGTTCTGGTAGCGTCGTCCGGTGCTGACGGGGTCCCCGCTATCACTGGCTTCCACTTCTTCCAGCCATCGTTGTTCAAGGCGGTAACGGTGCTGGAAATTGAAGCGGCCGCTGCGTTGAGTGAGGATGAGTTGCTGCCAGATGCGGTGTTCATCGCTGGTAAAGTCGATGGGTTGTTCGCCATAGGGGAAACTGACGATCCAGGCATAGCCGGCGGTGACCATGACATTATCGCTGGTCCGGTAATCCAGGCCCACGCGCGCCAGAGATTGTTGCCAGTCTTTGATTACATCAGAACGCCGCCACTGGTATTCCGTATGCAGACTCCACTTTTCAGAAAGCCGGTGATTGCCGAAATACATCCACCAGCTGTTCCACTGAGTGGCGACCTCTTGTTCCTGTGCACGGAGGGTAAAGGCGAATAGCGTAATCAAGAAAAATGTGCTGAATAATCGGATCATTGTTTTGTTGTTGATTTAAAATCAATAACGGGTATTTCGCATCATTGGTTGAATTCGCTTCCGGCTCACTTCCAGGACTATTCTCTAAGTGAAAACAGCAACGTGATAAGGAGTACAAAGCGGTGGGTGTGAAAAGCGCTATATTTGGAATAGCCGAACTGAGCTGAATAGTAACTATACTCGACGTAAATTGGTTGGAGAAACCTCTCCAACCAATTAAGTCGGTATATGCCGACGATAAATGTCGGCATGCTGACCGCAAGCGTCAGTATACCTTTAACAAAGAAACAGCAAGCAATATGTTGCCCAAGATTTTCACCCGCAAACGGATCAGCCCGTTGGATATGTCGCCGGAGGAATTCCGGAATGCTGGCTACGCTTTAGTTGATCGCATGGCCGAATTACTTAAAGCGTTACCCAAGAAGCCGGTAACCACAGGGGAAGCACCTTCCGCAATTCGCGCCGTCCTGGGGCAGGAATCTTTGCCGGAAAAGGGAGTACCAGCGGGTAAGCTGCTGGAGGAAGCGGCGACTTTGCTGACGGAACATTCCTTATTCAACGGTCATCCCCGTTTTATGGGATACATCACGGCTTCTGGAGCACCGATCGGTGCTTTAGGGGATTTACTGGCCTCCATGGTCAATCCCAATGTAGGAGCCTACGCCTTGTCTCCAATGGCGACCGAAATTGAACGTCAAACGGTGCAATGGATTGCCGAGATGATTGGCTATTCCCGGGATTGTGGCGGCTTATTTGTCAGTGGCGGGGCCATGGCGAATTATATCGGATATCTGACGGCCCGCCGTGCCCGTGCCGATCATGATATACGGAAGAATGGTCTGAAAGATAAGCGCCCGCTGCTCGTCTATTGTTCAGAAGAAACCCATACCTGGGTGCAGAAAGCAGCCGACTTGTTCGGGCAGGGTACCGATGCCATCCGCTGGATTGAAGCAGATGAGCAACAGCGTATGGATACTGCTGCCTTGGAGCGCCGGATCCGCACCGATCTTTTAGAAGGGCATCAGCCTTTCCTGGTGATAGGTACGGCGGGTACGGTGAGCACCGGCGCGGTCGATCCATTGGCTGACCTCGCCCGCATTTGCCGGCAGTACAAGCTTTGGCTGCATGTCGACGGCGCCTACGGTGCACCGGCGGCCCTATTACCGGAGCTTAGCGAATTATTTGATGGTCTTTCTCTGGCGGATTCTATTGCGCTGGATCCGCATAAGTGGTTGTACAGCTCGCTGGAGGCAGGCTGCGTACTGGTTCGCAATCCCAATCATCTGAGAGACACTTTCGGTTACCAGCCGGTATACTACAACTTTGAGGGTGATGCTGAAGATCCCGGCCTGAACTTTTACGAGTATGGATTACAAAACTCCCGGGGCTTCCGGGCTCTGAAAGTGTGGCTGGCTATTCGTCAATCGGGGCGCAGCGGCTATGTCCGTATGATCCGGGAAGATATCGAACTAGCTGATACACTGTACAAAAAGATAAAGAACTCTACTGAACTGGAAGCTTTTTCGAGGTCATTGAGTGTGACAACCTTCCGTTATGTTCCCCCCGGATGGGATAAGGATTCTGTCGAAGGGCAGCAGTACCTCAACCGCTTGAATGGCGAATTGGTGAATCGCCTGCAGGATAGCGGAGAAGCTTTTGTCTCCAACGCCTTAATAAAAGGCAATTACCTGCTGCGATCCTGTATCGTCAACTTCCGGACTTCTCTTTCGGACATTAAGGCGCTGCCGGAGATCGTCATTCGTCACGGAAGAGCCGTACATATGGAAATGCAGCAGGAGAAAGGGCTGACTTAATCCCGGATATCCGGGCTGTCAAAATACAAGTATTTTCCCTCTTTGAGTTTGATGTATTCAGGTTCTACTCCGTAAACAGCCCGGTAGTGGTAATGAAAGTCGACGCGTGAGCGCGAATCGATAAGCTGACCCAGCCGTACTGCGCCGGTCTTTGGATCGCGATACAGGTGGAACTGAGGATCGGCCCGGGTCAGGGCGGTGCGCAAGTCCCCGATAGATTGCTGGTAAAGCAGGTCGAAGTAGTGCCGGATGTATTGTGCCCGTTCGGTTTGGCGGTAGTAGCCATAAACCAGGTCCTGCAAGCCCCGCCATACATCGTAGTACTGGATGCGATCACGGCGGTTGACCGTGCAGAGCCGCAGGGCATCCTCGAAGGCCGTCTCGTTAAAGGATCGACCCAGGGTTTGTCTGACCTCCTCCAGCAGATCCTGGCGGTCGATAGCCACGCCGGGCCGGCTGCTGCCGTCGGCCTGTTCTATCCAGCGGTCGTTCCGGTCTCGAAGGGGTTCTACAATCTCGCGAATCGCCTCGGCCGTCCGGATTACCCGGACTTGCTCTTTGGCAAAACGTTGCAGTACGGACATTGCCTCGCACCTTCTCCGGATCTCGGAGAAAATTTCTTCAAATTGATAGTGAACCATGCGTTATGGATTATAGGATTAACAATGGAAAAATCCTTGCACAGGGTTCATTGCCGAAACTGCAGTAAACACGAGATTTACTGTTTGAGGAGTACAACTTTTTCGAAGGAGATCGCGACTAAATAAACTGTAGATGTATTGTTTATTGCAATAAAGGTACGGTGTTTACGTGGTAAAGTCAAGGGGGCTCCGGATTTTTTTTCCAATACATCAAAACGGTATCCGGCATGCAGGTGCAGGATGTGAACGGCGACTGTCTGCCCGATTTGATGCTGGTTGACAACTTTTTCCCGAATAATCCGGGTTAAACCAGCGTTGCGACAGAACCTTCCGGTATTTACTTCCGGCGCTCACCGGGTTTTTATTTTCAAAAATTATTGAAAGTAATGAAAATTAGTTTTATCTTGAAGGAGTATTAAAACCTGACGGCTTATGAATTACTTTCAGTACAGCATCAAGATATGGCTGACCAGCCTGTTCCTTTCTCCTGTATTGTACCTACTGATAGAGGAGGGGAGAAGTGTATTTGAGGATCCGGATGGTGGTATGGGATTTGTAGTTTTAGCTGTCTTTTTCGGAGCGATCTTTTCTTTTCCCAACTGGCTGTTGCTCACCTTCGGCACCTGGGGAATCAATCGGCTGGACTGTTCGGAGAGCGCCCGCCGGCTGCTGGTGCAGTTGTGGGCGACAGTGCTGACCTTTGGCCTTTTCGCCTGCATGTCCGGACAAGAGGACGTATTTTCCAAGAAATTTCTTCTAGATCCGATGCCGCTTTGCTACTGGCTTACTATTACGTTCGGCGTATGGAACTACGACTTTCCTGGAAAGCAGAACATATAAAATACCTTTGAGAGTTGATCCCTCTGTGATTTTCACCATGGCTATTGATTCGTTCATCGAGGTGTGGCCGGCATGCTGTTCCTTAACCGGAATAGCGAATGCCGGTTGTTATGCTCAAAGGGAAACCGCTCCGATTCTGTTAAGGACGGAATCGGGCGGTTTTATATATTTGTTGCTGAGTTTCACAGAAGGCTTGCAGGCTAATCTAATCTACTGATGAAACGCGGTATTATGTGCGAGTGCGGCGCCGCACTGGGAGCAGTTGCCTGAAGCGGCAGCGCCCCCTGAACATCCGTTAGAGCAGATGTAGTGGTATTCCCCGGCGGCATTTTGGGATGAGGCGGCGGGTTGAGCCTGACTGGGATCTACAGTAGTACTTTGATTGGTAGCGTGGTAAGCCGAGTTGTGCTGATATTCCGTGCCGCAGGTGGGGCAGGTACCGGCGTTTTCTCCGCCGCTGCCGGCGCAGCCGTTGGGGCAGACGTAGTGTTGAACGCCTGCTACGCCGCCGGCGTCGGAGTTTGTTTGAATGGTCGATTGTGTCTGATTAGGCTGGGCATCTTTAAACAGGGGGCTTTTGTTCATTTGCGAATAGTCCGGCGCCGGTTGAGCCGGCGTATTATCAGCAGAGTGAAAAAGCGCGTTGTGTTGGTATTCCGAGCCGCAAGTTGGGCAAACCCCGGCTATCGAGCCGCCGCTGCCTTCGCAATTGTTGGGGCAGACGTAGTGCTGTACGCCTCCCGCGTCGGCGCTACTGTTCTGATTGGTATTTAGCAGAGGAACGTTAGGATCAGGTTGCTGACTCTTCTCTTCCGGTTGTTTATCCGGGGAGCAGGCAAAGAGAAGGATAGTCATGAGCGCAAGAAAATAAGTCGTTACTGATTTCATGTTATTATAATTTATATTGGTCAACAATAAAGATAAGGTTATTGCAGGGGTATTGACAAATATCACCAGCATTTAATCTTACTCGTCGTATCTTTTTTAACTAAAAACGAATGATCCGATGGCCCCTGAGGCTTGTGTATGGAATTTTTGGAAAACATTGAATGGGATGCCCAGTTATTGAATGCGATCAAGGAATTACTGATCGTGTTGGGTATAGGCATTCTGTTGGGAGCGGAACGGGAATATTCGAAGCAGCAAAAGGACGAGCGACTATTCGCCGGGGTGCGTACTTTCCCCATTGTGGGGCTGCTCGGTTATCTGACCTTATTCCTTTCTGAAAAATACTCTTTTCTCATTTACGTGGCTGCGTTTGTCGGGGTGATGATCCTGGTAGGATTGTCCTATCACCGGACTCAGCGACAGGATGCCGGGACGACCACGGAGTTTTCGCTGATCATCACCTTTATTTTGGGTAGTCTGGTATTCGCTAAGAGCTATCACCTGGCGGTTACCGTGGCGGTAATCGTCACTACTTTGCTGACCCTGAAGATTCGGTTGCACGCAGTGGTACGACAATTGTCGCAAAGTGATATCTTTTCCATTATTTACTTTGTGATTATCACTGCCCTGGTTCTCCCGCTCTTGCCAAATCAGGATTTTGGTCCCTACAATGTATTCAACCCCTACAAAATCTGGTTGATCGTTTCCATTTTCGTGGCGCTCAACTTTGTGGCCTATTTTCTCAGTAAGTTTATCGATCACCGGCGATCGGTGATCCTGACCGGAATCCTTGGAGGTTTTGCTTCCAGCACGGCCACGGCCTGGTTTTTTTCCCGGCAGAGCGGCCGGAGCAGTAAGGGAGGAGCAATACAGGCTTCGGCGGTTGTATTGGCCTCCTCCATTATGTTTCCCCGATTATTGATCTGGTTGCTGCTGCTCAACATATCGCTTTTCCAGGCCCTGTGGGCGCCGGTGCTAATCATTGGCTTGCTGGGAATAGGCTTGGGATATTACGTCGGCAAAAAAGAGCAGGAAAGTGCGCCCGCCACAGAGCATGAGATCAGTAACCCTATCAACTTTAAAGAAGCACTTATTTTTGCGATCATATATGTAGTCATTCAGTTTGTGGTCGGCTACGCAGAAAGCAGATACGGTGACGAAGGCGTGTACCTGGCGGCCGGCATCTCGGGCCTGACCGACATTGATGCTATCACTATATCTATGGCCAATTACGCAAAGGAATCGGTGGGGCTGTCGGTAGCTGCGGCAGCTGTGATGATCGCCGCCTTTGCCAATACCCTGGTGAAATATGCCTTTTGTCTTATTTTTGGTAACAACAACATGCGCAAGTACGCCAGTTATGCCTTTGTTCCTCTCTTTCTGGCCATAATCGGATACACTATCTTCCAGTTATTTTTTTGAAAAAATGGCTGGCTTAAAACAACTCTATTTATCAGTTCATCGTAAAATACTGATCACCCGGTCTACTGCTTGCCGTTCGCCCAGGCGCACCAGCATCAGCCCCATTCGAAACCAGAATTTGGGAGGCCCCAGCACCTTTTGGCCGAAATCAAAAACTCCTTTATCTATTTGCTCAATAGCGGCGGAGCGCTGTTCGGGCGGCAGCGTGCTCAGCTCCTCGGCCACGGCCCAGGCCTTATCGCGCGACAGGTCGATGCCGAAACGGGAGAGCAGCTCATCCAGGTCGCCGGCAACGAGGTCGAGGCGGCGCAGGAGAGGCCAGACTTCGGCGAGCTCCTCCTGTACTTCATCGATGAGATGGTGCAGAATGTCATTGATGGTATTGAAATCATTGCGTAGCGTGGGCAGCTGATTGCCAGGCGCCGTTTCCGCGGCGGCGATACCCAGGTCCAGGTTGATGTGGGCATTCATCCCCAGCAAAAGGTGTTGCAGCACGATCGGCCACCAGTGGCTGGCCGAATCAAAGGCCAGGCGCCAGGATTGGGTGACGGGCTTGCCGGTATGAAAGGCATAGTAGGCCTCCAGATAGCGGTTGGCGAAGCGCACGTCGAGATGCTCCATCCGCGGGCCGTCTTCAAAGCGGCCGGCGGCGATGCCTTCCTTCACTTTGACCGTGACTTTCCGGTACAGCGCAGGGAAATAACCCATTCGGCTGCGGTCGCGACTGCAACGATCGATGATCTGGTCCAGATGGAAGATGACCTCGTCGATGGTCCGGGCTGTGGACATAAGGAAAAATGGGCCTTGGTTCGGGGATCAATTTACGGTTTTTTCTTTTCTTCAGTATTCCGAAAAAACAAAGCAACTCCTCCGAATGGATAAAAATGTAAATACTAGTATCCTGGTTTTACGGAAGCACTCCCTTTTGGATTCAATCCGATGCGCAGACCGATATTGATACCTACATTACTGGCATTCAGATATCGGGTAGGCAGCACGCGCGGTTCATCGGCCGGCGGTTCCTGGGTGGCGGATTGGGTGAATTGATCTTTGAAGATAAATTTCTTCTCGGACACCGGCAGGTCCTCCAACTGACGTCCGGGCAGGAGGTTGGTTTCATCATCGCTGACAGCCAGGGAGGTGAATTCCTTTATTTCTGCTTCCTCGCCTTCCAGGCTGAAGTTATTGTACTGCAATTCACCAAATACGCGAAGGGTTTCCGTAATGGGAAAGGTCACCCCCGCAACGGCGCTATAGCCGATACTAAAGCGGGGTTGCACCTCCGTTTCTGCCCGGATGCGCAAATCGGCATTGGGGCCGATGCCGTTAGCCTGGTCGACGGCTGTTTCCACCGTCAGGTCGCCACCGGCGGAGAGGATCAATCCAAACCGGGTATAAGGGTTGATACCATCCAACCCGGGCGTGAGGATGATCGCGGGCATTACGTCGAAACCGCGCAGAAAAGCTACTGCTTCCGATTGCGCGGAAGGGCTCTGAAAGCGTCCGATGAGGGTCTCTCGCCCGTGAAAATAGGTGCCTGTAAGCTCTACTCCGAAATAGGGGGCAAACATGTATCCAACGGTCGCCATTGCTTTGTAGCCTTCCCCGAGGGTGCCGTTCAAGGCTTCGATGGTGACCGTGCCGTCTGCGTTCAGGGTGACATCGGTAGATTGGCGTATCCTGGTTATTTCATTGGGATCGGCGTCGTTGAATTCGGTTTTACCCGCCTCCCAGGCATAGCCCCCGCTGAGTCTGAAATACAACTCTTGAGCGTCGATTCGTTGGGAGAAGAAGGATATTAGTAGAATAAGGAGCGGTAAGTATCGCATTTTTCGTCGGGCCATAGGTGATTAATTTTGATGATGTTGTACTAAACAGTTAGTTGTCATACGGATATGGGGTTTTTCTTTTTTAACGAAGCGATCTTATCTGATGTTTGATATAGAAAAGCGGCTCAACTGGAATATCGGCCGGAAGACGTTTTTCCGAAGAAGTAAGGTCCTTAATTTCTTCCTACCTTTGCAGCACAAATAAATTGTATGATCGAATTAGGAAAATACAACAGACTGCGCGCCTGCCGGGTAGTGGACCGCGGAATGATGCTTTGTGACGACGATAGCGGAGAAGAAGTTTTGCTCCCCGCTCAGGAAGAGCCGGAAGATCTGCTGGTGGATGACAAACTGGAGGTATTCATTTACAAGGACGGGGAGGATAACTTGATCGCTACCCTGCATACGCCCAAGATCAAACGAGGGGAGTTCGCTTACCTCAAAGTGGTGGAAGTAACTACTTACGGCGCTTTTCTCGACTGGGGGCTTCCCAAAGACTTACTGGTGCCTTTCTCGGAACAGGCCCGTAAAATGACCAGGGACAACTGGTATATCGTTTACTGTTATCTGGATGAAATAACGCAACGGCTCGTCGCCTCCAGCCGCATCGATCGCTTCCTGAAGGATGAACCCGAGGACCTGGAACGGGGTGATGAAGTGGAACTGCTTATCGGACCAACGACGGACCTGGGCGTCAATGTGATTATCAACGATAAGTACAAAGGACTCATCTTCCACAAAGACATTTACCAAACTGTCGAAATCGGGGAACGCCGAAAAGGGTATATCAAAAAAGTTAAACCGGAAGGTAAAATTGATGTTTCCCTGCAGCCGCCCGGCTATAAGCGTGTACCCGGAAATGCTGATAAAATTCTGACCAAACTGGAGAAAAATCAGGGATTTCTGCCCCTGACGGATAAGAGTGACCCGGCCCGAATTCACGATGAACTCGAGATGAGTAAGAAAACCTTTAAAAAAGCCATCGGCGCCCTGTACAAACAACGGCAGATCAGAATTGAACCCGAGGGGATTTATCTCGTAAAAGAGGAATGAAAATTAAATCTGCCCACTAGCAGCCGGCAAAACTCTTAGTCCCCAAATGAAGTTGTACTCTAAAAATTAGTTCAAGCAGATCCTATGAGCGCAAAGCTATTACGTGTTGGCGTTTTCTACGACGGTAATTATTTTTTCCACGTCAGTAACTACTATAATTATGTTCACCGGGTGCGAAGCCGCATCAGCATCGACGGCCTGCACCGTTTCATACTTGAATACCTGGCCGACCAGGAAGAAATCGATGAATGTTATTGCCGGATTACTGACGCCCATTATTTCAGAGGTCGCCTGAGCTCTCACGAAGCCCGGGAGGCCAATCGCCTTTTCTCCGAACGCCTCTTCGAGGATATATTAATCAACGAAGGGGTGATTACTCATTACCTGCCACTCCGCTACATCGATGGACGTTACGAGGAAAAAGGTATCGATACCTGGATGGCTCTGGAAGCGTACGAATTGGCTATTCATAAGAAATTTGATGTCCTGGTGCTCATCGCCTGCGACGGTGACTACGTGCCGCTCGTCCAGAAACTGAATACGCTGGGCACTCGCGTTATGGTGCTGGGCTGGGATTTCGAATACACCGACAGCCGCAACGGCCGTCTTCGAACAACCACTACATCCATAGACCTGCTCCGCGAAGCAACCTATCCGGTCGCGATGCATCGTCTTATTAACGGGGAACTGGACGGCAAACGCTTCAACATCGAAGATCTCTTTGTTAACAAAGATCCGGATATTCCGCAAACGGAAGGGGAGCAGGCCCCCGGGCAACGCGAGCAGAGCTTCATCCTCAGCCTGAAAGAAGGCTATGGCTTTATCGCCAAACCACCTAATAATCTTTTCTTCCACTGGAGTGACGTCATCGGAGCGGACTTCAATGAGCTGGAAGCTCATGACCCGGTAGAATTCTCTATCGCTTTCAACGAGCGAGGACAGGAAATCGCCGTTGATGTGGAAAAACTCAAAAAGGAGTAGAGGAGCCCCCCAGCTTTTAGAAAAATATCTGCGGAATCCGTTTGGCTTTTTCTTCAAAAGGGGACGCACTACCCGCAGCTACCTCGTAGATACGTTCGTGCGTACGGCGGGCGGCGCGGCGCAAAGGCGCATAGGGGCGCAGGCAGATATCCAGGAAACCGATATTATAATTCTCGCCGTCGAAGCGGCCGAAAACCGGTTGGTCGTTCCACTGGAAGTAATGCAAGGCGATCACTTCAGGACGCGCAAATCCCTGCTCAGTATAATAGCGATAAGCGATGCCGCGGTCTTCTTGCGTAGCTACCCCCTGTATGCCGGTTGAGGGCAATCCCGCGTCGATGGCGCCAAAGTGGTACTCCCCGATGAGCACCGGCTTGCCGCTGCGGCGGGCGATCTCCTCTGTCGCGGGTGGTCCGGGAAAGCTGTAGCCGTTGATAGAGAAGACATCGAAACGCTCGCCGGCTTTGTACAGCAGGTCGGAGCTTATCCAGGCGTAACGCATGCCCAGGTTGAGGTGGTTGGGGTCAATGCGTTCCACCGCGTCGCAGACCACATCTACATAGCGGGCTACCATCTTTTCGGAGAATGTGCGGAAGTCGGCTTCGGCGCGGCCGCCCGGCATGTCCTGCAGGGTGAGCGTATCGAAGGCCTGGAAAGCGGGAAGGTCCATTTGCCAGGCTTCGTTGAGCGCGCTGATCTTTCCTTCGTATTGTTTGCTGATCCATTCGGTAAAGGCGCGGCGGGTGGCCGAGCTGTCAGGGGTGGCGAACATTTCGAAGGCGAGGTTGTGATAGCCGAAGGCCCAGTGCGGCTCGTTGCGCAGAAAATAGCCGATGAGGTAGGGGTCATCCCGGTAGGCGGCGAGTTGCGCTGCGTAATGCCCGGCATTTTGCTGATATTCTTCCGAGTAGACGTCCGGGAAGTCCCGGTAGAGGAAAACCTTTGTTTCCGGGAAATTACCAAGCGGTAAAACATAAGGCATTCGGGCGTTTCGTGCAAAATCGATATCCGACCAGTTGCCCACTGTATTGAAACGCATGTCGCGCAGCAGCCCCGCCGTCAGCGTATCCCAGTTGCCGCGCCACCGTTCACCGAAAGTCCGAATGAGGTTACTTTTGTAAAAATCGACCACATCCATGCCCCGGCTTTCTGAGTAGGCTTCGGCCATGAGCGTATCTTCCCGTGGAGGCAGCCAGGCAAAAAGATTTTCCTGGCCGCTCAGCACGCCCTCTGCGTGGGGGCGCACGCAATCCATCCCCATACTGAGAAAGGCGTATCCTTCCGGGTCGACCAGCCACCAGCGCCGGCCGTCGTGGTGGGTGCGGAAAAACCCCGTAGCGTCAAATTGCCTGGCTTTCCATCCGCCGTAGCGGCTCCATTGCGCCGGATAGTCCGCCTGCCGGGCAGCCTGATAAAGTTCCCGCATAGTACTGCTAAGCGCGCTTCCTTGCGTCACTTTTCCCGGCCAGTCGCGGGCGGTCCACTGGCCGAAGGAATCGACTACCGGTCCGGACGGTGGGGGAAGGGCTTCCGGCAATTTTTCCGTAAGGCGCAAAGAACGGATCGTTACAGAAGGCCGAAAGCCGGGCTCCTGAAAGGGCGCCAACCGCAAAGCTACCCGGCTGATGTCTTCGGGCGCCAGGCGGCTGCCCAGTACGGTCCCCTTCAGCTGCCGGGGAAAACGGTTGAGAAATATATCCTGCCCGTCGAGATGACTAAGCGGGAAGATGACCTGTGTTGGTAAATGGGGCAGCACTCCAATCTTGGGACTGATGCGGGGCTGATGGGCACTGTGCTGTTCGCCTTGTTGCACAATGGCCTGGCCCTGCGTCCCACGCCGATAGAAATCGATATACAGAATGGCGCTGTATGGGGCGTTGTGTTCTACCTCCATGACCAGATAGGCCGCCTTGGTCCAGTGTATGCCGCCGGTGTCAAGTAATAAGGCGTGGTCAGCGGAATCAGGCTGGAAGCGCAAAGCAGCGTCCTGCTCCGAAAAACTAAGGCCCGGGCCGGCATTTTGCTTAGCCAGCTCTCGGAGGTCGAAGGAAAATTGCGAACTGGAATCATCAGTATTGGAACAGCTTAAAAGAAAGGCGGAAAGCAGTAGTAATAACACAGGTATCTGAAAATAATTCATCATATCACTTTTATTGCAGAACGCGCGTGTAAGGTCGCACCCTGACATTCCCGTCTTTCAACACGAAAACTATCCAGGATCATTTATAGCTTAAACCACTGAAGATGAAAAGAAGAAAGTTTATCAAAGCTGCAGCCCTGAGTGGTCTGGCGACTTCCGCAATGGGGGCTACGGTTGCAGGCAATAGCAAACCGGCAGAGGATCAACAATTCTACGAGTTCCGTCGCTATGAGCTACGTTGGGGTGGGTCCGTCAATACCTTAGGCAAATATCTGGAATCGGCGCTTATTCCGGCCCTCAACCGGTATGGGGTGGAAGCTGTCGGGGTCTTCACCGAAATGGCCAAGTCTGAGCCGCCGGTGCTTTACATGCTCATTCCTTATGTCGGGGCCGCTGAATTTGCAGGTCTGTCTACGGCCTTGCTGGAAGACAAAATATACCAAAAAGCCGCTGCCGAATACAACGCTATCGGTCCCAACGCTGAGGTCTATTTTCGCTACGATACCTGGCTGCTGCGCGCCTTTGAGGGGATGCCGCAAGTGAAACTTCCGGAACAGGAGGAGCGCATTTTCGAACTGCGTACCTACGAGGGGTACAGCGAGGATGCCGTTCGCCGGAAAGTCAAGATGTTTAACGAAGGCGAGATCGATATTTTTCTGGATACCGGCCTGCATCCGGTATTCTTTGGCCATATGCTGGCGGGCCCTGACATGCCGGCGCTGAGCTATATGCTTACTTTTAAGGATATGGCCGAACGCGATGAAAACTGGCAGGCCTTTATCAAGCACCCCGATTGGCAGCGCATGTCCAAAATGGAAGAATACGCCAATACGGTTTCGAAAATACACCGGGTGTTTCTGGAACCGACTGGGTATTCCCAGGTGTGAGGAAGGATAAGGGATTGGGCAAACGGTCCTAGTGCCGGAGGCACTAGCTTAATGCGAAAACGCCGCCGCCCGCATCGCTGCATCCACCTCCCGCCCGATTAATAAAATGCGTTGGATGAGTTGCTGTATCGCTGGAAGAGGAGGGGCTTCCACACAAAAACTGATGCGCAGCAGGAAGGTGTCGCCGATTTGCTGGTGGAATAGATATCGTTGCCCCCGCAGCTCCCCGTATATCGCTTCGTTTAGCAGACGGATGTAATACCGGAATGTTCTGTTATCCGCTGCGAAGTCTTCAGGTATATACTGAAACAGGATACCCTGAAGTGGGCTTTCCACTGCCTTCAGTTCCCGGTGACGGGCTACCTGATGCTCCAGCATCTCTTCCGCCTCCATTTTTTGTTCTTTCGGGATGTAAACCATCGGTGTTTTTCTTTGCAAATTGCTTGATTTCTTCTGTTGCTCAAAGCCCAATTGAGCGAGTCGCCGGATATAATGATTAGCTTACCCTTCGGCTTCCGCCCCAGCATCCAGCATCCAGCATCAAGCATACCGCTCATCCAGCTCAAATTTTTCAGGATATTTCCCCTCTATACCGTCATAAAATGCCATGATCCGGTGCATATCGGCCTGTATATCCCCGCTGGGGTGAATGACGGGGCCTACACCGGCAATCTTATTGGCATAGTCCAGGTAGCCGAGGCAGATAGGAACCCCTGCTTCCAGCGCAACGTAGTAAAATCCCGTTTTCCATTTCTTTCTCGGCGAACGGGTCCCTTCCGGAGTGACCATCACGGCGATGCGCTCGTAGCGCTCGAAGATTTCAACCATCAATTTGACATAGCTGGGACGTTCTCCCGAATCTTTGCGCGGCCGCCTGTCGATACCAATAGCGCCGAGCGGTTTGAAAAAGAGTCCGAAGGGGAACCGGGTCCATTGCTGCTTGATCGTGAATTTGACCGGTACTTCCATAATGAAAAACGCCAGCCGGGCATACCAGATATCCCAGTTGGAGGTATGAGGCGCTGCGATCATGACGCAGCGCTCTTTTTCCGGCGGAATGTCGTGCGAAATGCGCCAACCGGACAGGGAAAGCAGGAATTGTGCGATTTTCTTCATAGCGCAAAAATAGGAATTTACGAGGAGTTTATCGCCGCAGGCGCGCGCTCCGTAGCAAAGCTAGCGAAGGGACATCCTCTTCCCTCGCAGCTTAATGGGACCGCTTAACCCTTTAGAATTTCAAAACAATAGTGAATGCTTTCATTCCGAAAATCCTTGGGAATCGTCCGGCTGGTAATGTCCTGGATTTTTTCGCTGCGAATTCCTTCCTCATCCAGTTTGAATTTGCGGAAGTTGGTGGAAAAGAATAGGGTTCCTCCGGAATGCATCCGCGCCAGTGTCTGATTGATCAGCGCTGTGTGATCGCGCTGTACGTCAAGGATGTCATCCATATTTTTACTGTTGGAAAAGGTAGGCGGATCGAGGATGACCAGATCGTACTTATCTTTGACTGGTTCTTGCAGCCATGTTTTGATATCGGCGCGGATAAAACGGTGCTGTGACCCCTGCAGTTGATTGACCTCGAAGTTGCGCTGCGACCACTCCAGGTAGGTATTGGACAAATCCACCGAGGTGGTGGAGGCTGCGCCGCCGTCGGCCGCATAGACGGAAAAGGAACTGGTGTAGGCAAAGAGATTGAGCACGTCTTTGCCCTCTGATAGCTCGTGAACCAGGGCCCTGGTCGGACGGTGATCCAGAAAGAGTCCCGTATCCAGATAATCAGTGAGGTTGATGATGAATTTCAGACCTCCTTCCTGTACGATAATCTCCCGGTGCTCATCAGCCCGCTTTTCGTATTGCCGGGTGCCCTTCTGGGGCCTGCGGTGTTTGTAAATGATGTGATCGGGCGGCAACCCAAAAAAAATTCGTAGCACCTGGCGGCAGCCGCGCTGCCAGAGCTGGTACTCTTCCTCTTCCAAGGGATGATCCCGCCGGTATTCGGCCACGTGTACGTAATCTTCGTATACATCCACGGCTAAAGGAAATTCCGGTATATCAGCGTCGTAAAGGCGGTAACAGGTGATATTGTTCTTACGCAACCATTTTCCCAGGTGGCGCTGCATCTTGCGCAGCCGGTTTTCAAAATCCTGAAATTCAGGTAAGGACATGGTATTGGTTAATTTTACTGTCGGAACTCACTTGATTAACATCACATCTCCCGATTCGATGATTTCATCCGCCCCATCGTCGTCGACAAAGTCGAGTTCCAGGAAGTAGACAAATACGCCCTGCGGTAGTTGTTGCCCGCGAGCAGTTCCGTCCCAGCTGTCGTCGGGATTGCTGGTTTCAAAAACCTGGTTTCCCCAACGGTCAAAGACGGCGAAGCGATAGCTGTTGATCTGTATGCCCGCCGGCAGGAAAGGCCGGAAAGTGTCGTTGATACCGTCGTTATCCGGAGAGAACGCATTCGGGGTATAGGTTTGCAGAAATACGCAATCGCGAATGTCGATATTTACGGAATCACGAACCGTGCAGACGCCATCCTGAACTTCCACCCAGTAGGTGCCGCTTGTGGCAACTTGTATGCTTCGCTGGGTCTCCCCGGTGCTCCAGATAATAGCGCCGCTGACACTGCCTGCACTTAGACGCAGCGGACGCTCCGCGCAAATGGCCGTATCGGCGGGCAGGTTTACCTGCGGTGCATCCTGATAATCGATGCGTACGCTGTCGCGAAAAGTGCAGCCGTCCAGGGTGACTTCGCCCCAGACCAGCCCGCCGGGATAAGTAACGGTTAGCTCATCTTTGGTCGAGCCGTCGCTCCAGCGATAGCTGTCGCCGGTAACGGAAATAAACAGATCGTACGTTTCTCCTTCGCAGAGGAAAGCATCGCTTCCCAGTTCAAAATCGGGTACCGGATTGAAGGTTACGGTGACCTCATCGCTGGTCCGACACTGAGCCACCTGAATATCGACGCTGTAATTCCCGGATTGGGTGACATCCAGTCTGGCTGAAGTAGCGCCGGTATTCCACTGGTAAATGGCATCGCCGTAGGGTACAGTGGCGTCGAGGGTGACGGTCTCTCCGTCACATGACTGCACGTCAGTTCCCAATACTTCCTCCGGCAGGATGATGTAGTTGATCTCCACGCTGTCGCGACGGGTGCAGCCGTCCAGTGTTGCATCTATCCAGTAGGTTCCCGACTGGGTTACCTGAATGCCGGGCGAGGTAGCACCGGTATTCCACTGGTAGCTATCGGCGCCGTTGGCGGAACTGCCGTCCAGGTTGACCGTTTCCGATTCACAGGGGCGCCGGTCGGGGCCCAGCTCGATTTGGGGCGCCGGCTTGAAGGTGACCTGTATTTCATCGGAGGCGACGCATCCGTTGAGGTCGACGTCGACGGTGTAGGTTCCGGACTGGGTCACCTCCAGGGCAGCGGTGGTGGCGCCGGTATTCCAGCTGTAGGTAGCGCCGCTGTTGGTGGCGTCGAGGGTCAAGGTTTCCCCTTCGCAAAGCTCGCGGTCGGGTCCCAGTTCGACGGTAGGCAGGGGTTTGAAGTTGACCTGTACTTCGTCGGTGGCGGTACACCCATCCAGGGTAGCTTCCAGCCGGTAGGTACCTGACTGGCTGACCTGGATAGTAGGCGTGGTCGCGCCGTTGCTCCAGCTGTAAGTATCAGCGCCGTTGGCGGAGCTGCCGTCGAGGGTGAGGGTTTCGCCTTCGCAGGCCTCCAGGTCGGGGCCCAGCTCGATTTGGGGGGCCGGCTTGAAGGTGACCTGTATTTCATCGGAGGCGACGCATCCGTCGAGGTCGACGTCGAC
>Ga0209949_1000254_pt1 | contig 29657 bp, 18 predicted proteins | sample SalPonC_black_MG_FD_185711 | JGI IMG/M metagenome (GOLD analysis project Ga0209949, IMG submission 185711) | Salt pond soil microbial communities from South San Francisco under conditions of wetland restoration - Salt Pond MetaG... | ecosystem: Environmental > Aquatic > Marine > Intertidal zone... | reverse complement strand
ATCTGATCCTGATCGACGACGTCCTGTATACCGGCGAGACCATGTTCCGCGCCGCCTGCAGCCTGCGCGCCGGCGGCGCTACCTACATCCAGACCGCCTTCCTGTGTGCCCGGCCCGGCCTGAAGATGCCGCTTCACGCCGATTTCGTCGGGGCGCGCTTCGACATCCGGCCCGACTGGGTGATTCACTGCGCGATACCGCCCTACGAGGACCACCTCGGCATCGTGCTGGCGCACCAGGATGCCCTGCGCGACAATGGCAACGAAAACCAGGACAGTTCATGACAATATCGCGCCGACCACTCCTGTGTGCGAGTGTGCTCGCGCTGTTTTTCGTAGCGCTCGATGCACACGCAGCAATCCTGCTGCGCGGCGCAACCTTGCATGACGGTAACGGCGGCGCCGCGCTGCAGGACGCTTCTATTCGAATCGAAGGGGATCGTATTGCCTGCATCGGCAGCCCCGTTCAATGCCTGGCGCTGCCCGGCGACGAGGTTATCGACGTCGCGGGGCGGTTCATTACCCCGGGGCTGGTCGACGCCCACGTTCACTTTGCCCAGACCGGTTGGTTGGACGGCCGACCGCACTGGCCTTTCGTCCAGAACTTCTACGACTACGAAAAGCTGCAGCAAGAACTGCAGAAAGACCCCGATCGATGGCATCGCGCTTACCTGTGTTCCGGCATCACCGCGGTCTACGACGTCGGCGGCCTGCCCTGGACGACCGACACCGGCGCCGACACGCCCGCACGCGCCCACGTCCGCGCGGCCGGCCCCCTGATCACCCACGCCCGGGTCGAAGACCTGGTTGCGAATGGCAACAACACTTTTCTGCCGATGTCGTCCGACGAAGAGGCGATGACCGGCGTGACACAGCTTGTCGAATGGGGCGCCGCTGCAGTCAAGGTCTGGTATCTCGACCCACCGGCCGGCCAGCGGGATGAACTCGACCGACGGCTGATGCGGATCGGCGAAGCGGCGCGTGCAAATGGGCTTCCGCTGATCGTTCACGCCACCGAATTGCGTAACGCGAAGACGGCACTGCGGGCCGGCGCTGCAGCACTGGTACACAGTGTTGAGGATGCGCTCGTGGACCAGGAATTCATCGTTCTGGCACAGGCCAATGATGTGGTCTATATGCCCACGCTACTCGTGGGTTCCAACTGGCGCCGTGCCCGCGCGGCGGTCGGTTTGGGTGTGGTGCCGCCGATCGACGATCCCAACGGTTGCGTGGACGCCAGAACCCGCCAGGTCATCGGCCAGGCTCCCCGGCTTCACGAAGACGCTCCGCGATCCTGGCGCGATGTGGATGCGACGTTGTCCAGTCTGGAGGAAAGCGGTCAGGACCTGAGCATCATGCAGCGCAACCTCGCGCGCGTCTTCGAGGCCGGAATCACGATCGCGACAGCCACCGATGCGGGCAATCCACTGACGCTCCACGGCCCTTCGATCTACGCGGAAATGGAAAGCATGCAGGCGGCGGGCATCCCGCCGGAGCACATCATCGTGATGTCAACGCGCAACGGCGCACAAGCGATAGGGCTGCTCGATGAAATCGGAACGCTGGAGCGAGGAAAGGTCGCGGACCTTGTAATACTGCGTGACGACCCGGCCGGATCGGTCCGGGCCTTCCGCACCGTCACCCATGTTATGCGTGGCGGAGCGCTTCACGAGGTATCCGAACTCGCGAAACCACGATAGTCCATCCCAAAGGCGCGCAGCCTTCTCAGAGGGCCCCGGGGAGCGGCCAAGTTATTGCCGTGCGCCCGACGGCCTCCTGCATCACTCCAGCGCCTATACTTCCAACGGTCGTCCCGGCTTTGCCTGTGCAGAAGTTTCAATGGCTCATAGAGCTCGGGTCATGAATGAACCGGGTAACGGGAGCCTTTCATTTACAACGTCGCGCAACTTCTGAAGGTGGCCAGAGCAGGCCTCTCCGACATGGAACCGGCTTTGCGCCGCGCCTTCAACGGGAGTCGCGAAGATGATCGACTGGATCTCGTCTTCGGACCCAAACCGCGTGCAGCCATCGCTGCATTGATCGTTTCCGGCATCGTGCTTGGCCGATTGGCCGAATCAGCACTGGGGCCGGGCGTGATAACCGCGCACCTGGATCTTTCGGCAGTCCTGCTCGGGGCGGGTTATGCATTGATGTTCCGCACCTATCTTTTTTCAAGCGGTCATGCCGGAACCGCCGATTTCCCGTGGCTCGCCGCGTCGCTGATACCAGCCGCGGCTGCACTGGTACTGGTGGCGTTCATCGAAAACACAGCTTCGGGCAATCTCGAGACCATTCCGGGGGCACCGATCTGGACCGACTTCGGCGCCGTCGCCGACGCGCTGGCCGACTCGCTGGCGGTCGCCGCAGGGCTGACCATAGCCGTGGCGGCGCTCTGCTTCAGTGAGAATTGGGCGCGCGCGCTCAAGGATCTCGCCACGCAGCTGTTCGTCTTCAAGGTCCTGGTCTTCGTGATGGTGCTGCTGATCGTCGAGATCGGCATCGTCGGACCGATCCTTGCCGCATTGCTGAAGATACTACTCGGCATCCGCGTGCCGCAGTGGGTGGGCGAATTCGTCGATCAACTCACTTACGCCGCATTGATGTCCGTCATCTACTTCGCCGTGATCGGAGCGACCTGGACGGTCTGTCGCAAGACTTTTGCCCAGTTGCTCGAGACTGGCGATGCGGATATTCTGGATGCCATCAAGGCCATGAGCGAGAGCCCGAAAAAGCGGGAAAAACGCGAACGCAAGCAACGCGCAAAAGCCGCGACTACTGCGGTAGAAGAGATCGCACAGCCTGAGCCGACCGCGCCGGGGAAGGAGAAGGATTCCTGATCGATCACGACGATGAAAACCAATCTATCGTGAAATTTCAGGGTGTCTCTCCGCCCGTCATATGCTTGATACCCGGCTTTGGGCCCGCCCTCCGATCAGGGTCTCCCTGAACAGGAGCGCCCCAATTTCAACGGCTGGCCTGATCATTGAAAAGCCAGCGAAGCCCGACTCGATAGGCCTCCGGCGCAGCGGAGGCATGGTGCTGGCCCTCCAGCGAGGCGACTTCCAGATCAAGATGGCTGTCTGCGCGATCGATCCACGCATCGATCCACTCGAGCGCGGGCTCGCGGAAGCGGGGCGCATCCAGGGTGCCGGCGCCGACGAACAGTCGAGCACGCCCTCCGTCCGGCTTCGACGGGTAGTCGCGGAAGAACGCAAGGTTGCGGTGCAGCGCCGGGTTGATCGCGATATGACCCCAAAAAAGCCCAGGCCGGGTCAAGGCCGTGTAGAGCACGAATTGGCCGCCCAGCGACTGCCCGACAATTACACGCCGTTGCGGGTCGGTCCGGTAACGCTCGTCGATCAGCGGCAATAGCTGCTCTTCCAGAAATGCCTGGAACACCGACGCCCCACCATAGTGATCGACTTCGGCAGAAGCGGCCGTGTAGTCGGTAGAGCGCATGTTGCCGTTGGCAAAGCCCAGCCCGCCGTAGGAAATGCCGACAATGATCGCCTCGGGCGCAATCTCGTCGATAGTCAGCATGAAGTGATAAGGCACCAGCATCGGGAACAGAATCCCGCCGTCGAGCAGGTAGATCACCGGCCACACTTCATCGGAGGCTTCATAGCTCTGCGGAACGCGGACGTAGACATGGAGATCCCGGCCCAGCGTCTCTGAAGCAAGCGTGAAGGTATCGGGCGGTCCCATACCGAACAGCCGGTCCAGCCACTCGTCGGCGCGGGCGTTCTCGCTGCCCAGCAAAGTCAGCAGCAGCATCAGGCTGCTGAACGACGCGCACAGCGCCATGGGTTTGCAAATCGCGTTCATCAGCCAACTCCTCAATCGATTCTCTCCTGAAGACGAGGCAAAGCTCTAAGCGCGAGTCTAAACCGCGCGAGCACCCATACAGAATGCCCATCCATCCAGCCGGCAATCATTCAAAGCCATCCAGGAAGACAATACCACTGGTACCCGTCAGCACGACCTCGGTCAGCGTATCTGGAAAATTCGAGTTTGAACGGATCTGAAGCGTCCCGGCAACTACGCCGGTCGCCGCCGGAGTGAAGATTACATCGATCGCGCAATTATCACCCGAAGGTAGCGAGCCCGGACAGCTGTTTTCTGCGATCGCAAACGCATCGCCCTGCGTTGTAATCTGATTCAGCGCGAGCGGCTGACTGCCGGCATTGCTGATTAAGACCGTTTCGCCCGGGCTTGACATACCGACCGCCTGGTCGCCAAACTCGATCAAGGTCCGGTTCAAAACGATTTGCGCACCGGTAGTTCCGAAATACCGGATCTGCAGACGCTCCGGCGACTGCGGATCATTGGATTCGATCTCGATGTGGTCCTCGAAAACCCCGAACGCAACGCCCAGGAGTTCCACGGAAGCCGCGCAGGATTCACCGGGCCCGAGCGGCGAGGCAGCCTCGCATTCGGCGAAATCGCGTCGAACGCCTGCCAGGCTGGAGAAATCTTCGAGGAACAGCACGCCTGGACCATCATTGTGCAGACTGAGTGTCTGTTCCGGCGGCAGCGTAGCGCCATCGACGACCGTGCCGAAATCGACGACCTCCGGCACGATCCGCAGCGACGGATCGGGATTCCATTCAATCGCGCCGATATCGGACTGGAGTCCGAAGGTGCGGGGGAACCCGAAGCCGCGTTGATCGTAATCGAACCCACCCGGATTGTTGCCCGCGTCGACTCCGATGCTCGATGGGTCGGTGCGGTGGTTCGGCGGGCACGACGAATCGAAAGTCGTCCCGGCCCGAAGCTCGCACCCATTGTCCTCCAACGGGTTAATTCCTGGATCGTTGCTGAACAGCGTTCCTGAATCGGAGCCCAGTATCTCCATTGCCGGGTCGCCGAACACACTCTGGATCACGTTGACCTGGGATGTCGCTCCCAGGTCCTCCAGCAAGTAGCTGTCGGGCTGATTCCTGGCCAGTATGGTGCTGATGATGTCGAACTCGACCAAGCTGCCGACGGGATCCCCGGCAATCAGCACACCTCCACCGCCGCGAGCGGCCTGGTTCTGGTAAACAGTGCTGCTCCACAAGTTCAGCGCCATCCCCTGCCCGCTGAAGTACAGTCCGCCACCGCCGGAGCCGCTAATCGGGGCCGCGTTATTGCTAATGGTGCTGTTACCGATTTCAAGCGAATCCAGAACCCAGACCCCGCCGCCGTTGGCAAATCGTCCATCGGTCTTGTTCTGTTCCATCGTAGTGCCCGTCATCAGCAGCGCAGACGCGGCAACCGCACCACCGTGATTTTCGTCGCCGCTCGTTGCGTTCGAAACCAGGTGACTGTCCATCAGGCGGACGTCGACGCCTGCAATTGCTCCGCCCGGGGCCTCGCACGAATTTTCCTCGAGGCGTGTCTGACGAATCTCAGAAATGTGATCGGAGGAAATCGCACCCCCGCCGCCGCCCCGGCAGTCATTACCCGTGAACTGACTGGCCACGACCTCCAGTCGGCATTGCCGGATGGATGCGACGGCTCCCCCGCCACGCTGAGCCAGATTATCTTCAAAGACTACGTCCTGGATCAGGCTGACAGCCTCCGGCGAAGAGGCGCAGTCCAGCCCGAGCGCACCGCCGATATCAGCACTGTTGCCGACAAAACCCGGCGGATTGCCGACCGGCAGTGGTCGCAACCGCTCGAAGCGAACCGAAGGGGCCCGAATCGCACCGCCCAGGCCGATCATCGCGTGATTGTTCTCGAATCGGTAGTTGACGATCGAGTTCATTTCGGGAAGCTGGAGTTCGACCTTGCTGAAAATCGCTCCGCCTGACGCGCCGCTCCCCGCCGTCGAGTTTCCGGAGAATACGCACCAGAGTCCCGGTGCAGTGCAGCTTGAGGCAAACACCACACCACCTTCGGTGTATATCGCACCCCCATGCGCCTGGTCGCCAACGGTCCCGTTGTTGACCACGCCGACACTGAACAAATTCAACAACCCGAGTGTGCAGACTGCCCCTCCGTGACCGGAACCGGGCTCGCAGGTCGCGGAGGCCGGCGCGTCGGCGATTGTCTGCCCATCACGCAATACCAGGGCGCTCAGGTTCAATACCGTGTCGGGGTTCATCACCGACAGGATGCGAGACGACTGCCCGGCATCGATCGTCGTCCCCGACGCCAGAACACCGGAGATAAAGTAATTTCCGGCCGTCGAGATTTCGATCGACCCCGTGGTCAATTGGATGATCTGTACGCCAGGCGCAATTTGGATAATTCGATTGTCCGACGGCGAAACCTGCGCCTGTGCAACCGCATCGCGAAGGCTGCCCGGTCCTGCGTCGTTGCCATTGGTCACCTCGAAGGTTTCGGCAATGCCCGCCGCACAGGTGCCAACCAGCAGCCAGCAAGAGGCGGTCGTGAGGACTATCCGGAATCGTGCTTTCGTCGTCAATGTCATGGCTCGCTATTCCTGTGTCCCAATCAATCTCTGAAATCCAAAGTCTCGAACCGAGCTCTGCGGATATTCAATCAGCAGTTCAGAACTCGAACGAATCGATGAACAACTGTTCGGCGGAAAGGAATGTTCCGCGTACGACTCGGTCCCGGTCCAGCGTAACTGTGCAGGCAGTGCCCGAGCATTCGCCGCCGAAGCCCTGGAAGCTGGAATCTGGGCCGGCCGAAAATTCGAGCGTCACGACGGTACCGTCCGGGTAGGTTGCGCTGCAGGTGCCCGGGCAGTCGATCGTGCCCGGCACGGGGACTTCGAACACTTCCCCAGCCCCTTCGCCTTCCAGCACGACCCGAAGTGCGAACCCGTCGGACTCGAAAATCGCCGTGACCTGCCGATCCGCGTCCATAGCGACGACGCAGACGCCGTCGCCGGAACAATCACCGCCCCATTGCACAAATGAAGCACCAACGGCCGCCTGAGGCGTGAGAACAACTTTTCCCGACGGTAGAAAGCCGGCACTGCAATTTCCGGGGCAATCGATTCCGGCCGGCGTGCTCGTGACCGCGCCGCTTCCGGTGACCGAGACGGTCAATGAATTCTGCTGGGCATAAATGGCCGTGACACTGCGAGCGCCATCCATTGTCAGCGTGCAGGCATCGTCGCCCGAACAGTCGCCGGTCCAGCTGTCGAAAGCAAAGCCGGCGGCCGGCATCTGCAACAGCTCAACATCAGAACCGGCCGGGAAGTCCGCAGCACAGGTTCCCGGACAATCGATTCCGGCAGGAATGCTGGTAATCGTTCCGCTGCCGTCGGTGGTCACCTGGAGTGTGTACTCGAAACCGACCGGCTGGAGCTCGACTGCACCGGCGTCGCACAACACACCGCCCTGGCCGGGGCCGGCTGCTCTGGGGTTGCCGAGCTGATCGGGCGCAGACAAATCACAGTTGATCGCCGCTTCCGGAAGATCGACGGCCGGGCCGGCCGGATCCGGACTATAGGCGTTATTCTGACGCGGCGAGACGACCGAAAAGGCAAAGCTTGCCGAGGCGTCGAAGCCGAAGGTGGGACACGAATCTTCCGGGTCTATGACGTTGCCGTCGAGCGAGTAAAAATCCGAGTTTGGGGTGTCTGAGCTGCAGTCGTCACCGACAAGCTCGCCGTTGATGCTCCTGCTATTGCCGAGCACAATGGAGTTTCCGTAGGCGATTAGCCCCTGGCCGCCGTTGGATTCCTGCACATAGAAACCATCGCCCGCCCCGATCAGCCCTCCGCAGGTCGGGGCCCGGTTGTATACCACGGTCGAGCGCATTACCTGAACGAACACGTCCTGAATCCCCGAGACCCCGGTGTCGGCGTCGGCCACGACATGAATCGCACCCCCAGGCGCCCGATGTTGCGAGAAAGCGTGCTGTCCTCGATGAAGGTCTGTGCACCGCCGGGCCCGATCGCCTCGACGCGAAGCGCCCCGCCGGTCGACGCCGCGCTGTCCGGCGAGCTCTCGTTGCAATTGAGGTCGGCCCAGTTGTCCAGCAGCGCGCTGCGCCGGATCGTCAGTTGGCCGTCGAACTGCGCGATGCCGCCCCCGCCCGTCTCCGGATTTTCAGTGAACGCAGTGTTGCCCTCGATTACCGAGTCCTCGATCAGCACCGTCGAGGCATCCATCCTGATCGCCCCGCCGAAGACAGCGGGTCCAACCGCCGTGTTGTCGACGAGGGTCGAGTTGCGGATCGTCAGGTCGGCACTATCGACCAGCACTGCGGCGCCCCCTGTCATGCTGCCAAATGACAGCCCGCCGCTCAGCGTCAATCCGTCCAGCTTGACGCTGCCGCCGCGGATTTCGAATAGCCGATACTCCGCGCCCGAATTAAACCGATGGATCACAGCACCGTTCCCGACGATCTCGAGGTCACCGGTCAGGATCGGGGTGCCGCTAGAGGTTCCCGGCCACGGGCCTTCGAGCACGTACTCGTGGTCGGCCGTCAGCACTAGACGGTCAAGCCGTGCGCCGGCCGGGCAGTCCGGGTAAATCTCATCGTCCTGTTCCGCATTTTCCAGGGCTTCGAGCAACGAACATCTGCCGTCCGGGTCGATGACAACGAACGGGCCAACCGAAATTTCGACAGCGTGCGCTGGTGCGGCGGCAAGAACCGACAAAAGAAACGGCGCGAAAAGGAAGATGCTTGAACGGCTGCGGGACATGTGGCTGCTCCAGTCGAGAACTGGGTTCAGTGTCGGCGCGCGCGTTCCGGGAAGCTTGCAATTACCTTGAAATTACGATGAAAGATCAAGCGAAAGCCCGGCGGCTGTCGCTCCGGGCCAGACCGGGTCGGACGTAAGCTTTAGATAGATCGCTTGGGGTTCGGACCCGGTTTGAACGGACAATCGGGCTGCATGCAAACCGTACTCGGGTCAGTTCGAGCGATCGGCCAGCAACGCTTCGGCCTGCTCCATCAGCGGTCGGAAACCCTGGCGGCCGGCGGTTTCGGCAACCCATTCCAGACGCTTCAGACCCGGACCGCGCGAGCTACTGTAACCGCGCAGAAGGGCCAGGCGCAATTGCTGTTCGACATCGGGTGAGTCGGCCAGCACTTGTTCAGCCTGGCTGAGGCTGGCTTGCGCATCTTCGATACGGTTCTGTTCAATCAGGGCTTCGGCCAGCAGCAACAGGGCGTCGACCTGACGATTGACCTGGCGTACTTCACCAAAATCGAACAGCAACTGGCGCGCGGTCTGCTCTGCCTGGATACTAAGTCCGCGGGCCAGTTCCGCGCGTGCCAGATTGAGCTTTGCGACCAGCAAGTGGCTTTCGGAATCCGACGCCGACAGCAGGTCGTGAGCGGTCTGGAACTCGGCCAGCGCCGATTCGGGCTCACCCTTGGCAAGGGCCAGATCGCCGCGGACGGCATGAATTCCTGCCAATGCAACTGGATCCTGGATGTCGAGGCCGTTGAGGGTAGCCAGCACCGCCTCCACTTCATCCAGGCGTCCCATGTCGATCAGAATCGAGCTCAACGTGGCCAGTGCGCGCGACTGCATCAGGATCGCTCCCTGACCGGCAAAGGCGTTAGCCGACTGCTCAATGCGGCGCTCGGCGGTGAGCAATTCGCCGCGGCGTCGATGGCTGAGCGCGAGATTGTATGAAACCCGGGCAATGTCCGTCTGGGCGCCGAGTGTTTCGAAAATACCCAGGGCCTGCTCGGAAAGCTGGATCGACCGTGTAACGTCGCGTCGACTGCCGGCAATCGCGGCCAGATTACTAAGGGCAATCGCCTGACCACGCAGGTCTCCAGCATCAACGAAGGCTTCCAGCCCCCGCTGGAAGATCGGTTCGGCGTCTTCGAGGCGGCCGCTGCGAGCCAGCAAGGTGGCGTGGTTGAGCAACGCGCCACCTTCGCCCTGGCGGTCGCCGGCCGCGCGAAAATACTGCGCGCCAAGCTCCAGGCGCTCGACGGCTGCATCGGTCCTTCGCGCGCCCATCAGCGCAACGCCAAGCAGCACGTTGCTGCGCGCCAGCCGCCGCTTGTCCCCCAAGGTCTCGAAATGGTCAACGGCAGTCTGGAGCGTGTCGATAGAGGCTTCGACGTTGCCCGACCGATCGTGTACCGCGCCTGCAACCATTAGCGTTTCAGCAACGCCCGCCGGATGAGGAATGACCTCGAACAGCGACCGCGCCTGCTCGGCCGATGCCAGCGCCAGGGGCAGCTCCCCCTGCTGAAACTGGATTCGTGCCAGGATCAGATGGACGGTTGCGAGGTCGGCATCGTTGAGGAGATCGGTCAGTCCAAACAGTTCGTCGACCACGGCTCGAGCCTCCTCGAGCCGTCCCAGCTCTATCAGTGCGCCGGCCTCGGAAAGCAAGCCGGGAGGTAACAGGGTCTCGAGCTTTTGCGCTCTGGCCTCGACGACGGCCTCGCGTGCGGCGTTCAGGCGACCTTCGTGATCGCCTTCGGCCTGGGCCAGACGGGCGCCGAGCAATGACCCGCGCGGGTCGGCGGGATATTGCAATCGCAACGACTGGAGGGCTTCGTCGGCTGCGCGCAGTCGCCCCGCATCGATCAATGCCTCGACCATTCGACGTGCGATACCCGGTTCGGGAAAAAACTGCGTAAGCGCCTGCAGACGGTCTGCGGCGCGCTCGTGGTCGAAATCCAGTAGCGCGGCCGTCGCCTCCAGTTCGAGGCGATCCCGAAGCGGCCACAGGCGGGTTGCCGTCATGGCTTTTTCGCTGGCCTCGCGGGCGGCCTGCCAATTGCCCCTCTGCTTTTGCGCCAGCGCCTCCAGATGGTCGAGACGCGGATTGTCCGGTTCGTTAGCGCGCGCGCGCTCGATTTCGAACAGGGCCAAATTCGGCTGTTGTCTGCTGATTGCCTGAACGCCACGGAAATAGGCACGTTGACTGCTCGGCTCGCGCGGTAGCTTCGAACGTATGGTGCCCGGATCAGCTGCCGGTGGCATCGAGAATCCCAGCCGGTCGCGAATCGCATCGGCGGTGTCTATGGCAAGACTGGCAACATCCCAACCGCTGAAGCTGGACTCGACGCTGGTCACGAGTTCGCTGGTTCCCGGCCGGCGAAGACTGGCCAGAAGGCTCGGTCCGTCAACCCCGGCGGTCAGATATCGACCTTCGACCAGAAAATCGACATTGTTCAGTTGCGACTCGTCGGCTAGCGCCCGTTGATTCACGTTCAGCACGCGAAAACCGCCAAGCTCGACCAGGGCGTGGCCGAGATAGGTCTCCAGCGCCGGTCCCAGCCAGTTGAGATTCGGATCGTCGCTGGCGTTGACCATCTGTGCCACCGCCAGCGTCGGCAGGCGCTCGGCCACGGGCGCTTCGATCCGATTGTTGAATATCCATACGGCCAGCACTGCGAGCACCGCAAGCAGGATAAAGACACCAGGCCACGAAGGGAGTCGAATTTCCGGCATTGCACCATTACCGGCGACCGGTTCGGGCACGGGCGGCGAGCCGGACTCTCCAGCGATCGGTGTGTGAATTTCACCGATGAACTGGTACCCCAACCGACGGCGGGTCGCGATAAGGCGGGGCTCGCGGCTGGGATCTCCCAGGGCGTGGCGCAACTCCTTGATGGTTTGTGCTACCGAGCTTACGGAGGTCGCTTGATGGCCCCACACCGCGTCGAGCACTTCGTCGCGGCTGACCACTGCCGGGGCCTTTTCGATCAGATAGCAGAGCACGGCAAAAGTCTGCGGCCGCAGGTTGATCGGGCCATCCGGCCCGGCCACGATTTTCTGCTCGGTATCCAGTTCAAACCGATCGAATTCGATGATCACATTCGCTCCTGTGCTTGAGCGGGGTTATTCACGGCCGAGCCTGCTGCGACGACTCCGGGACAGAAAGACGCTTTCAAGATCATTTCAAATTAATTTCAAGTGACTGGACAAGCGCGGTCGCATGATCCGGGGCCGAACTGCCAGGTTTGCCGTTTGCAAGCTTGCCATCAAAACGGACAAAAGTCATGTACTTCCTTCAGCCAGGAAAGCGAGCGGACCGTCGAACTCCGACCGAGGGCCGAAGGCTGCTGTTCCAATATGCGGCCGTAGCCTGTCTGCTGGTCCTCGGCGTTTCAGCGGTCTTCCGGGGCGCAGCGCCCATATTGATTCATATGCCGTTCAACTATACCGAGTCGGTTCGCGCGCAGGTGGTTGACTCCCGATTCGAGCCCGTCGCCGGCTGGCAGGGTTTTTTCCGCTCGCGCGCCGTCTTCAGGTACCGATATCTGCAGCACGGCGAACTGTTCCTGGGTTCGGCGTACCGCCCGAGCGGAAAGCGCGCCGAAGCAGTACGTCGTTACCTGCCAGGTGCGGTCATTGATGTTTTCGTCGATCCGGATCATCCCACGCGCGCCATGGTCCATCCCGGAACGACCGCCCGGGACCTGGTGGCGCCGGGTATCGGATCGATACTGCTGGTCCTGGGTTTCGCGCTCGTGGCAAGGCGATGACCCTAAGGGAGCTCTGAACAATCCACAACGTCTATTTTCATGCAACTTTCACCTGGGTTTCAAACTCCCGGCGCTTGTGGCAGACATGCTTGCCGCAGAGTCAGTAACCCACTAGCCGGGATTCAGAGCTTGAACCCCGGCGAAAACCTCAAAAACTAGCGAGCAAACTATGCTTTTCAATTCAGATTCCCTCAAACACGGCGCATGCCTTACTTGTGCACTGGTCTTTGCTGTCGCGGTTGTTTCGCAAAAGCCTGTCGACGCCCAGGAGCTGCCGCAGGTTGTCGAACTGGGCGATCTGAATACCGCTGGCAGCCTCGACGGAATTTCGTTCACCGGCATCGATGCTTTTGGTCAGCTAGGCGCCGGCATCAGCGGGATCGGCGACATCAATGCCGATGGTTTGGACGACATCGCAATTGGCTCACCGGGCAGCGACGTCAACGGACTCGACAGCGGCTCGGTATTCGTGTTGTTTGGTCGCCGGGGCGGGTTTCCCGAAACCCTGGATCCGGGCGATTTCGATGGGACGCTTGGAGTCATGATCAATGGCAGGGCCGGCAACAGCTTTACCGGCCGAGGGGTATCGGCCGCTGGCGATATCAACGGCGATGGCATTGACGATCTGGTGCTCAGTGCACCGCTGGCGTTCACCGAAATATTTTTTGGCGGGGGCGAGACCTATGTCATTTTCGGTCGCGATGATGGTGGCTTTCCGGCGACCATCGAGCTGACCGAACTCAATGGGTCTGATCCAGCCTCCACGCCCGGTATCACTATACGCGGCGCGGCTGCGACTGATCAGTCCGGGTTCTCCGTCGACGCTGGCGGTGACATCAACAATGACGGCGTCGACGACCTGCTGATCGGCATCGTCAATGCCGACGTCGTGCCCGGCGGAAGTAACCGGGGCCAGGTCGTTGTCATTTACGGCCAGGATGACGGCAGCCTTCCGGACGTCATCGAGCTGTTGGACCTGAACGGTACCGGCGCCAATGCAGCCGCGGGCGTATCGATCAACGGCTTGACCGACGGTGAGCGGATAGGCGGTCTCGTTCGTGGCGTGGGCGATGTCAATGGCGACAGCTTCGACGACATCCTTATCGCCAACAGCACCAACAGCCAGACCGATTTCTTCAATTACCTGGTTTACGGATCCGATACGCTGCCGGAGACCATTGCTCTGGCTGATCTCAATGGAAGCGGCCCCCAGGGCGCCCCGGGTGCCACCATCGTTTGTGCCCATCCATGTTTCGAGTCGGTTGGCAAAGTGGGTGATTTCAACGCCGATGGGGTCAATGACTTTGCCGTGGGCGAAACGTTTGCCAGCATCAGCGGAATCAGTAGCGGCCGCGCGACCATAATATTCGGAAGCAGCAGCAATTCCCTGCCTCCAAGCATTGACCTTGCCGACTTGAATGGAATGGGCATGTCGGCCACGCCCGGCGTGCACGTCAACGGTGCCATGCAATTCGATTTCGCGGGCAACGCCATCAGCCCCGCCGGTGACTTCAACGGTGACGGTTTCGGTGATGTCATGATCGCAGCCTCCCGTGGCGATACCGCCCTCACCGAAAGCGGGATCAGTTACGTATTGTTCGGCGGGCCGCTAAACGCCGGGCAACAGGTAATCGAGCTCAGCCAGTTCGCCCAGGCCGGCATGGCCGCTACCAATGGAATGCAGATCAATGGCGTCATGGTCCAGGACCGTAGCGGCGAGCAGGTCAGCCCGGCCGGAGATTTGAATGGTGATGGTCGCAGTGATTTGTTGATCAGCAGCATTGACGCAGACCGCAATGGGCTGACTGACGTGGGCGAGGCCTATGTGGTATTCGGCCTCCCCGAACTGGATATTGCGGTCAGTAAAACCAATCGGCAGACGTTTGTCAGTCCCGGCGAAGTCCTGACCTATACGATCACCGTGCAGAATCTGACCCCGGCTGCAATTGATTCCGTCACTGTCACTGACATTCTTCCGGAGACGCTCGACAGTGCAACAGCCAGCTGGGCCTGTACCGCCGGCGCCAGCTCCAGTTGCAGCCAGAGCGCGGGAACCGGCGATATTCAGACCAGTATCGACCTGGGCGCCGGCGACGAGGTCTTTCTGGAGTTGGTCGTAACCGTAAGTGCCGATGAACCTGAAGTCGTTGTGAATTCAGTGATTGTGGCGTTGCCAGAAGGACTTGCCGACCGCAACCCCGGCAATAACCAAAGCAGCGACCAGGATCCAGTCGGTTTGTTTGTGGATGGTTTCGAAGCGCATGACTAGGAATCGTTTAGTCGACGACGATATAAGATCCCGGACCCCAGCCAAAGCCTGATGCCCCGTACCGCATGCCATGGGCCATTTTCATGCAACTTTCACCTGAATTTCAAGGTTCCGCCCCGGCTTGCAGGCATGCTCCAGGCACAGTCAGAAGGTCATCGTTCCAGGGAGGCAAAAGTGCAGCCAAGCTATTTGTCAGGGCTTATCGAGTCGTGTACGCGAACCAGCCGCTCTTGTCGATTGAAACTTTCGAGCATGATGATAAAAACTCGGGGTACGCCCACCATGACGAAGGCCCTCTTGCGACATGTTTCGATTGCCGCCCTTTTGAGCTGTGCATCACCGTTGAGCTCGGCCAACGACGTAATCTACGCCAACAGCTTCGAGGGGTTCGCGTTGCTCGGGGGAACGATCGCCGGCCGGGCGCTCTTCGATCCAAATGCCGACGGCAACCTGGTCGACGGAGAAGCGCTGCCCGGTGTCGACGTGTACCTCGACGAGAACTACAACGGTCGATTCGATGAAGGCGAACCCCTGGATGTCACCGACGACGAGGGTCGGTATCGATTCGCAGGCGTTGGCCCGGGCGTATGGCACGTTCGGCAGGCTCTCCCGGCACCCAACCTGCAGACGTTCCCGGCCGGCGCAGTCCCGCCCGCGTACGATCGCCTACCCGACGAGGTGGTCGAGTACGTCCACGCCCTGCCCGGACTCGGAAACTTCGATGTTCCCTACGGTCGAAACGCCAGTGATTATCCGCCGAACTGGGGTTCCTTAGCCCCGAGCAACAACGCGCAGATTGTCGATTCGGTCGACCTGGTCCTGAAGCCCATCGGCGTCCGGGACCGGAGCCTCGGTTTCAACCCGACCAACGGTGCCGAGCTTCTGACGTTGCCGGAGGGGGCCTCCATCCTGCTCCGCTTCGATGAGGCGATCATCGACGGCCCTGGCATCGACCTGACGCTCTACAGCTATGGCAGCGGCGCCACCGCTGAACAGGCCGAGGTGCACCTTGGTGCCACCCTCGATCAGATGCAGTCGGTCGGCATTTTCGAACAGTCCGACGGCACGCTGCCGCTGGACCTGGCCGATTTTGAAATCCCCGGCGCGGTGCAGTACGTTAGGGTCACCGGGCTCGATCTTCTCGGTAGCTGGTTCGGATTCGAATTCGTCGGCGCCGAAGCGCTGAACTTTGCCGCGGCCGACCCGGACGCCCACATCGTCACCATGACCCCTGATGAATTCGAATTCACGGATCTGGATTTCGGCCGATTCGCACGCGACCTGCCGCCGACGCTGACGCTGGGTTTTGAAGACAACAACCCGGATACGCCGGAATACCGGGCCGGCGAATCGGTTCGTCTGCAGGTCTATGCACAGGACGATCTCGGCATCGAATCCCTCGAGGTCACCACAAACGGCGCCCCCATCAGCCTCGACTCAGATTCAGGCGCCGATATCGATCTGCTGCTTCCCGGCATACTGTTGGTCGAGGCGGAAACCACCGACAGCGGCGGCCAGACCGTTTCGCGCCAGGCACAGATCTACGTGCTCAACGCCGACGGCAGCACGCCCTTCGACCCCAATGCGGCCGGCCAGGGCGAACGAAGCGATGCCACCGCGCCTGTCGCACGCATTCTCACGCCCGCGCCGGGCGCCAGCGCCAGTAGCGACATCGAGATCATCGGCCAGGTTAGCGGCAATCCGACACCAACGGCCTGGACGCTTGAATACGCGCCGGTGGACCTGGTCGACCCCTATGACCTCGCATTCGACGATCCCGATTACATCGAATTCGCCTCCGGAACCAGTCCGGTCACCTCCGGACTGCTCGGGACGGTGCCGCTGGCGAGCCTGCCCGACGGGATCTACTTCCTCCGCCTGACCGCCGAGAACGATCTCGGCCAGTTCGCCTGGTTCGGCCAGGTTCTGGCAAAGAACGTCCCCGAGGAAACCCTTCGTCCGGTGATCGCGATCACTGCCCCGTCGGCCGATGATTCGGTCATGGTGACGGTGGATATCGAAGGCTCGATCGAATCCCAGCGGCCGCTGGTCGACTGGTTCGTCGAATATGCACCGATCGAACAGGTCGACCTCAACAACGTTGCGTCCAATGCTCCGGAGTGGACCCGGATCGGCGAGGGCAGCGCCGTCGTGCCCGTCTCCCACATCCTGGCCAATTTCGACGGAACCATGCTGATCAACGGACAGTACGTGGTCCGCATCGTGGCTCGCAATGACATCGGTCTGGGCCGGGTCGAAGCGCTGACCCTCGACGTCACGGGCACCGCCAAACTCGGGCGAAACCGGCTGGAGTTCGACGACATCGAACTCCAGCTCGCCGGTTTCCCCCTCCGAATGACCCGGGTGTACGACTCGTTACGCGCCGACAAGGACGGTGAGCTCGGCTTCGGCTGGTCGCTGGGCCTGGTCGACGCAGACATCGGTGAGACCGTGCCCGACACGGGCACCCTCGGCCTGTTCGGATCGACCCCTTTCCGCGTCGGCACGCGGGTCTACCTCGATGCACCCACCGGCGAGCGGCTGGCCTTCACCTTCGAACCCGAGCCCGGTCCGCCGAGCCCGTTGGGCCAGACGTATCGCGCCGTGTTCGTTCCCGACCCGGGCAACTATCATCGGCTCGAAGTCCCTCAGGGCAACCAGGCCTTCCTTCGTCTGAATGCCGACGGCACGGTCGGGCTGTTCTCGATCGGCTTGCCGTGGAACCCGGAGCAATACGTGCTGATCGCACCCGACGGCCGGCGCTATTTCGTCCACGAAGACCAGGGCCTGCTGGCCGCCGAAGATCTCAACGGCAACCGGATCAGCGTCAATCCCAACGGCATCGATCACTCCAACGGCCCGGGGCTGAGCTTCGTGCGCGATGGCCAGGGCCGGATCACGGAAGTTCGAGATCCCGACGGCAACGCCTGGTTGTACGGCTATGACGCGGCCGGCGACCTGGTCAGCTTCACCGATCCGGACGGCAACGAGACCACCTACATCTATCGGACCGACCCGGCGCACTACCTTGAAATGATCATCGATCCCCAGGGCCGGATGCCACGGCGCTACGAATACGATCCTGACACCGGACGTCTGAGCGCGATCATCGACGAGAACGGCAACCGCCGTGAATCCCTGTACGACCCGCAGGGCTTTATCGGCTTCGAGACCGACGCGCGCGGCAACGTCACCGAGATCCAGTACGACGAACGAGGCAACGTCACTCTGCTCGAGGACCCCAAGGGCAATGTCACACTGTACGACTACGACGACCCGGACAACCCCGATCGCGAAACTCGACTGACCGATCCGAGCGGCGAGGAGTGGAACTACACCTACGACGACATGGGCAGGCCGATCGACCTGACCTCGCCACTGGTCACCTTCGGCAATCAGCGCATCAGCGTCAGCTACGACGCGTTTGGCAACATCATCGATTATGACGGTTACGATGGCCGACTCAGCCGCTTCACCTACGACGCCAGCGGCAACCGGCTGAGCGAAGACCCATTCGATGGCATCAGCAGTGAGTTCGTCTACAACTCCGACGGCCGGATGATCCAGCGCTCGCGGGGTGACAGCTACCTGACGAACTTCAGCTACGACGCGAATGGCTACCTGGCACGGCGCAGCGAAAGTGCCGGCGACGTCCGAGAGTATGAGCGCCTGGCCAATGGCCGAGTCACTCGATTCGAGGATACCGATGGCCCGCTGGACATCACCTACACATCGTCCGGCCTGCTGAATACGCAGGCCGACGTGCTCGGCAATATGGCCACGCTGGTCGAGAACGCCGACGGCTCCTTTTCGCGTACCGATCGGCTGGGCCACCTGACTCGAATTGAATACGATGCCGACCAGCGACCAACCCGACTTGAACTTCCGGGTGGCGGGATTGCAACGACCAGCTACGATGCGGACGGCAACCCGCTGACGGTCACCGACCCGCTCGGAAATACAACGACCTACGCCTGGGACAGCACCAACGTCCAGTCCGGCTTTACGGATGCTGCCGGCGCCACGGAAGCGCGCAGCGTCGACGAGAACGGAAACGTGGTCGAGCTGATCGACCGGAACGGAAAGCGCCGCACCTTCGAGTGGGATGCCAACCGTCGCATCCGCTTCGAGCGCTGGCACGACGGCGGCGGCGCCGTCATCCGGGAAATCGAGTGGACGTATGATGCAGTCCGAGGACTGGAGCGCGTCGACGACACGTTCGGCGGACAGACCCACACGATCGAATTCACCGGCCGAATCCCGCGGCCGGGAGAGGTGAATTACACCCTGCCCGGCCAGGTGCCGTGGCAGGTCCTCTACAACTGGAACAAGCAAGCCGAGTTCCCGGTGCTGGTTCAGGCCAAGGGCGGCGGCTCGGTCGCCAACCGGATCGTGATCGACGAATACCGTGGGCAAAACTGGGGCATGAGCTGGCAGCATCCGGAGCAGAGCGGCAACAGCGTCCGGCTTGTCCGCCGACCCGACGGCTCGATTGGTCGCACTGAACGCAAGACGGCGCTGGGCGGCGGATCGACGCCGGATTCGATCTCGTACCGAAGCTACGACGCGCTCGGCCGTCTGGCATCGATCCGGCACGAAGATGCCAGCGGCATGCTGCTGCATCCCAATGCGGAGCTGCAATACCAGCGCGATGCCGAAGGGCAGATCACGGTCGAGGAGCATGCGGCCAATGTCGTGACGTATGCCTACGATGCCGACAGCCAGCTGACTGCCGCCGTGCACGACAATCCCGCCTACCCGGACGAAAGCTACTCCTACGACGCCGCCGGCAACCGGATCACCTCCCACCTGGCGCCGGGCACGGCCACAATCGTTACGGGCAACCGCGTGACCGTGACTGGCGACTTCGATTATCTGTACGACGCGGCCGGCAATCTCGTCCGCCGCACCGATACAAGCTCGGGCGAGGTCACAGAGTTCGACTACGACCACCGCAATCGGCTCGAGCTCGCTACGGTGCATCCGAGTCTCGGCGCCCCGGCGACAACCACGTTCGAAATGGCGTACGACTACCGCGACCGCCTGCTGTACCGGATCGTCGACGGCCAGAAAACCTGGTTCATCCACGACCGCGACCATCTCATGGCGGAATTTAGCGACGGTGCCAGCCAACCCAGCGCCGTTTATATGTACGATCCCTCGGAGCTGGATCAGGTCTACGCCGCGTGGCGTGACGACGGCCTCGGCGAACGTTGGTTCCTGCGCGATGCGATCGGCTCGATCCGGGGCATCACCGACCAGAACTTCATGGCGTTGAGCTGGGTCGACTACGACGCCTACGGCAATCTGCAGCCCGGGAGTGCCCCAGTTAACGACGATCCGCTCCGCTTCGCCGCGCGGCCCTACCTGCCGGAACTCAGGCTCTACGACAACCGTCGGCGGTTCCTCGACCCCAACCTGGGGCGCTTCACACAGGAGGACCCGATACGCCATGGCGGACGGGATTTCAACTTCTACCGCTACGCGTTGAATCAACCGACGGGCTTCGTCGACCCATTCGGAGAGACTGCCTTGAGCACCACGATCAGGATCGTGCGGCAAGTTCTGAAGGTCGTGAAACAAGCGAAGAAAAAAGCCGCGAGTCTCAAGGTGCCATGCCGGATTGCCGGTACGGCGGCAGCGGGATTTACCTGGTTCGACAATATCGCACAAGTCGTCGCCGAGCCCATTGGGGCGGGCGTTCCGCCAAGTATCGATCCCAGTGAGCTGCTTGCCGAGACCGGCTGCAAAACCGGGGAAAACTAGGGCCACTAAATGAATATGAATTGCTCGAAACGACCGGTATGGTCACGCGGTTTCATGCTGCTCGGCGTGTGGCTGCTTGCTGCAGTCAGCATCAACGCAACTCTCGTAATGGCTCAGCCGCAATCGGCCTTCCTGTTCGAACAGATGCTCGATACCTATTTCGACGATCAGAGCGGGCTGATCGTATTCCACGCCAGCGGCTACGATCTCGCCTTCCCACCCGAAGAACCGCTGAGCGCGGTAATTGCCGTGGTCGACGATACCGATACCGTGGTCGAAAGCTTTCCGTTTCGAAAACAGTACGCGAATAGAACGGAAAACGGCGCGATCGCTCGCGCGATGATGGACGGTACCGCTGAAATCACTCTGACCGAACCGGGTGTCTACAACATCGTGTTCATGATCGACGGCACTCTGGTCAGCCGGCTGCCGGTCGCGCTGGAGCGCGTGGAGATCGGCGACGACCCGTTCGAGCGCGAAACACACTACCGCTACTTCGGCCTGTGGGAACGTTATGCCTATCTCTCGATGGACAACTGGCAAGGCGAGGACTGGCCGCACTTGACCTTCTGGGCGGGCCTGCGCGACTTCGAGCAACCGGGCCACGCGCTGCCCTTCCTGGTCGAGCTCCACCGAAACGGGACGCTCGTTGCTCACTCCAAGCGCACTCAGGGAACGATTCCGTACGAGCATTACGAGCGTATCGAATCGCCGCTTTACCATCCGCACGATCGGAAATCATCTGCCAATGCCCGACCATTCCTGGCCGCCGAGTGGACACGCGAGGGCGACTACAACGTGACCGTAACCCGCCAAACCGACGGGCAGGTCATTCGCCGATTCGCCTACACCGCCCGGGACGGCGCTATCCAGCCCCGGCCGGAAACCCGCTTCGGGTATCACCCTGCCATCGACTATCGCCCACCGCGCGTGCGCGACAAGTCCAGCACGGGCTACGACTTCAAAGAGGCAATCTGGATCCGGCCGACCGACTGAGAACTGCACGCTGAATCGCTGCGGCTAAAATGTCACCCAACCATTCCGGAGACCCGGTAGGCTCTTCGCGCCTGATAGCATGCGTTCTGATACAACGGCGTCCGAGCAATCCGCATCGGCGATATCTCAGCGCGTCACGCCGCATTCCGAATCACCCGCTGGAGTCACCATGCGACATAACCGGCAGACTGCGATTCCATGACCAAAGCCCGGACTCTGGAACTGCTCTACCTTGACGAACGGCTGTGCGCGATCGCCAAACCATCCGGCATCATGGTTCACCGGACCGGCATTTCCACTGACCGGGTATTCCTGGCCGACGTTTTGCGCGAGCAGCTGGGGCAGCGCATTTGGACCGTGCATCGTCTGGACCGCGCCACGTCAGGCGTGCTGCTGTTCGCGCTGGATGCCGACATGGCGGCTGATATGGGTCGGCTGTTCGAGGCAGGGAGGATCGCCAAGCGTTATCTGGCCGTGGTTCGGGGCTGGCTGGACGAGCGCGGCGAGATCGACAAGCCGCTGAGCGGCGCGCGCAACAAGACGCGCGATGCGCTGACCCGGTATCGACGCCTTGCCACCACGGAACTGCCCGTCGCCGTGCCGCCGCACGAAACCGCACGCTACAGTCTGGCCGAGATCGAGCCGAAGACCGGCCGTACGCACCAGATCCGTCGTCATTTCAACCACATCTCACACCCTATCGTCGGCGACGTCAACCACGGCGACCGGCGGCACAACCGGCTATTCCGTGCTCGCTTCGGCTGCCATCGGCTGCTGCTGCACGCCGTATCGCTTGAATTCGAATACCCCGCGACGAACCGTCCCTTGAACATTCAGGCAGCGCTGCCCGACGACGTCCTCAAGGTCGGCGACGCGCTGGGCTGGTCCGATATCATTGCGAGGGTATCGCCAAGCGACAGAGAGCCGGGCTGAACGCATGGAAACCACGCTACTCACCGTCACCATAGCCGCTGCCATCACCGCCATCATGACCGGCGTCGGCGCCCTGCCCTTTGCGTTCGTGCGCAGCATCAGCGACCGCGCCATGGGCTGGTCCAACGCCGCTGCCGCCGGGCTGATGCTGGCCGCCAGCCACAGCCTGGTGTCGGAAGGGGTTTCGCTGTCGGCGGGGTTGACGCTTGCAGGCGTCCTGATCGGGCTGGCGGCAATCCTGGCGTCGGACCGATTGCTGGACCAGGCAGGCGATTTCGAAATTGCCGATCTTCAGGGCGCAAGCGCCGTTCGCGCGCTGCTCATTCTCGGCATCATGACCGCGCATTCATTTGCCGAGGGCATCGGCGTCGGCGTCTCGTTTGCCGGCGACGAAGGCCTGGGCATATTCATCACCAGCGCGATCGCGTTTCATAATATTCCCGAGGGCCTGGCCATAGCCCTGGTGCTGGTCCCGCGTGGCACCCCGGTCTGGAAGGCCGCGCTCTGGGCCATCTTCACCAGCCTGCCGCAGCCGCTGATGGCCGCGCCGGCGTTCGCTTTCGTCGAATGGTTCAGGCCCCTGCTCCCGGTCGGCCTCGGCCTGGCCGCCGGGGCGATGATCTGGATGGTGTTTGCCGAGATTGCGCCCGACGCGCTCAAGAAGAGTTCATCGAACTCGGTAGGAGCGGTCATCGTGCTGGCTTTCGCGGCCATGATGGCTTTCCAGCTGTTCGTGCTGGGCTGATATCGATGCAAGCGCAAGTTTACGGGGCGTGTTGCCGCGGCGCCCAAGCATTTCCGACTACTTCCAACCACCATGATAGGGTCACATATCGACACGAGAATTGGAGGATTTCGCATGTCCGGGAAGGATGAAAAAGTCCTGCTGATTACCGGCGCTTCGACCGGCATCGGCGCTGCCACCGCGCGGGCCGCTTCGCAAGCGGGCTACAGGCTGGCACTTTGCGCCCGGTCGGAGGACAAGCTGGAGGCGCTGGTGAGGGAAATCGGCGACGATCGGGCATTGGCGCAGCGCTGCGACGTGACCGACTTCGAAGACCAGCAGCGCATGGTCGCCGAAGTCCTTGATCATTTCGGCCGCATCGATGCGGTATTCGCCAATGCCGGCACCGGGGGCGAGCCGGGCGGGTTTTCCGGCGCCCCGGTCGAAAGCTGGAAGAAGATGGTCGATGTCAACATCCTCGGCGTGGCCTATACGCTGCGCGCGACGCTGGAGGAAGTGAAGAAGCGAGATGGTCACGTCGTCCTCACCGGCTCGGTGGCGGGAAGACGGACGTTGGCCGGGTCGATGTATTCGGCCACCAAGTGGGCAGTTTCGGCCATCGGCTACGGTCTGCGCGAGGAGATCAAGGGCTCGGGCGTGCGCGTCACACTGCTCGAACCTGGCATGGTCGATACGCCGTTCTTCGACGAACCCAAGCCGGACGCGCTCAAGGCCGAAGACATTGCCAGCGCCGTGGTCTACGCGCTGACGCAGCCGGCACACGTTGACGTCCATGAACTGATGGTGCTGCCGACGCCGCCCCGGGACAACCCCGGCTGACCACGACGATGCCGTTCGAAGGCTACATCACGCTTGCGATCATCATCGCTGCGGTCACGCTGTTCGCCACCGAAAAATACCCGCCCGATCTGGTCGCGGTCTCGGCCATGGTGCTGCTGGCGCTGACCGGCGTGCTCACGCCGGCCGAGGCGGTGGCGGGATTTTCGAATACCGCGACTGTGACCGTGGCCGCGATGTTTGCACTCTCTGCCGCGGTGCTCAAAACCGGCGTAATCGAGGCGATTGCCCCGGCGGTCAGCCGCCAGCTGAAGAATCACTACACGCGAGCCACCGGCGCGATGATGGCATCGGTGGGCGCGATCTCGGCCTTCGTCAACAACACGCCGGTAGTGGCGACCTTCATTCCGATCGTCTCCAGTGCGGCACGCGAGGCACGAATTGCGCCGTCAAAGGTGTTGATCCCGCTCTCGTTCGGCGCGATCTTCGGCGGCACCTGCACGTTGATCGGCACGTCCACCAACCTGCTGGTCAGCGGAATCGCGCAGCAGAACGGCATCGATTCGTTCTCGATATTCACACTGACGCCTTTCGGCCTCGTCATCGCCGCCGCCGGCATCGTCTACATGCTGCTGATCGGCAACCGGCTGGTGCCGGACAGGTCCATAGGCGAAAAGCCGGAAGAGGATTTCAAGGTCGAGGACTTCATTACCGAAATGGGGATTCCGGAGCACTCTGGAACCGAAGGCAAGACCATCGAAGAAGCTTTCTCCGATGTGCTGGATGAAAATGGCGAAAATCTCGAGGTACTTCAGCTGCTCAGAGACGATAACGTGATTGAATCTCCGCGCCGGGACTTCAAGCTGAAGGAAGGCGACCGACTGGCGATACGCGGCGATATCAAGCGCATCCGCACGATTCTGAACGCCGACGATTTCAGAATTTCCAGGCGGCTGGAGACGCAGCAGTTCAAGGATGCCGAGAACGTGCTGCTGGAGGTCATGGTGGCCAAGAATTCCGAGCTCGAGGACCGGACGCTCAAGGACCACCAGTTCCTGCACCGCTACAACGCGAACGTGCTGGCCATCCGCAGAAGCGACAAGCTGAGCCGCAAGAAACTGTGGGAAACCCGGCTGAAGGCCGGCGACGTATTGCTGCTGCACACGTCAAGACGCGCGCAGCAACGGATCCGGGAAATGGAATCAAAGCGGATCGCCCCGTTCTTCACGATCAGCGAGCACGATCTTCAGCCGTTCAGAAAACGCCGTTTCCTGGCGGTCATGGCGGTCATCGCCGGCGTGGTAATCGCCGCTTCGCTGCAGCTGGTATCGATCAGCATCGCGGCCATTGCCGGAATCTGCCTGCTCGCGCTGGGCCGCGTGCTGTCACCGCACGAAATCTACAAGTCCATCGACTGGGGCGTGATCTTCCTGCTCGCCGCGGCGCTCAGCTTCGGCGCGGCGATGAACAACAGCGGATTGACCGATTCCCTGTCCGACATCCTGTTCAACTCGATCGGCAGTCAATACGGTCCTGTCGCCATAGTGGCCGCGCTTTATCTGCTCACATCGGTGCTGACCGAGATCATGTCGAACAATGCCTCGGCGGCCCTGCTGGCACCGATCAGCATCTCGCTGGCCACCACCATGGGCGTGGACCCGCTACCGTTGCTGCTGACCATTGCGTTCGCCGGCTCGGCCAGCTTTATCACCCCGGTCGGCTATCAGACCAACACCATGGTCTACAGCGCCGGCAATTATCGCTTTACCGATTTCACGCGGGTGGGCCTGCCGCTCAACCTGATCCTGTGGGGGCTGGCGACGCTGTGCATTCCCGTCTTCTATCCTTTCTGATTCAGTCGCGCGATTCGAATCGTACCGGGCGCTACTCGTCAAACAACTGGTTGAGGTAGGCTGCGGTACGCACCCCGGCTTTCTGCAGGCGGCTGTAAAGCGTGTCCGTCCAGTGGTAGCCGTAGGACCATCGGAGCTCGCTGTCTTCCGGATAGATGCGATCTCGAATCCCCGCGCTCTCGGCAATCCAGACCAGCGGGTCGGGCGTATTCCAGGCGCGGAATTGTTCGGGGCCGATCTTCCCCTTGAGCCAGGCCGTCAACTCGGTGTAGCTCAACTGTTTGCTCTCGATGAGTTGCGAATCCCAGAGCCGGTGCAGGTTGGACGGCTCTCCGAAATACGTGATCTTGAAGTCATTGCCGCCGCGATCGGTGCCGTTGCCGACGTGCAGCGGCTGATGCAGGTCGCCGATGATGTGGACGATGAAGCGCAGCGCCAGCTGTCGGTCTTCAAGCGACGTCTCGGCATCGCGCAGCATGTAGGTGAATTTCTGCAGCGCGCTTGCCGCGTCGCCCTGCTCCGGAGCACCGACATCCTCGTAGGTCGTGCCCGCCGGCACGGTGACGTAATGCCACGGACTTGCCGTTTCCTGCCAGAACTCGCTCGGGTCGGCGCGCATGAAATCGGCCCAGGTCGAAGCCTCGGCCAGCGTTTCCGGGCCGAGAATTTCCTCGACCGCAATTTTCGCTTCGGGCGTCAGGTAGCCGTCGGCAATCTGCGCCGCCACCCGGTGCCCCGTGGCACCCCAGCCAAGCGCCTGCCCGCTAAGCGCAAGGCCGACCAGTATCGTCACAAACGTTCTCATCGAATCGAAACTCGTGCGTGGAATGACCCCGAATGATAGATCATTCAGCCTCGCCCCGGATCACGACCGGCAGCACCAGCCGGCTGGGATGGTCCTCGGAATGATGCAGGCGCACGGTAGCGGTTCGCGCATCGTCGGCGGTCTGCTCGTGCACCGGCTTGGCGGCGTTGTAGTGGCGCTGCTGCTGCAATCCGTTCGCCGGGCGGATGAACAGGCGCAGACGGCTGTCTTTTTCCACCAAACGCGAAAACCAGTAGAAGCGCTCGAACACCAGTTTTTCGACCACGCCGGCCTCCATCATGCGAACCTGACGCAGGCCGTCACGATGCCGGGCGCGAAGCGTCTCGCCGGCCAGCGCGATGCTGGTGCCGTCGGCGCGGATCTCGTAGAGCGTGGCGTTGATGTCGGTATCGGGCACGTCCATCTCGATCCAGGCTTCCAGGCGAAGATAACCGCTGATTTCGGTCGGCACGTCGAACGGCGCGCTGTGGAAGACCAGGCCGTCGCCGGCCACGTGCATGACCTCGCCCTGGTCGACGATGTAATTCTCGGCCACGCCGCGTTCGGCCTTGCTTGTATCCAGCGGGTCGTAGACGTACTGCGAATGCGATGAACGCGTATCCGGCACCTCGGCCATCACGCCGGAATGAAAGACGTCATGCCGCGCCCGGTCGGCACCCAGTCGCAAGACCAGTTCCGAATCGCTGACGGCATCCAGAGAAGGCGCCGACTTCCAGGCATTGGCGCCGGCGACGAAATAGGTCACGCGATCCCTGATGAAATCGGGCCGCTCGCCGTCGCCCATGGTCCAGCGGTACCAGTCGCGGTCCAGCGCGAACGCGTCGAACATCATTTCGTCGCCGAACTTGTAGCCGCCGAATTCCTGCCGCGGAAAACGCGTGCCGCCGTGGTCCCAGGGGCCGAGGATCAGAAAGTGATCGGCTTTCGCGTCTTCGCTGCCATGCTGCATGTGGTCGTGGTAATACTGCATCGCACCTGGCTGGTCGCCGTCGTAGTAGCCGGTGATGGTCAGTATCGGCAGATCCAGCCGCCGCAGTTCATCGGGCGAAGGCACCCTCGCCGCCCAGTAGTCGTCCATGTAGGGGCGAGAGACCCAGCGCTGGAATGTCGGGCTGGGATTTCCGACCAGTTGGTCGAGGTTCTCGAACGCCATGCCCGATTGGTGATACTCGAGAAATTTTCGGTTCCAGAATTCATCGTCGCCGAAGATGCGTCCCTGCGGCGTCACGCCGCTGGTCAGCGTCAACCAGCGGATCGAATACGGGTACTGGACGTTGTAGTTCATCGGGAAATCGACGCCGTGGTATGGCGAGGCGATCGGCACGATGGTGGTCAGATTGTCGGGAAAATAGCGCGCCGTCACCCACTGGTTGTAGCCGCCGTAGGAGCCGCCTCGCATGCCCACGTTGCCGTCGGACCAGGATTGCCCGGCGACCCACTGGACCACGTCGCGACCGTCCTGTCCGTCTTCCAGGTCCAGCGGGCGAAATTCACCCTCGCTGTTACCCCGCCCGCGCGTGTCCACGACCAGGAAGGCAAAGCCATGGCGCGCGAAGTACTGCGCGTCGGGATGGTATCGATCACTGATGTAGGGCGTGATCGTGACGATGGTGGAAAGCGGCTCGCGTTCACCGTCAGCCCAGCCCCTGGGTCGGTACAGCGTGCCGTTCAACAGCGTACCGTCGGACATCGGAATCTCGACGCCCCAGGTGAAATCGACGTCTATCGGCTGGCGACCGATATCCTCGATCGGATCGGCGGCCAGGCAAGCGCCTCCGAGCACTGCGAAAAGAATGGAAAAAAAGGCGCGCGACTTCATGGCGGAATCTCTCGGCATCAGCCCCGAGAATAGCAACAAGCGACCCCACAAAGGGCACCTGCGGCAGGCACCTGGCACGCCGGGCCCAATTACCGGGACCCGGCGCCGAATTTGCGATTCAGCGCGAAGAAGCCGTCAGGTCGATTCGGCCGGCCTGCGTCACCCGGATGTTGCGCGAAAAGCCGACCGGGTCCAGCTTGGCGGTGAACTCGTAATCGAATGTCTGGCGCGGGCTTCGCATCAGACTGTTCAGCATCCGGATACCACCCAGGACGTTCACCGCCGCGTTGAGCGTGACCGCGCCCTGCCCATAGCCCTCGATGACCGGCATGTCGTTGCTCACCCCGTCGAGAAGCGGCTGACCATCCAGACGAATCGAGTAGGCGATACCCTGCAGCCTGAGGGGCTCCGGATTCGGATTCAGTATCACCAGCCCGATTTCGAAGGCCGGGAGGCCGGGGGCCTGGGCGGGTACCGTCCGAAACGACTGCACGCTGACGGTCGGCGGTTCGCGTCCCGCGCCGAAACCCGCGCAGCCTGAAACCGAAAGGACCAGGCCGACCATCAGTACGAACCTCAGCGTGGTCATCGGGATTCGAGCAGGCCTTGTTGCAGGATTCGACTTCATATCTTGCTCCACGTATCCGTTCCATGAATTTCCGGTCAGTATAGGCGAGCTGGGGATGTCGCTCCCGTTCACGGCGCGTCCCAGGCCGGCCCGCCGGATGCGCGAGTGAGGTCGACAGATCACGCGTCAACCGAACCGCCGCGCAAGCGTTATTCTTTATCGAGTATCACTGGAGCAAGGCCCTGGATACGGCCTCGATCGAACTGGACGCCGCCGCGACGCCCGATGTCGCCGAGACCCTGGACGAGTTTCTCGCCGCGGTGCAGGCGCGAGCGCTGACAATGGCGCGTTACGCCACCGGGTCGACCGATGAGGCCCTCGACCTGGTTCAGGATGCCATGTGCGCTTTCGTCAGGCGCTACCGGGATCATCCGGCCGACCAGCGCAGGCCGATCTTCTATCGCTGCCTGAACAACCGGATACTGGACTGGCATCGCAAGCGCACTCGCCGAGGCCGCTGGATGCGCGCGCTGTGGCCGACCGAGGACGAGCGGGCCGACGGTCCCGATCCGGCCGCCGAAGCGCCGGTCACCGAGCGGCCCGATCGCGCGCTGGCCGACGGCGAGTTTGCCCGCGCGCTGGATGAAAGTCTTGCAAGACTGCCGTTGCGCCAGCGCCAGGTCTTTCTGCTGCGCGCCTGGGAAGGTCTGGACACGGCGCAGACCGGGAAG
>Ga0209949_1000248_pt1 | contig 29854 bp, 29 predicted proteins | sample SalPonC_black_MG_FD_185711 | JGI IMG/M metagenome (GOLD analysis project Ga0209949, IMG submission 185711) | Salt pond soil microbial communities from South San Francisco under conditions of wetland restoration - Salt Pond MetaG... | ecosystem: Environmental > Aquatic > Marine > Intertidal zone... | reverse complement strand
GAGCCGGACGAAGGTCTCCTGGACCACGTCCTCGGCGTCGTCCGCGTTGCGCACCAGGTAGCGGGCCGTGCCGTAGACGGCGTCGCGGTGCTCGCGGAGCAGGCTCTCGAAGGTCTTCCGGTCCATGCGCCGTTTCACCCGTAGCGAACGTGCCACCCCTCGGGGGGGTTACAGGTCGCGGGAACGATTCAGCGGGAGGCGGGATCGCCCGCGACCCAGCGGTAGAGGACCGGACGGTCGGTGCGCGACAGCTCCTGGCCCGACGCATCCCGGGCCCGGATCTCGAGCCGGAACAGGGCGTCGGTGTCGAACGGCTCGTTCGGGCTGTCGAAGCCGATCTCGGGGCGTTCGGCCACACCGATGGCACTCACGAGGTCGGTGCCGCGGCGGACGAGGACCTCGTAGGCCACGGCGTCGGGGACGGCGTTCCAGCGCAGGAGCGTGGTCCGGCGCAGGGTGTCGCCGGGTGCCGGCACGAAGCCCTCGATCACGGGTTCGACCACCAGGTCGCCGACGTCGGTCGTCGTCTGCACTTCGACGGCGGTCAGGCCTCCGAGGTTGCGTCCGGGTCGATTCGTGCCGGCCGGGGCGGCCGGGCCGATCCAGCCGTCGTCGGGGAGGACGCCGGCCAGGGCGTTGTAGACGCCCGGGGCCAGGCCCTCGATCCGGAATCGGCCGTCGGCACCGCTGATGCCGGGGATGCCGGTAAGCAGGCGGTCGTCGGCACGGAAGAGTTCGCCCGGGGCGCGGCGCCACTCGGCGAACACGCGCACGCCTTCGCGCGGAGTCCCGTCGAGGCCGACCACCCGGCCCTCGATCGCAGCGTCGTCGACGCCGGGCTCGAGGCGGATGGTCACCTGGCGCACGCCGCCGGTGGCGTCGGTCGCCGGAAAGCTCCGCGCGCGGTAGCCGGGGGCGGTCACGCGCCAGCTCGGGACGAGTTGCCGCAGGCCTCCCGGCAACTGGTCGTCGGGGAAGATCACGATCGGCACGGGCTGGATCCGGAAGCGTCCGCGGGGGTCGGTGACCGGTTCCTGTTCCGAGGCCGATCCGCGGAACTCCGACCAGTTGCTGCTCTGCTGCGACCAGTTCGCAGCGCCGGTGGTGCTGCTCATCTCGACGCGGGCGAAGGGGATGGGTTCGCCGGTCTCGGCGTCGAGAACGGTACCGGCCACGCCTTCCTCACCCGGACTGAGGCCGCCGGGCACCGGCGCCACGGGGAAGATCTCGTCGTAGCGCTCGGTCCCGGTGAAGGTGAACCGCGGTCGCGGCAGACCGAAGAGCGCGACGTCGTCGCTGATCAGCACCGGGAGGAAGTCGCCGTCGGGCACGTCGACGAAGACGAACCGTCCGCTGCTGTCGGCGACGACGCGGCCGACGGTGGCCAGGCGCCGCAGGTCGAACAGGGTGACCTCGAGCGGTCCGTGACCCGCGCCGTCGGAGGCACGGACGAAGGTTCCGGCCAGGCGCGTGGTGTCGGCGGGCGCGTCCGGATCGGTGGGCGCGGTCGTGGATTCGTCGTCGCCGCAGGCGGCGAGCAACGACAGGGCGAGGGCCAGGACGAGCACGGAGCGCATGGTTCGGACTCCTGGGAGGGGTCGCACGACCATGGCAGGCCGTGGCCGCGGCGGCAAGCACGTCACGTCTACGATTCTTGACGCCGCGCGGGCGCGAACGGACCCTGACCGATGGTCCTCGACGGGCGGGGGCCATCTTCGTTCGAGGAGCCACCATGCGTCATTCCGGAGTCCTGATCACCGGTGCGGCCGGCGAGATCGGCCACGCCCTGGTCCACCGCATCCACGAGCGCGGGATCCCGATCGTCACGCTCGACCTCAAGCCCCTGCACCCGGAGATCGCCGCGGTCGCCGACCGCACGTACACCGGGTCGATCAACGACACGCAGCTGCTCGACACCATCCTCGCCGAGTTCAAGGTCACCATGGTCTTCCACCTGGCCGCGCTGCTGTCGACACGCAGCGAGTTCACGCCCGTGGTCGCCCACGACGTGAACGTGGTCGGCACCCTGAACATGCTGGAGTTCGCCCAGGCCCAGGCGCGCAGCCACGGCGAGCCGGTGACCTTCTTCTACCCGAGTTCGATCGCGGCCTACGGCCTGCCCGACGCCGGCACCAAGACGAAGGCGGGCGCCGTGGGCGAGGACGACTGGAACACGCCGACCACCATGTACGGCTGCAACAAGCTCGCGTGCGAGCACCTGGGTCGGTACTACGCGAAGCACTACAAGCAACTCGACGCCGCGGCGGCCACGGGCAGCGTGGACTTCCGCGCGCTGCGCTTCCCCGGTTTGATCAGCGCCTTCACCACGCCGAGCGGCGGGACCAGCGACTACGCGCCCGAGATGCTGCACGCCGCGGCGAAGGGTGTGGCCTACGACTGCTTCGCCCGCCCCGAGGCCCGGATCCCCTTCATGACCATGCCCGATGCCGTGGACGCCACGCTGAAGCTGGTCGACGCCCCGGCCGACTCGCTCACGCGCCAGGTCTACAACCTGCAGGCCTTCAACCCCTCGGCCGAGGAGATCCGCGCGATCGTGCTCGAGTCCTTCCCCGAGGCTGAGATCGGCTTCGGGGTCGACGCCAAGCGCATGGCGATCCTCGACTCGTGGCCGGCGGGCTGCGACGACACCGCGGCGCGGCGCGATTGGGGCTTCGCGCCCGTGCACGGCCTGGAGAAGGCCTTCGACGAGTACCTGGTGCCGAACATCCGGAGGGCGTACGAGCGGTAGGATTGCCGGACGCGCCGCGTATCGACGGATCTCGATATTGACAGATATCGATGCCGTGCGTAGGTTCGACACCATGGACCGAGACGACCTCGCGAAGCCGTGCTGCCATCCCGCCAGCCCCCACACGGGAGAGCCGGTGCAGGCCCTGTCCCGTGCCTTCAAGGCCATGGGCGACCCCACCCGCCTGGCCATCCTGGCCATGCTGCGCGACTGCGACGGCTCGCTGTGCGCCTGCGAGATCGAAGCGAGCTTCGACCTCTCCCAGCCGACCATCTCCCACCACCTGCGGCAGCTGCGGCAGGCCGGACTGGTGGTCTGCGAACGCCGGGGGAGCTGGATGCACTACCGGCTCGAACCCGAGAGCGCGGCGGCGATCGAAGGCTTCGCGCGCGGGCTGACGTCGCGTGATCCGATCACCACGTGATCCCGTGCGGCATTCTTCACCGAGCGAACGAGAGCGAGACCCATGGACAACCCGACCGATCCCCACGCCGTGCGCGACACGGTCCGCGAGCGCTACGGCGAGGCGGCGCGCAACGTCGCGCGCAACGCCGGCGCCACCTCGTGCTGCAGCGGCTCCTGCGGCACCGGCCCGATGGACGCGGTCGATCCGATCACGAAGGACCTCTACCAGTCCGACGAACTCGACGGGATTCCCGACCTGGCGCGCCTGGCGTCGCTCGGCTGTGGCAATCCGACCGCGCTGGCCGAACTGCACGAGGGCGAGACGGTCCTGGACCTCGGCTCGGGCGGCGGCATCGACGTGCTGCTCAGCGCCCGGCGCGTCGGCCCGACCGGCCGGGCCTTCGGCGTGGACATGACCCGCGAGATGCTCGCCATCGCGCGGACCAACGCCGAGGCGGCCGGTGCGACCAACGTCGAGTTCCGGGAGGGAACGCTCGAGACCCTTCCCTTCGACGATCACACGGTCGACGTGATCATCAGCAACTGCGTGATCAACCTGGCCGGCGACAAGGACCGTGTCCTGGCCGAAGCACATCGCGTGACGAAGCCGGGAGGCCGATTCGCGGTGAGCGACGTCGTCCTCACGCGGCCCCTCCCGAGCGCCGTGCAGAGTTCGGTCGCGCTGTGGACGGGATGCGTGAGCGGCGCGCTGACGATGGACGACTACCGGGCCCGGCTGGAGCGCGCCGGCTACACCGACGTGTCGTTCGAGATCACCCGGGAGTACTCGCGCGATGACATCGCGGGCATGGCGGAATCGGTGCCCGCGAGCGAGGGCGGACCGCAGCGCGTGATCGACCATCTCGACGAGATCGACGGCGCGGTCGTGAGTGCGTTCGTGAGGGCACGGCGGGCCTAGGGTCGGGCACGGGCGCGGAGGCCCATGGCACCGCTCTCGTCGCCCTGCTACACTCGGCGGAGCCCCTCTTCCCGGAGCCGCACATGCCCAGCCGGAAGCTCGACTTCGCCTACCTGCGCTCGCAGATCGTCGGCGTGGACAGCAGTTTCTCCACGCCCTTCGGTCAGCGCATGCTGGTGTACTGCGACTACACGGCCAGCGGGCGGACGCTGCGATTCGTCGAGGAGTACCTGCAGGGCCTGCAGCGGCACTACGCGAACACCCACACCGAAGACGACGTCACCGGCCGCAGCATGACGCGGCTGCTGCACGAGGCCGAGTGCACCATCAAGGACTGCGTGAACGCGGGGCCGCAGGGCCGCATCGTGGCGGTGGGCACGGGCGCGACGGGCGCGATCGACAAGCTGCAACAGATGGTCGGGGTGATGGTTCCGCCGGCCACGCGCCACCTGCTGTTCGACGTGATGAAGGGACACCTGGGCACCGACGGCTTCGCGGACTTCGAGGCCGAACTCCGGACGAAGCGTCCGGTCGTCTTCGTCGGTCCCTACGAGCACCATTCGAACGAGGTCACGTGGCGAGAAGGTCTCGCCGAGGTCGTCGAGGTCGATCTCGACGACGACGGCGGCGTCGATCTCCACCACCTCGAACAGCTCCTGCTCGATCCGCAGTGGCACGGCCGACTGCGTTTCGGCAGCTTCAGCGCGGGGAGCAACGTCACGGGCATGCGCACGCCGGTGCGCGAGATCGCGCGGCTCCTGCACGCCCACGACGCCTTCGTGTGCTTCGACTACGCGGCCACCGGTCCCTACGTCGAGATCGACATGAACCCCACCGACGACCCACAGGCGTCGATCGACGCGATCTTCGTGTCGCCGCACAAGTTCCTGGGCGGACCGGGGAGCAGCGGGATCCTGGTGTTCCACGAGCGACTGTATCGCAAGGACCTGCCGCCGACGGTCGGCGGCGGCGGCACCGTGGACTACGTGGGCGAGCACGACCACGACTTCACGGCCGACGTCGAGGGGCGGGAGAAGGCCGGGACACCGGGTGTTCTCCAGTCCCTGAAGGCCGCGCTCGCCTTCGACGTGAAGCGCGCGGTGGGCACCGAACGGATCGAAGCGCGCGAGCACGAACTGGTCACCCGCGCACTGGACCGCTGGCAGCGGAACCCCCGGTTCGAGCTGCTGGGCAACCCGGATCCACGGCGCCGGGTGGCGATCCTGAGTTTCAACCTGAAGACGCCTACGGGCAGCTATCTCCACCCGAAGTACGTCACCACACTCGCCAACGACCTGTTCGGGATCCAGTCCCGCGCGGGTTGCAGTTGCGCGGGTCCGTACGGCCATCGCCTCCTGGGAATCGACGAGCCCACCAGCGAACGCTACCGCGCCTGCATCCGCGACGGGGTGAACGGGATCAAGCCGGGCTGGTGCCGGGTCGGGTTCCACTACGTGATGGACGATGCCGAGGCCGACTACGTGGTCGAGGCGATCGACCTGATGGCCACCGAGGGCCACCGCTTCCTGCCGCTGTATCGCTTCGATCCGGTGTCGGGGGGCTGGGAGCACCGCGAATCCGTCGGCTCCGACGTACCCTTCGGTCTGCAGGCGGCCCTGTGCGCCTGCCACGTCGGCCCGAGTGCGCTGAGCGAGACCGAACGGCGCCGCCGCTACGCGGAGGCCCTGGACTTCGCCCGCTCCACGGCGGCGAAGCTCTCGGCCGTGGAACTGCGCGAGCACAGACTGGACGGCGAGGCGGGTGCGCTGCAGTTCTTCGCCCTGCCGGCGACCGACGAGCCGGGCGTGGGGACGCCCGTCTGAGCCCTTCACGAAAAACATGGTTCCGGTTCCGTGCGATTTCGGCGCTTGGAACGTTGTAGGCCGTGAGAGTCCGGGTCGGGAGCGCCGCGTGGTTCGCGGTGGCGCCCGTGCTCCCGGCCCGGATCTCATCGAGTCGACGAGGCCCGCTCTCCCCGAGCGGGCCTCGTGCATTTCCGGGGTGTGCGCTCGGGGCGGGTCGCGGGTTCCAGGGATGATCGCTGACCCCACGGGAGGACCTGCGTTATGCTGCTCGGAACCCTCTGCATCGACGACCTCACCGTGGGATCCACCGTGTCCGAAGACCACGCGCGACGAGACCGTTACCGGCCCGACGATCCGACCCAGGTCCTGCTGGACGGGGCGAAGGAGGGCCGCGAGGACGCCGTGAACATCCTGATGGGGCGCTACGGGCCGCGATTGCGGCGCTGGGCCACCGGGCGGTTGCCCGGGCACGCACGGCACGTCGACGACACCGAGGACCTGGTCCAGGACGTCCTGGTCCAGGCCCTGAACCGCGTCGATCGCTTCGAGCAACGGCACGAGGGCGCCTTCCACAGCTACCTGCGGACGGCGATCCTCAACCGGATCCGCAACCACGTGCGGCACGCCGGGGTGCGCGACCGGGCCGAGCAGCCCGTCGCCGAGGGCTACCGCCCCCCTCGCTCGCCGCTCGAGGAGTTGATCGGATCCGAGGCACTCGAGCGTTACGAGAACGCCCTGGGGACGCTGCGCGAGAGCGACCGCGAGCTGGTCGTGGCCCGGATCGAGATGGACTGCTCCTACGAGGAGCTGGCCGAGATGACCGACCGACCCAGCGCCAACGCCGCGCGCATGGCCTGCAAGCGGGCCCTCATGCGCTTGGCCCGAGCGATGGGTCCGGATCTGGCCGGAGGGAACGACGATGGTGCGACCGAAGTCCTTCGATGAACTCGCCGACCGTCTGGCCGAGGGCCGTCCGGTGGACTGGGACGCGGTCGACCTGACCGCGGCCAGCGCCGACGAGCGCGACTGGATCCGCAACCTGCGGCTGATCGACGACATTGGCCGTGTCGCGCGGTCCGAAGACCCGTCGTCGGTCGTGCTGGGCGATGCCGACGCGACCTCGGGGGTCGTGTCGGCCACACCGGCGGCTCAGGACACCGTGGCCACGTGGGGCCGCCTGCAATTGCTCGAGGAGATCGGACGGGGCAGCTTCGGCCGTGTCTTCCGCGGCTGGGACCCCGCGCTGAACCGCCAGGTCGCGGTCAAGCTCATGAACGCGCGCATGGCCGAGCTCCCCGACGCCGGACAGCGGGTGCTCGAGGAGGCCCGGCTGCTGGCCCGCGTGGAGCACCCGAACGTGGTGCGGATCTACGGGATCGAGGAGCACGACGCCCAGCTCGGGATCTGGATGGAGTTCGTCGAGGGCACCGACCTGGGCAGCGTCGCGCTCGAACGCGGACGCATGGAGCCGACCGAGGCCGCGCGCCTGATGGCAGGACTGTGCGATGCCGTGGGCGCCGTGCACGCCGCCAACGTCGTGCACAAGGACATCAAGGCGGCCAACGTGATGGTTCGGCCCGACGGTCGCCCCGTCCTCATGGATTTCGGCGCCGGCCGCACGCGCAGGCTGCGCGAGGGCGAGAACGAACTGGTGGTCACGGGCACGCCGCGCTACATGGCGCCCGAGACCTTCCGCCGCGAACCGGCCACGCCGCAGTCGGACGTCTATTCCCTCGGCGTCCTGCTGTACCACCTGCTCACCGGTGATTTCCCGGTGAGCGGGACCGTGGCCGAGATCATGCAGAAGCACGAAGGCGACGAGCGCACGCCGCTCCACGAGTGCGACCTGCCCCTGCCCGAGGACCTGGTGGCGATCGTCGAGCGGGCCACGGCGGCCGAACGCGAAGATCGGTTCCCGAGTGCGGCGGCCATGGCGGGTGCTCTGCGGGGCTTCGCGGGAGCCGAGCAGGAGACGGCCGTTCCGCGCCGGACGTTCCTGGCCTGGAGCCTGGTCGGTGCGGTGGTGATCGCCGCGGTGGCCACGGGTCTGAGCGTGTTCTCCTCGGACGGACCGCTGCAGGCCCAGGTGCGGTTCACCGGTGTGAACGAGGGGCAGTTCGTCCAGCTCGAACCCGGCGACGAGATCGGCGCGGACACCGGGCTCGAGGTGAAGGTCCGTCTGAGCCGCGATGCCTACGTCTACGTCCTCAACCGCGACGACGAAGGCGCCACCACGTTGCTCTGGCCCATGGCCAATGCCGGGCCCGTGGAGCCGCTCGAGGGCGGTCGCGAGCACACGATCCCGGGCGACCTGGCGGGCCAGACCTTCCGTTGGCCCGTGGCCCCGATCGAAGGCGATGAACGCTTCCTGATCGTGGCGAGCGTCGAGCCCATGCCGCGCTTCGAGGACGCCATGGAGACCGCCCAGGTGGCGAGGATCGACGCCTCGGGGATCCGACCGCGCGAGGTGGGCGACCTGGCGTTGAGCGCACTGAGCGACGAAGCGCTCGAGACGGGGACCACCCGCGGCGTCACCGGCCTTCGACCGGCCGCCGAGGACGACCGCGACGTGTTCGCGATCGCCGAGAAGTTCGGGGGACAGAACCCCGACGGCACGATCGTCCTGCACCACGTACGCTTCCACAACGTGGGCCGCTGATCCCGCGGTCCCCTGGTCGTGGGCGATCGACGGTCAGGTCAGGAGTTCCTCGCGCAGGAACGCGATCGAGCGGTCCCAGGCGATCTTCGCGGCCCGCTCGTCGTAGACCTCGGGCCGCACCTCGTTCATGAAGGCGTGGTGGGTGCCCGGGTAGACGTGCACCTCGGTGCGTGCCTCGACGGCTTCCAGGTCCTTCTCCAGGCCCTCGACGGCGACGGCGTCGCACCAGTCGTCGTGCTCGGCAAAGTGGAACAGCATGGGAACGCGGATCTGCTTCGGGTCGGCGAAGTCGCGCGGGGGAATCCCGTAGAAGCACACGGCGCAGTCCAGGTTCCGGGCGTGGACGGCGGCCGCGATGCTCAGGGCCCCGCCCATGCAGAAGCCCAGGACCGCGACCTCCTTCGAGTCGGTCGTCTTCAGGTGGTCGATCGCGCCCTGGACGTCCTGGAACACGGCGTCGTTCCAGTCGAGGTCGCTCATCATGTGGTTGGCCTCGTCGGCATCGGCGGCGAGGCGGCCGCGGTACAGGTCCGGCACGAGAACGCGGAAGTCCTCTTCGGCGAAGCGGTCGGCGATGCCCTTCATCTGGGCGTTGATGCCCCACCACTCCTGGATCACCACGATGCCGGGGGCGTGTGAGGTGAAGTCGGGTTCGGCGAAATAGGCCGGGGCCTTCTGGCCGTCGGGCCGGTCGAAGCGGGTCATCTCGCCCACGGGTTGGCTCCTCGGAAGTGTTCGAGTGGAGGAACGGGTCGGCGCTCGGGCCGCGCGATCGCGTCGTGGCGACCATAACACAGAGCCTGCCTGCGGGCTGGCCGCGCGGCGAGGCGTGGAATACTTTCGGGAACCGTCCGCAGATCCCTTCCCCGATCCCCGAGGTCGTCAACGTGCGCGTCGTCCCCCTGTCGTTGCTGTCGCTCTCCCTGCTCACCGCGTGCGGTGCGCCCGAGCCCGAGGTCGGCGAACTCGAGATCGCCGACGACATCGAAGTCCGGGTCGAACAGTTCCAGCCCCAGCGCATCGAGGCCGACCTGTCGCGGTTGAGCGAGGGCGACCGGCGGGCACTCGATCTGCTGATCGAGGCCAGTGGCATCGTGCACGAGATCTTCGGTCTGCAGGCCTGGCAACACCGAGCCGAGACCGACGTGGCGGTCGAGCAGTACGAGGGCCAGTACGCCGAGGCGGTGAAGACCTACTACGCGATCATGCGTCACAAGTGGGATCGGCTGGAGGCCGACGAACCCTGGTTGGGCACCGAACCGCGGTCGCCGGGTGCCGGCTTCTATCCCGAGGACATGACGAAGGCCGAGTTCGAGGACTGGATCGCGGCGCACCCCGGCGACGAGGAGGCCTTCACGTCGCTGTTCACGGTGATCCGTCGCCAGGGCGACGGCCTGGTCTCGTTCCCGTACAGCGAGGCCTACGCCGTGCAGATCCGGCGCTGCTCCGAACTGCTCGAACAGGCCGCCGATATCACCGACGACCCGACGCTCGAACGCTTCCTGCGACTACGGGCCCGCGACCTGCTGCAGGACGAGTACTTCGAGAGCGACATGGCTTGGATGGACCTCGCCGGGGACCTAGAAGTGGTGTTCGGTCCCTACGAGGTCTACGAGGACAAGCTCTTCGGTTACAAGGCCGCCTTCGAGAGCTTCCTGTGCATCGCCGACCCGGAGGAGTCGGCTGCGCTCGACCTCTACAAGGCCGAGCTGCCCTGGCTCGAGATGAACCTGCCCATTCCCGACGAGTACAAGAACCCCGACCGCGGGACCGACTCGCCCATCCGCGTGGCCAACGAGATCTACACCGCCGGCGACACCCGGGCCGGGGTGCAGACCATCGCCTTCAACCTGCCGAACGACGAGCGCGTGCGCGAGGCCAAGGGCAGCAAGAAGGTCCTTCTGAAGAACGTGATCGAGGCCAAGTACCACGCCGTGCTCGTGCCGATCGCCGAGCGCGTGCTCCCCGAGGGCCGCGCGGATCGGGTGAGCATGCAGGCCTACTTCGACTTCGTCCTGCACCACGAGCTGAGCCACGGCATCGGCCCCGGCAAGCTCGTGATCGACGGCCGCGAGACCGAGGTCCGGCTCGAGCTGAAGGACCTGTACAGTCCGCTCGAAGAAGCCAAGGCCGATGTGCTCGGCATGTACGACATCTACTCGCTGATCGACAAGGGCGTGCTGCCGGCGAGCAAGGGCGAGGATCTGGCGTGGACGGTCGTGCCCGGCCTGTTCCGGAGCGCGCGCTTCGGTGTGACCGAGGCCCACGGCCTGGGCGTGGTGTGCCAGTTCAACTACCTGGCCGAGAAGGGGGCGCTCGACGTCGGCGACGACGGAACCTTTGCCCCGGTCGAATCGGAATGGCGCGGTGCGATCCGCGACCTGGCCCGCGAGATCCTCATGTTGCAGGCGAACGCCGACTACGAGGCGGCGAAGGCCTGGGTGGAGGAATACGGCACCGTGAGCCCGGCAATGCAGCAGGCGCTCGACGCACTCGACGACGTGCCGGTGGACATCCGGCCGGTGTACGCCGTGGGGGGGTAGGGGTCAGCGGTCCGCGCCTCGCTCGATCCGGAGCAGGTCGCCGTTCACCGAGACGACGCGGAACGACACGTGGTCGAGGACCACGCCCTCGGTATCGGTGATCAGGATCCGTCTCGGATCCGAGTCGACGAAGTCCCATGTTCCCGCTCTCGTCTCGTGGGCGTCGACGGGAGAGAGCCGGAGGTACTGACAGCTTCCATCGGCGCGGAACCGGTAGGCCATGCGGAACCGCGCGGGTGGGAAGTCGTGGGATTCCGCGGGGCGGTACCACTCGACGTTTGGATCCTCCGTCGACTCTTCCTCGAACGACCGCACCCAGTGTCCGACCAGGTCGGCCGGATCGAAAGCGGATGGGGCCGGGGCCACCGGGCGGTCTCCGTTGCAGGCGGCGAACAGGACCGTCAGCAGGATGGTGGTGAGCGCGAGAGCCTGGGACTTCATGGTGTCGGATTCTCCTGGGCGCGAATCGTCGAGTCTACCGGCGCGCGGGGATGCGCCGCAACCCACCCCCTCTCGACGCCACCCCGGATTCCACTAGATTCCCTCTCCATGAGAGAAGAATACGGCCCCTACGGCCCCGGCCGGGAGCGCGAGTTCGAGTTCGTGTTCCTGGTGCTGGCGGGGCTGTTCATCGCCGCGCTCGTCGTCTGCAATCTCATCGTCCAGAAGTTCTTCCTGTGGGAGCCCTTCGGGATCGAGGAGTACTTCTACCTGTCGGTGGGCATCCTGCCCTACCCGCTGACCTTTCTCGTGACCGACGTGCTGAGCGAGTGCTACGGGCGGCGGCGTGCGAACCAGGTGGTGATCAGCGGACTGGTGGCCAGTGTGTTCACCGTGGCGGTCGTGTGGGTGGCCGACCAGATCCCCAGCATCGGCGGCGTCGACGTCGACACTGGTGCCGCGTATCCGGCCGAGCAGTTCGACCACTACTTCCACCAGATCTTCGGCAAGACGGGGCGCGCGGTCGCGGCGTCGATGGTCGCCTATCTGGTGGCCCAGCTCGTCGACATCCAGATCTTCCATTTCTGGCGGCGGCTCACGCGGGGGCGCCACCTGTGGCTGCGCAACAACGCGTCGACGATGTTCAGCCAGCTCGTCGACAGCTCCCTGGTGGTGGGTCTTCTGTTCATCGGGACCGAGTCGCAGGATCGGATCCCGCAGATGATCCTGGCCGGATGGACCTTCAAGGCGCTGGCCGCGGCGATCGACACGCCCTTCGCCTATCTGGTCGTGGGGTGGTTCCGGCGGCGGTATCCGAAGCAGATCGCCGCGCACGACGATCTGGTGGTCGAGGGTGTCGCTGCCGGTGCGTCGGTGCGGGCCTAGGTGCGGCTCGGATCGAAGACCCCACGGACGAGCTCGACGAGTTCGGAGTTCACGAAGGGCTTGGTCACGTAGGCGTCGGCCCCGGCGTCGAGTCCGAGTCGGCGCTCGGCGCTCATGGCGCGGGCGGTGACCAGGAAAACGGGAACCTGGGCCAGGGCAGGGTCGGCCTTCATGGCCCGGCAGACCTCGAGGCCGTTCAGTTCGGGCATCATGACGTCGAGCAGGGCCACGGCGGGTGGGTCGCGGCGGGCGGTGGCGAGAGCCTCGGCACCATCGGTGACCGTTCGCATGTGGAAGCCGGCACGACCGAGGATGAACTCGATCGACTTCAGGACGAGTGGATCGTCGTCGGCCACGAGGACGTAGGCATCGTCTCGGTGCATGGCGGGCTCCTGCTGCAGTTCGCGGCGGCTCACACCGGCAGACCCATCTCGTCCTGGTACAGATCGACACGGGGGACGTGGACGTCGGCTCCGAGTTCGTAGGCCTTGCGCGCTTCGTCGAGCGGGCCGATCACGATGACGGGAATGTCGCGGGTACGGGGGTCCTGTCGCAGGCGGCGGAGGACCTCGTAGCCGTTGAGATCTCCCAGGGCGGAGGCCAGCACGACGGCGTCGGGATCGATCTCGCGGGCGTTCTCCACGGCCGGGCTTCCCCCTTCGCAACCGAGGGCGCGGAAGCCCGAAGCCTCCAGCGCGCGGATCACCGTCTCGACGCGATCGAGGTCATCGTCGACCACCAGGATCCGCGTGCCGGACTCCATCCGGAGGAGGGCATCGAGGACGGCCTGCTCGGTCGGTACCGATTCGACGCGCGTGCGTCCGCCGGAGTCGACGCGTGATTCGGTCGTGTCCGAGCCCACGCCACTGACGGGGACACTGAAGACGAAGGCCGAGCCTTGCTCGGGCGTGCTGCGCAGCCAAAGCGCTCCACCGTGCTGCACCATGATGCTGGCCGAGATCGCCAGGCCCAGGCCGGTGCCCTGCGGCTTGCTCGTGAGAACGTTGCCGACCTGTCCGAACTTCTCGAACACGCGTTGCTGATCCTCGGGCGGGATCCCGCAGCCGTCGTCCTCGATGGTGACCACGACGTAGTCCCCGGACTCGGGCGTGTCGCTCTCGACCCCGTGGAAGATGGGTCCGGCGGTTCCATTCGGAACCCGCACCGGACACCGATGGGCCCGCACGACGATGCGTCCGCCAGCCGGGGTGAACTTGATGGCGTTGTCGAGCAGGTTCATGGTCACCTGACTCAGGCGATCGCCGTCCCCGACCACCTCGGGCAGGGATTCGTCGATGTCGGTCTCGATCTGGATCGAGGACTCCTGTGCGGCGTGTTGCACCGTCTCCAGGCTCGGTCCGAGCACGAGGGAACGGAGCGACAGCGTGTCGAGATTGCAGTAGAACTCGCCGGCCTCGATCTTGGACAGGTCGAGCAGATCGCCGATCAAGCGCGTGAGTCGGTCGGTCTGACTCGAGATGATCGACAGGAACTCGCTCTGTTCTTCGGGTGTGACGGCCATGCCGTCGGCCAGGATCTCGGTGAAGCTCCGGATCGAGGTCAGTGGTGTGCGCAGCTCGTGGCTGACGTTGCTGAGGAAATCGCTCTTCAGGCGATCGACCTCCTTCAGCTCGCGGTTCGCCTTCTCGAGTTCGCGCGCTTTCTGCCGCAGCGCGCCGGTGCGCTCCTGCACCATGTTCTCGAGGTGCTGTTTCTGGTAGCGGATCGCGTCATGACTGCGCCGCAGGTCCTGCGTCATCTTGTTGAAGCTCTTCGCAGCGTCGCCCAGCTCCCCGGCGAGCTCTTCGTCGAGGCTCTGCTCGAGTTCGCCGTCGGCCACGCGCGCCGCGGCCTCGGAGAGTTCACGCAGGGGTTCGGTGATCCGGTTCGTGAACACGCGGGCCGAGAGCAGCACGACGACGACGGCGAAGACACCGAGTAGCGTGAGATCGCGGACGGTGGCCGCCACCTGGGCGTGCAGCTCGGCCAGGGACAGGCCGACGCGTACGGTTCCCCATCGGGTGGACTCGTCTCCCAGCCGTACGGGCATGGCGACCTCGAGCACGTCCAGAGCCGGACCGCGCAGCTCTCCGGACAGTCCGAGGTCGCGTCCGTCGTGTTTTCGGACGGCGGGGCCGTCGCACGTCAGCGCCCAGACCGACAGTGGATCGTCGAGTTTCTTCCACTGCTGGTCGGGGCGTCCGCTGAACGCCCCCACGGTGTGTTCCTTGTCGTGAACGATCACGTACACGGCACCGGTCTGGTCATCGATGTCGTCGGCGAGTCGTTGCAGGGACGAGTAATCGTAGGTGAGGAGCGAGGGGGTCGATGCCGTGGCCAGGGACTGCGCGATGGTGAGCCCGCGTTTCTCGATCTGGTCGACGGCGGTGCGTGACTGTCGCTGGGCAGCGAACACGACGACGATCACCATGAGCGTGATCACCACCGTGCCGAAGGTCAGCATGAACCGCGTCTGCATGCGCATGTTCTTGGCAGCCGTGCGCACGCGCGTGGGCAGGGGGGCTGGCGGCTTCATCGCGCTCCCCTTCCGGCGGAAGGGTCGAGCCAGACCGAGCGCAGGGGAAGGTTCGCGCCGCCCATCGACGTGACCTGGAAGTCCTGCACCGAGGGCCGTGCCGCGAAGACCGTCGAATTGAAGTGCAGGGGCACGATGGCAGCGTCCTCGAGCACGCGCTGCTCCGCCCGCCGGTAGAGGCGTGTGCGGCGGGTCCGGTCGAGCTCGACCCGGGCGGTGTCGAGCCAGGCGTCGAGTTCGGGATCGGAAAAGTGGAGGTGGTTGACGCTACCGCCGGTGTGGAAGAGCGGATAGAAGAACGAATCGGCGTCGGGCAGGTCCGGCATCCAGGTGAGCAGGAAGGCATGGTAGGCGTTGCTGCGGAGACCACGGTCGAAGTCGTTCCAGTCGACGAGCAGTGGCTCGACGTCGAGACCGCTCGCTTCGATCTGGTGGCACAGGTCCAGGGCAAGCGTCTCGAAGCCCTCTCCCCGGCGAGGGATGGCGATGGTGACCCGGGGCAGTCCGCCGCCCCGGGGGTGCCCGGCCGCTGCCAGCAGCGAAGCGGCGCGTGCTGGGGCGAACGACAGGCACTTGTCGAGCGGCTCGTAGCCGGGGAAGCCGGGCGGAAGGACTCCGGTCGCCGCGGGGCGCCGGTGCTCGTCGATGCCCGACAACGATGCGACGTCGATCGCGTGCGCCACGGCCCGGCGGACGTCGGGATCGTCGAAGGGGGGGCGATCCACGGCGAAGGCCAGGAAGGTCAGGCTGAGTTCGCGGCGCTGATGGACCCGTGCGTCGCGAACCGCGGCCACGGCCTCGATCGCTGTGTTCGTCAGCTCGACGACGTGGACGTCGCCTTCGATGAAGCCACGAATCGCACGGGGCAGGACCGGAGGCGGTGGTGTCTCGATCACGAGACCGTCGAGGTGCGCGCCCGGTCCGTGGTAGTCGGTGAAGCGATCCAGGACGAGGCGTTCGCCGGGAGTCCACGAGCGCAGGGCAAAGGGCCCGCATCCGACGCTGCCGTCGACGGGGTCGCCGCCGCTCTCGGGACGCGGAAGGATCCGCGCGAACTCGGAGGCCAGGACGTTGAGGAAGGGCGCGTAGGGTCGTTCCAGGCGGATCGCCAGGGCGTGGGGCCCGAGGATCTCGAGACCCTCGATCGAGTCGGCTTCACCGCGGGCGAAGGCATCGGTGCCGGCGATCACTCCCAGGTACTGCCGAGCGAGGATCGTCGACTCGGGATCGATGCGGAAGACGCGCTCGACGGAGTGGACCACGTCGGCGGCGGTCAGGGGGGTGCCGTCGTGGAAGCGCACACCCCGACGGAGTTCGAAGCGGGTACTGAGCCCATCGTGATCGATGGTCCAGGAGGTGGCCACGTCCGGCCGCACGCTGAAGTTGCGGTCGTGGCGCAACAGCCCCGCGTGGATCTGGTTGACCACGGCGGCGTCGTAGCTGTCGTAGACGGTGGCGGGGTCGAGAGTGGACGGCTCGATCTGGGCGAGGTGGAGGACTCCGCCCGCCCGCGGGTGGTCCGGTCGGCCGCTCGGGTTGCCCTGGGGATCGGCGGCACAGCCCGCCACGACGGCACAGGCCGCCACGGTCAGGAGCAGGGATCGCCGGGCGCGGTGGATGTCGAGCATCGCCGGACTGAACTCCTCGGGGCGGTGGGACCGGGCGCCGCCCGGGCGCATTCGTGCGGTCGGGGGCCGAGACGGCACTTGCGCGCTATCTTGGCGCGCGGCATCGTCCGGTCCCCGGAACGAATCGATCGCGGTCCGGCCTGGCGTGGCGGGCCCCATCGCGGTCGATCCGGTGTCCGCCGGGGAACTGCAAGGACCAGACCATCCAGAAGCGTCGCAGGGAGGTCGCGAGAAATGCCCCGTGGACCCGAGCGCATCGAGATCGTGGGCGACTTCCTGGCAGTGAAGTGGCAGGACGGCGACGAATCGGTGATCAGTACGAAGACACTACGAACCCATTGCCCTTGTGCGCATTGCTCGGGAGAGCCCGATGTGACCGGGGCGGTCCGCCGGCCGTCGGCTCCACCCCCGTTGACCGAGGACAGCACCCGCATCGCGGGCAGCGAACGCATCGGCAGCTACGCGATCGCCTTCACCTGGGGCGATGGGCATCGAACGGGCATCTACAGCTGGGATCTGCTGCGAGAGCTGGGCACGCTGGACGAAGGTTGAACGGAATCGATCCGGGGTATGGGAATGTCTGTGTCGTTACGCCATCAGCGGTCGGTGGGGACAACCAGGGCGCAAATGGGGACAACGTCTCAAGTCATTTTAGTATAATGGTTTAGAGCGATTCTTCGACGGCTGTCCCCGGGGGTTGTCCCCAGCGCTCACAGAGATTCAGCAGCTCGATTGCTGTTCGTCGGACTTCGGATTCCGGGTGTCGGGCTCGCGGGTCAGGCCCTCGACCGGACGCCCGCCGCGCAGGTGCTGCTCGACGATCGCGTCGACGTCGGCGAGTTCCACACCGTGGTACACGAACCCCTCGGGATACACGACGACGTTCGGACCGATCGTGCACATTCCCTGGCATCGGCTGGCGCTGATCCGGATCCGGAGGTCCTTTCGATCCGGAAGCAACTCCTTGAAGCGCTTCGCCACGGCCTCGCCGTGCTCGGCCCCGCAGCTCTTCCCCGTGCAGGGGAAGACATGGTAGCGGAAGGGTCGGTGGGCCATGGTTGCCGGGTCCGGGGGTGGGTTCACCGATGATAGGGATGGCCGGCCCGGATCGACAGGGCGCGGTAGACCTGTTCGAGCAGGACCACGCGCGCCAGCTCGTGGGGCAGCGTGATCCGACCGAAGGCGATCGAGGCGTCGGCCCGTTCCTGCAACGCGACCGACAGCCCGTCGGGACCGCCGATCGTCAGGGCGATCGAGCCGTGACGGCCCAGCAGCGCGGCCAGGTCCTCACTGCTGATCTGCTCGCCGCGACGGTCGCAGGTCACGAGGTGGTCCCGGCCGATCGCACCCAGGACCGTGCGCCCCTCGCGCTCGGGGCCGGTGTCGGGGACCTCCACGACGTCGATCCGGGCGAAGCGGGACGCGCGGCGTCGGTAGTCCTCGCAGGCGACGCGGGTCCACTCGGTTCGCAGCCGGCCCACGGCGAAGATCCGGATCATTCCGTACCCGCCGTTTCGACCACGCGGTACACGCTGCCGGACTTGCGGAGGAACCCGGCGTCCACGAGCAGGTCGCGCAGGGCGTCGGGTTCGGAGGCGATGGCGTCGAGGGCCAGCCGGAGTTCGGCCTCTGCGTAGAAGCGCGCGGGATCGAGCTGGTCGAGGACCCACCGGAGCACCGTCTGCCGGTGCAGACGGTGGGTCGGGAGTTCGCGAAGACGACCGCGCTCGTCCAACCACGGACCGACGTGGTCATCGTCCACGGATTCTTCGCGCGGCAGGTCGAGGGTGTCGGCCAGATCGTAGGGGTCCTCGAGCAAGGACCCCACGGCCCGAAGGGTTTCCGGGCGCAGGCGGAACAGCACGTAGGGGTTTTCGCGGGTGATCGAGACCATGCCGGCCTGCCGCAACAGCTTCAGGTGATGACTCACCGTCGACGGGGAGATCTCGAGGGCTGCGGCCAGCTCTTCGCCGTGGCGGGCACGGCGGGCCAACAGACCCAGGATCCGCAGTCGGGTCGCATCGCCCAGGGCCTTGAATCGGGCGGCCAGTTCCTGCGTCGCTTCGCCGGTCACGCCGGTCGCTCCCCGTTTCCGGAAGTTCGATTCCCCTGAACACGCACATCACAGTTCGATGATCATAGAACCATCGAAGGACAGATCACAAGTCTAGGACGCTCTTCCTCCTGACAGGAAACGCCATTGTGCGTAGGGTTTGGCCGTGATTCGCGGGTCCGGATCCATTCCGGTTTCCCGGACACCGCTTCACGTCCCCCTCCCAACGCCGGCCATCCGCGATCCGAACGCTGGGCCGCGCGCCCTACCAACCGCTGGAGCCGAAGGTGCTGACGCACTTCGCGACCGTCTTCGTCTTCCTGTGTCTGGGTGTCGGGCTGATCCTCGTGACCCAGGCGATCTCCCAGCTGCTGCGGCCGAAGCGGCTGTACGACTTCAAGCAGCGGGTCTACGAGTGCGGTGAAGAAGCCGAGGGATCTCCGTGGGTCCGGTTCAACATCCGGTTCTACCTGGTCGCGCTGTTCTTCATCATCTTCGACGTCGAGCTGATCTTCATGATTCCATGGGCGGTCGCGTTCAACGACATGCTCACCGAGATCGGCGTGCTGGCCTTCGCGGAAATGGCGATCTTCGTCGCCATCCTCGTGCTGGGCCTGGCCTACGTGTGGCGGAAGGGCGATCTGGACTGGGTGAAGGTCCTGGCACCGCGCGAGCGCGAAGAGCTGCGGCCCCTGTCGCGCTTCAGCTCGCCGGGACGGACGGGTCCGGTCGGCGGTGAACGCGAACTGGAGGGCGCAGATGTCCGCTGATCGAAAGTCTCCGCGCACGCAACCCGAACCCGCCTTCAACGTCGTCGGCGACCGGATCGGTGACGACCGCGAGAACCTTCTCGACTTCGACGTCGACGAGCAGCTCCAACAGGTGGCCGAACCGAGCAGCGGCAACGTGGTGCTCGCGAAGCTCGAGGACCTGTTCCGTTGGGGTCAGCTCTCGAGTATCTGGCCCATGACCTTCGGCCTGGCCTGCTGCGCGATCGAGATGATGTCCGCCGCGGGGACTCGCTACGACTTCGACCGCTTCGGAGCCGGTGCCATGCGCGCCACGCCGCGGCAGACCGACCTGATGATCGTGTCGGGCACGGTCACCGCGAAGATGGCCACGCGTCTGAAGCGTCTGTACGACCAGATGCCCGACCCCAAGTGGGTGATCGCCATGGGCAGTTGTGCCATCGGCGGTGGTCCCTACTTCAAGTACGGCTATCACGTGGTCAAGGGTGTCGACATGATGGTTCCCGTCGACGTCTACGTTCCGGGTTGTCCGCCGCGGCCCGAGGTGCTGCTCGACGGTCTCATGCGACTGCAGGACAAGATCCGCGGCCGCAAGGGCGACCGCCTGGTCAAGCCGAAGTGGGTCGACGACTACATCCACAAGATCCCGGAGTAGCCATGGCCATGGATCTCCAGACGATCGTCGACCGCCTGCACGACGTGGTCCGTCACGACGCGGTGGTCGTCGTCGACACCGAGTCGGTCCAACCGTCGATCACGGTGCGCGCGGATCTGGTGGGCGACGTGGCGCGCTGCCTCCATCAGGAGCTGGGCTTCGATCGCCTGCTGAACGTGTCGGGCGTCGATCACGAAGGCTACGACGACAACGGCAAGGGCAAGCACCGCAAGATCGCCAAGTACGCCGAGGACGGCTCGGTCGAGGCGGTCACCGAGCCCGCCACCGGCGATTTCAGTGTGGTCTACCACGTGCAGAACTTCTCGACGCGCGAGCTGCTGACCCTGCGGGCGCGTGTTCCGCGTGAGACACCCGTCGTGCAGACGGTGACCTCGGTCTGGTCCACGGCCCTGTGGGGCGAGCGTGAGACCTACGACATGTACGGGATCGAATTCGAAGGCCACCCCGATCTGCGCCGGATCCTTCTTCCGGAGGACTGGGTAGGCCACCCCCTGCGCAAGGACTACGAGATGCCGGCCCGCTACCACGACGTGCCGCTCGAGGGGTTGCCCCTCTCGGTGCGTCAGCAGCAGGAAGCGGAAGCCGAGGCGTCGAGGAACGGAGGCGACGCGCAGTGAGTGATTCCAACGTGAGGTTCGAGACCGCGACCCCCATCGGCGATCGAGCCAAGCCGATCAAGAGCGAACTCCTGCACATCAACATGGGTCCGCAGCACCCGTCGACCCACGGCGTGCTCCGGCTGTTCATCACCACCGATGGCGAGATGGTCCACTCGGTGACGCCCTATATCGGCTACCTGCATCGCTGTGCGGAGAAGATCGCCGAGGGGAACACGTATCATCAGTACGTGATCTACACCGATCGCATGGACTACCTGGCGGCCATGAACTGCAACTGGGGTTGGTGCTACGCGGTCGAGAAGCTCATGGAGTCGACCGGGATCGGCGTGGAGGTCCCCGAGTACGCCGAATACGTGCGCGTGATCATCGGTGAACTGAACCGGATCGCGAGCCATCTGATCGCCTTCGGGACCTACGGTCTCGACGTCGGCGCGCTGACGCCCTTCTTCTACGCCATGCGTGAGCGCGAGGCGATCCTGAACATCTTCGAGAAGGTCTGCGGCGCCCGGTTGATGTACAGCTACTACGACATCGGCGGGGTGAAGTGGGACATCCCCCCCGACGCCATCGAGGAGATCGAGCTCTTCGTGAAGCTGTTCCCGAAGAAGCTCGACGAGTACAACCGCTTGCTCACCGAGAACAAGATCTTCGTCGAGCGTACCGCCAATGTCGGAGTCGTCGACCGCGACACGGCCATCGACTACGGCTGCACCGGACCGGTGCTCCGCGGCGCCGGCGTCGATTGGGACCTGCGCCGCGACGAGACCTATTCGATCTACGACCGCTTCGACTTCGACGTCCCGGTCGGTACGGGGGCCGTGGGCACCCTGGGCGACTGCTGGGACCGCTACTGGGTCCGCATGGAAGAAATGGCCCAGAGCGTGCGGATCATCGAGCAGGCGCTCGCGCAATTGCCGAGCGACGGCGAGGTCATGGCGAAGATGCCGCGCACGCTGAAGATCCCGCCCGGCGAGATCTTCGTGCGCACCGAAGCCCCGAAGGGCGAGATGGGCTTCCACGTGATCAGCGACGGCGGCCCCGAACCCTTCCGGGCCAAGACCCGCAGCCCGGCGTTCCACAATCTTCACGTGATCGAGAAGATCGGGCCCGGTCAGATGATCAGCGATCTGTGTGCGACGATCGGGTCGTTGGACCTGGTCCTGGGAGAGATCGACCGATGAACGTCCGGCGCCCCCGGTGGGCGCCGGCGAGGTGAGGAAGACGACGTCGTGGAACCCATGCGGCAGATCTTCGAGTCGACCGGGCTCTTCGCCGGGCTCCCCGAGTGGACCCTGGTGGGCGCAGCTTCGCTGAGCTTCGGTCTGAGCCTCTTCGGCGGTCTCGCCCTGGCGGCTCTCTTCTTCGTGTGGCTCGAGCGCAAGGTCGCCGGCTACATCCAGAGCCGCTACGGCCCCATGTACGTGGGGCGCTATCACGGCGCGCTCCAGACCATTGCCGACGCACTGAAGCTGCTCCGCAAGGAAGACATCTGGCCGACGGAGGCCGACAAGTTCCTGTGGCGGCTCGCGCCGATCCTCGTGTTCACCGGAGCCTTCCTGAGCTTCGTGGTGCTGCCCTTCGGTCCGAACTGGGTCGGGGCGGACATGGACATCGGCCTGTTGTACCTGTTCGCGACCAGTGGTCTGGTCGTCATGGGAATCCTGGCCGCGGGATGGGGCAGCAACAACAAGTGGTCGCTGTACGGCGCCATGCGTGGTGCGGCGCAGGTGGTCAGTTACGAGATTCCGTTGGGGTTGGCCGTTCTGCCGGTCGTCATGGCCACCGGGAGCCTGAACCTGATCGAGATCGTCGAGCGCCAGGGCGGCGGGATCTGGACCTGGAACGTCTTCGGCGGACTCCCGCTGGTGGGCGCGATCACCTTCGTGGTCTACCTGATCAGCTCCCTGGCCGAGGTCAACCGGACGCCCTTCGACCTGCCCGAGACCGAGAGCGAGCTCGTGAGCGGGTACAACACCGAGTACACGGGAATGAAGTTCGCATTCTTCTTCCTGGGCGAGTACGCCGAGATGTTCGTGGTCTCGGCGATCGCGGTCACGGTCTTCCTCGGTGGATGGTACATCGGCATTCCGGCGGTCGACGCCTTCATGCCGGCGCCACTGGTGTTCATCGTCAAGTCGGTGTTCCTGGTCTTCGTGCAGATCTGGTTGCGTTGGACACTGCCACGCCTGCGGGTCGACCAGCTCATGCACGTGTGCTGGAAGGTCCTGATCCCGGCCACGCTGGCACTGCTCATGATCTACGGTCTGGCCCGCGTGATCGTCGGCTGACCCTGCGTCTCGAACCCGGTCCCCCGGTTGCGAGGGAACGAAATGGTCAAGGTCCTGCGAGACATCGTCGATTCCGCCAAGTCGATCGCGATCGGCATGGGGATCACCTTCAAGCACCTGGGCAAGACTCCGGTCACCCAGCAGTACCCCGAAGAGCGATGGGCACTGCCCGACCGCTTCCGCGGTTTCGTGCACAACGACGTCCCGCGCTGCACGGCCTGCATGATCTGCGCGAAGGACTGCCCGGTCGACTGCATCTACATCGAGATGGAGGGCAAGGGGAAGGAACGGAAGATGGCGCGCTACGCCATCGACTACAACAAGTGCATCTGGTGCTCGTTGTGCACCGAGCACTGCCCCACCGACTGCATCACGATGAGCCACGACTACGACCACTCGGTCTACCTGCGGGATTCGCTCGTCTACGAGTTCGTGGACGAGCCGGTGACTCCCTACAAGCCGCCCAAGAAGAAGAAGGCCGCTCCTGCCGCCGGCGACGGTGCCGGCGAGGGTGCGCGCGAGGGTCCCGGCGAGGGTGCCGGCGCCAAGACCGGCGAGAAGACGAAGCCGTCGGACGAATCCCCGACCTCGGCCGAGTAGGAGAAAACAGTGGAAGGACCCATCTGGTTGTTCTTCGCGGGAATGGGTGTGCTCGGCGCCGCTGGTGTCGCCTTCTCGCGCAACGTTCTGCACTCCGCATTCGGTCTGCTGTTCGCCTTGTTCTCGGTGTGCGCCATGTACGCCATGCTGGGGGCGGACTTCCTGGCCGCGACCCAGGTCATCGTCTACGTGGGCGGCATCCTGGTCCTGGTCGTGTTCGGGGTGATGATGACCCACCGGATCGAAGCGGAACACCTCCGTGAGGAGATCGTCCAGCCCGTGGCGGCGGCGATCGCCGCCCTGGTGGTCTTCGGCTTGTCGATCACGGTGGTCGTGACCGAGGCCTGGCCGTTGCTCGAGCCACTCCCCGAGATCACACCCACCACCAAGGAGATCGGGCGGGGCTTCCTGACCGAATTCCTGTATCCCTTCGAGTTCGCCAGCGTGCTGTTGCTCATGGCGATGATCGGAGCCGCCATGATCACCCGCGAGCGCCGGTCGGAGGAGGACGAGTAGCATGGAGAGCGTCGGACTCACGCATTACCTCGTGCTGTCGGCCTTCTTCCTCGCCGCCGGGGTGTTCACCATCCTGAGCCGGCGCAACGCCATCGTGATCCTGATGGGTGTGGAGCTGGTGCTGAACGCGGCCGCTCTGAACTTCGTGGCCTTCGGGCGTTACGTAGCCGGTGGGCTCACCGGTCAGCTCATGGCCGTGTTCGTGATCGTGATCGCCGCCGCCGAGGCGGCGGTGGCCCTGGCCATCGTGTTGGCCGTCTTCCGCAACTTCAACACCGTGCACGTCGACCGGGTCGACCGGTTGCGGAACTGACCGGGAGAGGGAAGTCACATGGACCCCCTGATGACGAGCGCGATCGCGATCCTCGTGCTGCCGCTCCTCAGCTATGTCCTGCTCTTCTTCTTCGGCGAGAGGCTGCCGCGGCGGGGTGACTGGCTGGGCATCGGACTGCTGGGCGTGACCTGGATCCTGGCGCTGCGGATCTTCGCGCATTTCTGGACCCACGACACACCGATCGAGCAGAGCTGGAACTGGCTGACCGTGGCCGGGTTCTCGATCGACTTCGGGATCCTGCTCGACGGGATGTCGGCCGTGATGCTGGTGGTCGTGACCACGGTGAGTTTCGTGGTCCACCTATTCAGCAGCGGCTACATGTGGGGAGACCAGCGCTATTCGCGCTACTTCGCGTTCCTGGGCTGGTTCACGTTCTCCATGCTGGGCCTGGTGCTCAGCAACTCGCTCTTCTTCCTGTACGTGTTCTGGGAGCTGGTGGGAATCGCCAGCTACGTGCTGATCGGGTTCTTCTTCTTCAAGCACTCCGCGGCGAACGCGAACAAGAAGGCCTTCCTGGTCAACCGGGTGGGGGACCTCGGGTTCTTCCTGGGCATCCTGCTGTTCTTCACGGCGATCGGCGAGTTCCAGTACGGTGCCCTGTTCGAGGGGGTTCAGGAGGGCCTGATCGGTGGGTCGACCCTGACCTGGGCCGGTGTGCTTCTCTTCCTGGGCTGTGTGGGCAAGAGCGCGCAGGTGCCACTGCACGTGTGGCTGCCCGACGCCATGGAGGGTCCCACGCCCGTGTCGGCCCTGATCCACGCCGCGACCATGGTGGCCGCCGGTGTGTACATGGTCGCGCGCCTCTTCCCACTCTTCTCGCCCGACGCGCTGATGGTGATCGCCTACACGGGGGGCGTCACGGCGATCTTCGCCGCGACGATCGCGATCGTGCAGACCGACATCAAGCGCGGGCTGGCCTACTCGACCATCAGCCAGCTCGGCTACATGGTCATGGCCGTGGGCGTGGGTGGCGTCATGGCCGGGATGTTCCACCTCACCACACACGCCTTCTTCAAGGCCTGCCTCTTCCTGGGCTCGGGGGCGGTGATCCACGCAATGCACCACACTCAGGACATGCGATCGATGGGTGGCCTGCGCCGGAAGATGCCGATCACCTTCCTGGCCTTCCTGGTGTCGACCCTGGCGATCAGCGGGGTGCCGCCCTTCGCGGGCTTCTGGAGCAAGGACGCGATCCTGGCCTCGGCCCTGGCCTTCGGCATGACGAACCACGGGATCCACTACCTGCCCTTCGTCTTCGCCCTGCTCGCCGCCTCGATCACCGCCTTCTACATGTTCCGGATCGTGTTCCTGACCTTCCTGGGCGAGCCGCGCGACCGCGAGAAGTACGACCACGCCCACGAGGTCAGCTGGCGCATGACCACGCCGCTGGTGATCCTCGGGATCCTGGCCGTGATCGGCGGTGGCTTTCCCGGAATCGGTTGGTTCGACCGCTTCGTCGAGGACCCGGCGGTGGCGCAGGCCGGCCACGACATCGAGCTGCACCTGGCCGACGACGCCGCCCACGAGGTTCCGGCGGGTGCCGAGGACCCGCACGTGGTCGACACGCACGCCGAGACCACCCCGGCGGCACCGACGCACGCCGCGGAGACCGGGGCGCACGCGGACGACGGCCACCACGACATCCATCACGTGGCCCACGGCCGGGCCATGGTCATGAGCCTGATCGCGGCCGGCCTGGGCATCCTGCTGAGCTGGCTGACCTACGGGCAGCGCCTGATCAGTAGCGCGGGCATGCTCCGCGCCCTGCCGGGCGTGCACCGCTGGTTGTACGGCAAGTATTTCGTCGACGAGTTCTACGGGGCCACGGTCGTTCGGGGGACCCTGAACCTGTCCGCGGTGGCCGGGTGGTTCGACAAGTACGTGATCGACGGAATCGTCAACGGCGTCGGCGCCGTGGGGCGTTGGTCGTCGGTCCTGAGCGGTCAGACCGACCGCTGGGTCGTCGATGGTCTCGTGAACGCCACGGGCGACGTCCTGCGGTCGATCGGCAGCTGGCTCTCGAGCTGGCAGACCGGCCGCGTGCAGAACTATTTCCTGGGCCTCGTTACGGGGCTGGTGGTGTTGATCCTGGTGGTGCGCGCGGGCTGGCTGTAGCCGCCGCACGCGCGTCCTCGTTTCCGGAGAGGTGACGGGTCCATGCTCGAACTCGCTCAGGGAGCCGAGAGCTCTCTGCTGACCTGGATGACCTTCGTGCCCCTGTTGGGCGCCGTGGTGATCACCCTGTTGCCATCTGCGCAGAAGCAGTTGCACCGGTACGTCGCCCTGGCGTTCACGGCCGTACCCGTGGTGCTGGCCGTGTTCCTGATGATCGGTTTCGATCGGACGACGACCGACATCCAGTACCACACGCAGGTCTCGTGGATCAGCGCCTTCAACATCGAGTACTTCGTCGGGGTCGACGGGATCTCGGTGACCATGATCCTGCTCACGGCGCTGCTCAGCTTCCTGTGCGTGATCGCCAGTTGGGGGATCCAGAAGGCAACGAAGGGCTACTTCGCGCTCTTCCTGTTGCTCGAGACGGGCATGATGGGCGTGTTCATCGCCCTGGACTTCTTCCTGTTCTACGTGTTCTGGGAAGTGATGCTCCTACCCATGTACTTCCTCATCGGGATCTGGGGCGGGCCGCGCAAGGAGTACGCGGCGATCAAGTTCTTCCTCTACACCCTGGCCGGCAGCGTTCTCATGCTGCTGGTGATGATCGCGTTCTACTTCAACATCAGCGATCCGCTCACCGGCGAGAACACCTTCAACATGCTGCACATGATGAACCAGGCGAACCACGGGGACTGGTTGTCGACGCCCGACATCCGGCACATCCTGTTCCTGGGTCTGTTCATCGGCTTCGCGATCAAGGTCCCCATCGTTCCCTTCCACACCTGGCTGCCCGACGCCCACGTCGAGGCGCCGACGGCCGTCAGTGTGATCCTGGCCGGCGTTCTGCTGAAGATGGGCACCTACGGCATCCTGCGGATCTGCTTCCCCATTCTGCCCGACGCCGCAGCCTGGTTCTCGTGGCCGCTTGCGATTCTCGGAGCGATCAACATCGTCTACGGGGCGATGTGCGCGCTCGCCCAATCCGACATGAAGCGTCTCGTGGCCTACTCGAGTGTCAGCCACATGGGCTACGTGCTTCTCGGCATGGCCGTGTTCAACGAGGCCGGGATCACCGGCGCCGTGCTGCAGATGTTCAACCACGGCACGATCACGGCGATGCTCTTCCTGATGGTCGGTGTGATCTACGATCGGGCCCATCACCGCGAGATCAATGGTTTCGGTGGGCTCGGAACACAGATGCCCCGCTACACCACCGTGTTCTCGCTCGCCCTGTTCGCCGCGCTGGGTCTGCCCGGCCTGAGCGGCTTCGTGGGCGAGGCCCTGGTCTTCGTCGGCGCCTTCAGCGTGTACAAGACCGTGACCATCGTCAGCGCGATCGGAATCGTGTTGGGTGCGGCCTACGTGCTCTGGATGCTGCAGCGCGTGTTCCTGGGCCCGACCAACGAGAAGTACGCCGACCTGCCCGACATCAGCCGGCGTGAGCTGGTGAGCGTGGTGCCGATCGGCATCGTCGTGATTCTCTTCGGCGTGTACCCGCCGCCGCTGATCGACATGATCAAGACCTCGCTGGTGCATCTGATCGGGATGATCCCGGGCTAGGAGCCGAGAGCCGTGAACTTCACCTGGCTCGACCTGAGCTACTACATTCCCGAGCTGATCATGCTCGGCACCTTCATCGGGTGTCTGGTGCTGGACCTGATCCTGCCCCGGCGGACGTCGTTGGTGTTCGGGAAGTTGATCGTGGGAACGCTGCTGGCCACGATCGTGGCGCTGGTTCGTCCGCCCGTCGGAGAGCACTACATCTTCGGCCAGATGATGGTCGTCGACGGGTTCTCGCACTTCTTCCGTCTGGTGTTCCTGGGCATCACACTGGTCGCGGCGATCTTCAGCTACAGCAGTCGCGAGATCATGGGCCGCGACCGCGAGCACCAGAGCGAGTACTACGCCATGCTCGCCCTCATGGCTTTCGGCATGATGAGCATGGCCAGTGCCACCGACCTGATCATGCTGGCGCTGACCATCGAGCTCGTGTCGATCACCAGCTACGTCATGGCCGGCTTCGCCCGCTTCAGTCTGCGCAGCAGTGAGGCGGCGATGAAGTACGTGCTGTGGGGCGCGGTGAGCAGCGGCATGATGTTCTACGGAATCAGCCTGTTCTACGGGCTGACGGGGGCCACGGGTTACGACGCGATCCGGGACGGCCTGGCCGTGTCCCAGGCGGGCGACGTGACCCTTCTCGTCGCGATCCTCTTCGTCATGGCGGGCATCGGATACAAGATCAGTGCGGTTCCCTTCCACTTCTGGACGCCGGACGTCTACGAGGGTGCGCCCACGCCGGTCACGGCGCTCTTCGCGGCCGGTCCGAAGGCAGCCGGCTTCGCGCTGATGATCCGCTTCTTCTACACCACGCTGACCGGCGCCGATGGCGCGGTTGGCTTCCAGGTGCTGCGCGAGGTGCAGTGGGACATGGTGTTGGCCGTCCTCAGTGCGGTGACCATGACCTGGGGCAATCTGGCCGCCATACGGCAGAACAACGTGAAGCGCTTGCTCGCCTACAGTTCGATCGCCCACGTGGGATACCTGCTCATGGGCTTCGTGCTGCTCACCCAGAGCGGTCTGCAGGCGATCCTCTTCTACCTGCTGATCTACGCGATCATGACCCTCGGGGCCTTCCTCGTGGTGATCGCTCTGAACAACCGCCTGGGCAGCGAGGACATCGAGGACTATGCCGGGCTCGGATTCCGCGAGCCGCTCGTGGCCGGGTCCATGTTCGTCTTCCTGATCAGCCTGACGGGCCTGCCGCCGACGGCCGGCTTCATCGGCAAGTTCTATCTCTTCGCGGCCGTCGGCGAGATGGGCATGTGGTGGCTGGCGATCCTCGGAGTGCTCAACAGCGTGGTGAGCCTCTACTACTACATGCGGATCGCCAAGGCGATGTACTTCACGCCGTCGACGGAGCAGGGGCCGCTGAGCCTGGCCGTGCCCCACGTCGTGCTCGTCGTCCTGCTGGCCATCCCCACCGTGATCTTCGGTCTCTACTGGGCGCCGTTGAAGGGCCTGGCCGACCGCAGCGTCCTCGGCTTCTGGGGCGGTTGATCCGCCCCGGAGCCGGGACCCCACGGGGCTCCACTCCGCGAGTCGGCTCGTCCTCTGATGCACGCGCATCGTCTTCGTCCGGCATTCCGGGCCGATCTCCACCGATTGTGTGACAGCGAGCGATCCCTCGGTGGCTCGCCTCCTTCGCGGTGATCTAGAGTCGTCGCGCCGTTCTGTCGACGTCGACACCGGCATTGCGGCTCCCGGTCGATTCACCCACCGTGGAGGCCCCCTATGCGTCGCGCCCTCTTCCCGGTCCTGGCCCTGCTGTTCTTC
>Ga0209949_1000235_pt1 | contig 30682 bp, 25 predicted proteins | sample SalPonC_black_MG_FD_185711 | JGI IMG/M metagenome (GOLD analysis project Ga0209949, IMG submission 185711) | Salt pond soil microbial communities from South San Francisco under conditions of wetland restoration - Salt Pond MetaG... | ecosystem: Environmental > Aquatic > Marine > Intertidal zone... | reverse complement strand
CGGAAGGGCGGCGTCATCTGGCACACTCAGGGCTCCGGCAAATCGCTGACGATGGTCATGCTGGCCAAAGCCATCGCCCTGGAGCCCAGCATCCCCAACCCGCGCGTCATCATCGTCACCGACCGCATCGACCTGGATGACCAGATCACTAAGACTTTCATTCACTGCGGCAAAGACGCCTACCAGGCCAAAAGCGGCAAGCACCTGGTCAAACTGCTGCGCGAGGGCAAGGCGGAGATCATCACCACCATTCTGGACAAGTTCTACAAGCCGCAGGAGGAAGACTACGTAGAGGAATCGCCGGACGTCTTCGTGCTCGTCGACGAAAGCCACCGCAGCCAGTACGGCGAGGCCAACATCCGGATGCAGCAGGTGCTGCCGAATGCCTGCTTTATCGGCTTCACCGGCACCCCGCTGATGAAGAAAGAGAAAAGCACCGCGGAGAAGTTCGGCGGCTATATCGATAAATACACCATCGACCAGGCGATGGCCGACGGCGCGGTGGTGCCGCTGCTGTACGAAGGCCGGGAAATTCCGCTGGTGGTCAACAAAGGCCCCATCGATCGCTATTTTGAGCTGATCTCGCGCGACCTGAGCGATAAGCAGAAGGCCGACCTCAAAAAGCGCTTCGCCCGCGCCAACGAGCTCTCCCAGGCCGATCAGCGATTGTACATGATCGCCTACGACGTCACCGATCACTACGTCAAAAACTGGCAGCAGACCCACTTCAAAGCCCAGCTGACGGCGCCCAGCAAGCTGGCGGCGATCCGCCTTAACCATTATTTCAGGATGATCGGCAAGGTAAGCACCGCCGTCGTCATTTCCCCGCCCGATACCCGCGAAGAAACCGAAGATCCGAATACCTCCACCCACGATGAGGTACAGCGCTTCTGGAAAGACATGATGAAGCAGTACGGCGGCGCTACCCGCTACCAGGATCAGATCATCGATCAGTTTAAGAAAAGCGATCATCCCGAGATCCTCATCGTCGTCGACAAGCTGCTGACCGGCTTCGATGCGCCGCTCAATACCGTGCTGTACATGACCCGCAGTCTGCGCGAGCACAACCTCCTGCAGGCCATCGCCCGCGTCAACCGGGTGGCCAAGGGCAAGGAGTACGGCTACATCATCGACTACGAAGGCATCCTCGGCGAGCTCGACCAGGCGCTGACCTCTTACAGCTCCCTCAGCGAATTCGAGGAGGAAGACCTGGCCGGCACGGTGACCAGCGTGCTGGATGAAGTGCACAAGCTGCCGCAGGTCCACGCCGACCTGTGGGCCGTTTTCCGCGAGGTGCCCAACAAGCTCGACAACGAAGCCATGGAGCAGCACCTGGCCGATGAGGACCGCCGCGATGAATTCTACGAGCTGCAGGGCAAATTCGCCCGCCTGCTGAAGATGGCGCTATCCACCCTCTCCTGGGTGGAAAAGACGCCCGAAGCTAAGCAGGCCGACTACCGCAAAGACCTCAAATACTTCACCCAGCTGCGCGCCAGCGTCAAGCGCCGCTACGCCGATATGATCGACTATGGGGAATACGAGCCACAGATCCAGCGCCTGATCGATCAGCACGTCAACGCCGAAGACGTCGAGGTGCGCGTCCAACTGGTCGACATCAGCAATAAGGAGGAATTTGAGGCCGAGGTAGAGCGCGCCGTCGGCCCCCGCGCCAAGGCGGATATGATCGCCTCCCGTACCGCCCGCCACATCACTGAGAACCTGGACAAAGATCCGGCCTTCTACAAGAAGCTATCGGAGATGCTTCAGGAGATCGTCGATGAGATGCACCAGAAGTGGGAGCAGCTCTCCGAAGAGGCCCGCTACGCCTTGGTCGACCGCCTCCGCGAAGTCAAGGAGCGCGCCCTCGACCGCAAGGAAAGTTCCCTCCCCGATGCGCTGATCGATGAGCCCCTGGCACGCGCCCTCTTCCACGCCCTGCAGGAGCAGGCCGGTGAGCGGGCGGATGGGGTGGCGCTGGATAGCGCCCGCAGCGTGGTGCTGAGTGAGCTGTCGAATGCCTTGTTCCAGGCGGTTATCCAAAACAAGAAGGTCGACTGGAAGAAGCGCTATGATGTGCAGGACGAAATGAAACGGGCGATGGACCAGGTGCTGTACGAGTTCCGCGGTCGCTACCACCTGCCGCAGCTGGATGAGTTGGAGGTGATTGAGCAGGCGGTTGAGTTGGCGAAGAGGAATTTGGGTTGAAGAGTATGAACAAGGTTTTAAGTAAGAAGCAAGCAATCCATGGAATCCATTAATTGGCTCGCTATTTTCGGTTCTTATCTTACTATCTCATTTGGAGTATATAGACTGTTCAAAGAAGCAGATGAAGTTATCAAAGAAGAAACAAGAATTGTAACTTCAATTTGGTTGTTGAATCTTGAGGTGAAAAATTTATCTAAATGGCCAAGTCAATTTATTCGATTATTTGATAAGGTCTTTGGGAAGAATATGTGGTCAGTAATTTTTATGAGCAAGTCGTTTGCTGCCACAACTTATATTATTTTTTTATTTATTTGATTTTTTACATCGGGGTGGGTGAAAATTTAGAAACCTCAATTATTCCCACTATTAATGGTAGGATAGACATTTCTTTGTTTTTAATTTTATTCATTAATTTTTACTCGGACTATTTTTCATTAGTTGAGACACGCACCTTAGTATCATTGATGGAAAAAATACCGATCATTCCGCCGGTGCACAAATCATCATTCATCCTGCCCCAAGCACTCAGCCAGCTCCGGCGCATGCGCCCGTATTTCCCGTTCCAGTTCCGCCAGGCGGAAGTTTTGCAGTTCCACCAGGCGTTGGAGCGTTTCCAGTTCTTTTTGCGGGTCTGTGGCGGGTTTTTCCGGCAGGCCTTCGTTTTCGATATCTCTTAGTACGAGGGTGGTGATATCCACATCGAAGATGTCCCAGAGTTCGAGGACAAAGTTGAGGGGGGGGTAATGTCTTTCCCCTTTCGTTAGCTTGCGTAATTGACATCGGGAAGTTCATGGTTCTGCGGCGGTGTTCGTCTGTCGTGTTATCCATACAATTCTTCACTTCTTGATTTGGACTGACGGAGTCACCGGGCGGCTGAGCAGCGCAACACGTCCCCGTCCCCGTACCGGCGGATTTATCCGCCGAGTACTAAAGTACTAAGGATAAGCCCTGTTTTATCCCAGCGGATTCCTCCTCCTTCACCACAACATCAAGCACCGGTAAACAACCGGCTGATGAATGTCGCAGCAAGGAAGCAAATGGGCTTTTTCCTGCTCCGCACCATCCGCACCAATGGTTGGAGAAACCAATTGCAGGTGGGTATAACTCGGCGGATAAATCCGCCAGTACGCTACCTGCCAGGCGGTCATCCAGAACAAGAAGGTCGAACGGAGGAAACACTACGACGTGCAGTCGGAAATGAAACGGGCGACGGACCAGGTGCTGTACGAGTTTCGCGGCCGCTACCACCTGCCGCAGCTGGATGAGTTGGAGGTGATTGAGCAGGCGGTTGAGTTGGCGAAGAGGAATTTGAATTAGCCCGGGATCAACGTCGCCTGGGTTTTCCGCATTAGAGGATTTGGCGTTAAGAAATCGACTGTAACGAAGCGGCCGCGCTGGCGTCTGTTTGAGGGATCCCGCTTTTTCAAAAAGGAAAAAGCGGGAGAGCGAGTCTAGCCAGCGCCGCGAAGTGGAAGTCGATTTTAGCCAAAAACTCGACGGCCTGGGAGGGCTTGGTCCAGTAGAGCAAAGAGCGTGTGCAAAAACTTTTTTTGATTACTTTCTTCAGCTGAAGGAAAAAAGTAACAACTCAGGAGGTGATACTGTATTTTTAGTCTCTGTTCCGATAATATGGTAAGAAACGAAATGTACAGCAGTTGCGTTAATTTATTAATAATGTAAAAACAGTAATCATGCTCTCAAGCAAACAGATAATCGCCTTGATAAAAGGCTTCCCAATATTGGATCGCCTCCTAATTGTGGAGGCAATACTTAAAGATATCCGCCAGGAAAGTGTGGCTGCAGAAAAAGCAGAAGCATTGAAAGAAAGTTCCAGTCCCGCCATATTACAATTTGCCGGAATCCTCGATGAAGAAGAGGCCCGGGATTTTAAAGAGGCAGTAAAAGATTGCAGAAAAATTGATAGGGATGAATGGTGATTATTCACCGGATTCGAATAACATTTTGGCGAAGAAAATTCGTATCTTAAAACAAACTTTTACTCATGACCAAAGTCATCCTCGAAATATCGGACGAAGCGGATCTCCATATTCTGCTTCCCCTATTGGAGCGGCTCGGCATCCATCACCAAATTGCCGATGACCCTTCTCCCGTCCTTACCGAGGCGGAAAGAGAAGCCCATTATGCTATTATTGATGAGGGGGTGCCGGCTTCCGATACGGAGGCCCACCTGAAAGATTTGGAGGAAGCCCGTAAGGACCGGCCATTACCATCAAGGGAAGACTGATTTATGCGACTTATCGACAGCAATATTCTCATCTATTCCTCCCAGGATCAATATGCCTATCTGCGCTCCCTGGTAAAGGGTCCCGATAGTTATGCTTCCTACATATCCTACGTTGAAGTTTTGGGATACCATCAATTAACGGCAAAGGAAGAGAAGTATTACAAAAGCATTTTTAGCGTCCTAAAACTGATCCCCGTTTCTAAGGCCGTCATATTGAAAGCTACCGAAATCCGCCAATCGAAGAAATATTCGGTGGGTGATTCCATCGTTGCCGCCACGGCCCTTATCTATGATTTAGAGTTGAATACCCGAAATATAAAGGATTTTAAAGATATTCCGGATCTACGCATCCATAACCCGATACGCTAATTTCTGTTTTCAGCTATCCATGCCGCACTTCATCTACCGCGACCAAGAATACGAATACGAGATCACCCGTAGCAATCGCAAGACCCTGGGCATCTACGTCCATCCGGAGCTGCGCATCGAGATCCGCGCCCCCCATACGGCTACGGAGTCGGAAATAACCGAGCGCGTCCACAACCGCCGCAATTGGATCGTAAAGCAGTGGCAGGAATTTAGTCTGTACCATCCGCTGCGGCAGCCGCCGGTGTACGAGAACGGCGCTACCCATCTCTACCTCGGCCGGCAGTACCGGCTGAAAATCGAGGCGGGCACGCGCAACCAGGTAAAACTGATGGGCGGCTTCCTGGAAGTGACGCATCACCCGGGAAGTACTACGGAAAGGGCTTTAACGGCCTGGTACAAGGAACGGGCGGATTTTTGGTTTCCTAAGCTGCTGGAGGAGGTGTATCCGCGCTTCCGTGGGCTATCGATCCCGAAGCCGGTGGTCGTCCACCGGCAGCTGAAAAAACGCTGGGGCAGTTGTAAGGTCAACCAACAGCGTATCCTTTTGAATACGGAGCTGATCCAGGCGCCGAAGGTGGGTATTGAGTACGTCATTGCCCATGAGCTGACGCATCTGGTGCACCCGCATCATACGCCGGCGTTCTACGCGACGATGGACCGGGTGATTCCGGAGTGGCGGGGGTGGAAGGGGAGGTTGGAGAGGGGGATGGCGTGAGTATTTCTACCCCAACCCCAACTTCCTCGCCAGCTCCGGCGCATGCGCCCGTATTTCCCGTTCCAGTTCCGCCAGGCGGTAGTTTTGCAGTTCCACCAGGCGTTGGAGTGTTTCCAGTTCTTTTTGCGGGTCTGTGGCAGGTTTTTCCGGCAGGCCTTCGTTTTCGATATCTCTTAGTACGAGGGTGGTGATATCCACATCGAAGATGTCGCAGAGTTCGAGGACGACGTTGAGGGGGGGTAGGGCTTTGCCTCTTTCGTAGTCGCCGATAGTGATGTAAGTCTTGTCCAGCCTTTCAGCGAGCTGCCTTTGAGTCCATCCTCGTCTCTTCCTTAAGTTTCTGATATTAGTATCAATATGCATGTAACATCCATTAATACCAATTTTTCAACCAAAAAAATTAAAATAGACTTGTTTTTGGTTGATAAAATCAATATTATTGTAATCGTAATATTGCTTTCCCAAACAAATTAATCATTTTGCCTTGGCAAAACCAAGGGCGATCCGGATTTGCCTGCGTCGGAAACAGATTTTTTTTACAAACACCTAAAAATCTTACGCTGTTATGATCCATTCGCTTGCTTCTACACCGGGTAGAAGGCTGCCCTTCCATGCCCTCATCATCGTATTACTCGTGCTGCTTTCGGCCACCCTATTGTACTACCGGTACCTGGATTCCGTGCCCCTGGACCATGCCGTGGTCCAAACGTCCAATGCTCCCCCCTTCCCCCACCACACCATCACCACCGATCTGCGTGTCGACTGGGCGGGCGGCGGCGATTTCGATCCCCGCGACAAGTGCCCGGACGACTTCTTCGGGGCCGGCTTCGTGGTCATCTGCAAAAAGATGGCCGACGGTAGGGCCTTCAAGTTTCTGTACCACAAGGGGAAAAAGTTGCTTTACCGGATTGATAAAGATATAATAAACGGGAAAGCGCGGATCGGTCTGCACTGGGTCACCGGCACCCATTTTAACGCCAAATACCGCATTGTGGACCGTACTTTTAAAGGAGGGAAATCGGTGAAGGTCCCCAACGGCAGGCAGGGTTTTGATGAAGTTAGCTTCCAGTACGGTCAGGAGGTTTCTAAGCGGCGGGTCCGTCCGGACCGGGAACTGTTTCGCGAGACGCACATTGATCCAAAACAATGCAATTCCTGGTGGGATATTTTTAACTTTACTCCATAAAACTTTCTACACCATGCAATTCGCTTTCCAAAAAATGCAACTCGAAGCCGAGGGCTTCTTCGACCTCATCAACACCTGGGCCGAAATGCAATTGGTCGTTACTAAGGATTCCGCCACCATTATCGGAGACGGTTACGCCTATGAAATCGCCAAAGCCTTCACCCTCCTGGTCTTCGACTGGGAAGCCGCCATCCCCTTAGACCGCGCGGCGCTGGATATCCCCGAGGGCTCCTACGACCTGATCCGGGACGAGGACAAGAACGAGGTGCACGCCTGCCGGGGGGAGCGATACTACGTCCTGCACGACCGGCCGGTGAGGGTGGAGGTGGTTTCCGTGCCGGAGGAGGATTGAGCGGATTATCTATGGATTAATCTATTGCGAAGCCTGGCGACCATTTTGGCCTCGTAATAGATTAATCCATGAATAATCCGGGCTAAAGGCCTGGTGTAAGGATAAACTACCCCCCGATTTTTTTAAAGATTCCACGACTGTCATAAATGCTTACGCCCAGGTAGTCAACTGGGCAATGTCCAAAAAGGATCATTACCGGCAAAGGGCATTGAATGAATTCCTTGATGCCGATGAAGCCGATGCCTGGCTGGTAGCTTACGCCCTTGAACATGGTTTATCTATTGTCACCTATGAGGTTAGGGGCCAGAGAATAATAAGTTCCCTATTTCAGGCTAGAGATTTTTCCGCCAGACAAGGCGCGAGGAGGGAGCATAGCCGGGGCTCTGTGACTGACGAGCAACGCGGTATGGCGGAAAAAGATCAGCATCAAATGGGGAAGTTATTATTCGCTGGCCCCTTAGTGAGCCCAACACCAAAAAGAAAATAAAGATTCCCGAGGCATGCATCCCTTTTGGCATTTCTTTCGTAAACACTATAGAAATGTTGAGGATGCTGAGGGAACGTTTTTAACTCATTATCCATCCGAGTGGAAGGACCTTCCAGTACCTTCTGGCACACTTCCTTCCCATTGGCAACTACGCAACAGCGGGCATACGGAAAATTATCAACAATGAAAGGAGATTGAGATATCACCTCACCAACGTCACATCCCCCGAAAACACCCTTGTCGTTCCATTAATAAACTCCACTTCCAGGAAAAAAACGAAGACGCCGGATTTGAGCACCTGTCCATTATAAGTGCCGTCCCAGCCGGCTGATTCGTCGCCGGTGGGGAAGTCGTATCTTTCATAGACCAGATCGCCCCAGCGGTTGAATATTCTCAAGAAGTTGATCTTCTCCACTTTATTGGTGGCAAAGGGACGGAAGACGGCATTTTGGACATTGCTGCTATTGGGGGCGAACGCATTCGGCACGTAAAAGGGGAATCTGGTGCTGACATAGAGTTGAGCGGTATCGGAAACAAAACATCCCGCGGTGTCCTCAACGGTAACGATCAGTTCGGTGGCCGACAGGGGGGATATATATTGTTCCGTTATCGTCTCCGGGGGCTTACCGGTCAAGACCTGCTGAGGCAACCAGGCTACCTTTGAAATCGCCTCATCACTGATGGAGGCCGCCGCCCGCGCCAGCATGGTATCTCCATACACGATGATGTTGCTTTCAGCATCCAATTCCAGGTCTACGAAAAGCTGGTCCGGTTGGGTAATGATGATCGAATCGGTCTGAGCGATACAGTTATTTTCATCCGTAACCGTAACGAGGTAGGCGCCGGTTGTTAAATTGCCGGGGTCGGCGATGCCGTCCAGATCATCTTCATTCCAGTTATAGGCAATAACTCCCGCGCCGTTGTTTACGGTAATCTGAATAGTGCCGTCATTGCTTTCAAAACATTGCAGGTCCTGGGCGGCTACGTCCAGAGAAAGCGCATCTTCAGGCTTGGTTTCAATGCATATGTTAAAATAGCCCGCTGCGCCCGTCGCATCTGAAACCGCAATGAAGTAAGCAGTACCGGCTTCCGCCCCCATCCGGATGGACAGTTCTCCACCGGCCCCCGTATCGCAGGTAAACGGCAAAGAGGCATTACTGCCGGGACACGCACCCTGAAAAACGGCCATCTGCGGTTGCGGCAGCTCTTCACTGTCGATCGAGATTTTTATGCAGTCCATATCAGTTTCAGGGGTAAAAGTATACCAGACGGTGGCATGTGGAAAATCGAAACATCCTCCCTCCAGCATTGGTCCGGGATTGGCGGAGGCGCTACATCCCTGATTGCAGATGGTATCCCGGGTGACATCCAAAGCTATGGAGCCGAAGGTGTTATCGGGATCGCAAAAATCATTCACGCCGCAGCCCACTAGTTTGGCGATGACAGCATCCTCTTTGCCGTTAAAGGAATCGTCGTACGGACTGCCTGCCATAGGGAAATCCCCGGAGTAGGTGCCTCCGCCGATAAAGACGCTTCCTGCGTTGTCGATGGTGAGGTCCAGTGCCCAGTCATTGTCGCCCCCGCCCAGGTAGGTGGATTCCAGTAATTCCGACAGGTCGAAGGAGAGACGCGAGAAGAAAATGTCCCGGTCTCCGTTGTGGGTATCGTCAAAGGCATTTGCCGTCACCGGATAATCGCTTGAAAAACTGATGCCGGTGATGAAAATATTTTCCGCCCGCTCGATGATCAGTCCGTAACAATCATCATCACCGGCTCCGCCGATGAACGTGGAAGCCAGAATATTGGATAGGTTGTTATCTATTTTTGTGATAATCGCGTCGTGGTTTTCATTAAACGTATCGTCGTAAACTCCCGGCGTGGACGGATATTCCGAAGAACCGGTATAACCGGCTATAAATACGTTTTGCGCGGCATCCACCGCTATGGCATGGCTCTCTTCAAAGTTGCCGCCGCCGATAAAAGTGGCGGCGGAGAGGACGGAGAGGTTATTATCAAACTTCGCTACAAAAATGTCTCCCGAGCCATTATGGATGGAATCATAAGGCATGCCGGCGGTAGGAAAATCATCGGAATACGTAAAGCCCGAAATAAAAACATTTCCGGCGTTGTCGGTAATAATGGCATCCGCTCCTTCATCGGTGCTGCCGCCGATGTAGGTGGAAGCCAGTAAGGAAGAAAGTCCGTTATTCAGTTTGGAAACGAATACATCTTCAAAACCACCGTTAAAGGTATTATCAAAACCGCCCTCGGCCGGATAATCCGCCGACTCTGTTCTTCCGGTTACAAAAACATTGCCCGTATTGTCAAGGGTGAGGTCGTACCCGTAATCATCATCGTCACCGCCGATAAAAGTGGATATGAGGATAGAAGAAAGGTCGCTGTCCAGTTTGCAGACAAAAACATCATTGCTGCCTCCGTTATACGTATTGTCGTAAGCGGCGCCCGCCATCGGGAAATTGGCGGAGCCGGTCGCTCCGGAAATGATCACCTCGCCGGTCGGTTCCACCGCGATGGAAAGTCCGTTGTCCCAGCTGCTGCCGCCCAGAAAAGTGGAAACCAGCAAGGTGGAAAGATCATTGTCGAATTTCGACACGAAGGCGTCTTTCACGCCGTTAAAAGCTGCTTTGTGGCTCCCGGCAGTCGTGGGAAAGTTATCAGACCAGGTGTACCCGGTTATCAGTACATCACCACTTTCATCAACCGCAATGGCATTGGCCCAGTCGTTGCCGCCGTCACCTATAAAGGTTGAAGCCACGAAGGGGTCGATAATCAATTCGTAATCCGGGTTATAATTCTCCACCAGGAAGGTATAGGTGTTTTTCCCCGCTATTTTGTATTGAGCTTTCGCTAAATGTTTCTCGTTGTTTATCCACTGATAGGCGACGGGAGCGGAATAGGCTATTTTCCCGGCAGGGGTATACACCATCAATCGACCGTTTCGTGATACTTCCAGACGCTCCGCACCGTCTACGGCTATTTGAATGGATTGGGGGGCGATGTTCGGTTGTATATAAAATAGCTTTTCAATGTTGTCGTTGTGTGCTTTGAGTTTAAGCTCCACGCCTTCCCATGGTTCTCCCAGGTTCAGCACCTCATAGGAAGGCACCTTGGTTGTCCAGGAAGAACTGTCGTTGCCGATGAAATAGTTGAAAACCGAAGGGCTCCTTTGCTCGCCGAAGGGGATTTTCTGCGTGCGCTGATTTACTTTTCCGACAAATCTTTCTTTCAACACGTACCCGGAGGTGCTGTCCACCGGCAAAGCATAAATGATTTCCTTCATTTTATTCACAATGACATTCCCCGTAAAGGTGTGGCCGACATACAGGATGTCCTCCTCCCATTGCCCCGCATTTTTCACCCACGGAACCCTCGCATCGGCGATTTTGGATGCCCGGGCTCTGCTGCCGGGGGGCTCCCTTTTTTCCGTTGGTCTTTTATCGTCAGTACTGTCGGACCAAGCGGCTATTCCCGGCAGGAAAACCAATGAAATGATATAGGGGAATAAAGAAAATCCAATCATTGCAAGAAAAAATTATCAGGGTGCATCAAATCGGTTCCTGGATAAGAAGAGGTATGGGGCTATTTACGAACTGCTTGATCGATAGATTTTTCGCCCTCTAAATCCCCCGCCACCAGCTATGAGTTGGACATAAGATAATTTATGTCGCTGCTACGCGGCTTTTATTAATTTTCAACCTGCGGCACTACTGAGGTCGGAGCCACCAAATTTGACTGTTTTCTACAAATATTTGACCTCTCCGAAGTCTGCCTTCCGACTTCCGCTTTCCGACTTCCGCCTTCCGCCTTCCGCTTTCCGACTTCCGCTTTCGCTTTCGTCTCATTCCACCTTCACCATCTTAAAGCTCCTGACCAGGTCCAGCTGCCGTAAAGACAACACATAGCTTCCGGAAGCGATCGGCAGGGCGTTCAGGTCTAGTTCTACTTCATCTGATACCGGCGTGAGCTCTCCGCTTGCTATGGTTTTCCCTACAATATCCTCTATGGAATAGTATATCGGCGCATTGCTGCAGGTGGAGGAAATAAGAGCTTTGGAGGTCCTGTCTACCGGGTTGGGAAATATCACGGCGGAAAGGCAGGTGGGTTGCTGGGGGATTTCTTCATTAGAACTTATAATGTCATCCGCCACATCAATCCTGATTTCACTCAAGCCAAAGCAAGCGCCGCCGTGATTGGTCAGCCCCGTGATCAACACATACCGGGCGTTTATTCCGCCGAAGTCATGAAGGTCAAGGCCTTCGTAGGTGGAAGTTCCATCGGCCATGGGAATGTTGAATTCCCCTGCTTCCGTCCAGTTAACGCCGTCGTTTGAAATATCGATCACGATGTCCTGCATGCCGGAGGTCAGGTACTCGGGAGCATTGGTATTCCAGATATGCATTTGAAACAATCCATAGGGGTAATTGAGATCGTACAGAATCCAGTGCGACTCGCCCCGGTCGGGGTTGGGGTTCATCGATGTCGTACACGAAATCCAACCGTCGTACCAGGTCGTGTTGTGCCGGTCCAGGAAGCATTGGGCCGAAACGGTGGTGACTGCAAAGGCGAAAAGCATAGCAATTATTAAAGTTTTTTTCATTATGTGAACTTTAAATATTCATAAACCCTAAGGGAGCCGCCGAAGATCCGGTATCATAAAAGTTGCCGATATTCGGAAAAAGAGTACTCAAATCAGACAGGCTGACGCCGAACCATAATGCCAATTCAGCGAAATAGGAATCGTTAGGTGTAGTGGGAATCAGGACCCCATTGTGAACGTCGAGTGCTCCTCCCAATGCTAAAGAGGGATAAGTCCCGTACATATCACCTCCCCTGACATCACCGCCCATGACCAGGGCGTTGCCGCCCCAGGCGTGGTCACTACCGTTGCCGTTGGAGGTCAAGGTCCTTCCGAAATCCGAAATCGTAAATGTCGTCACTGCATCAAACATGCCTGTTTCATCCAATCCGTTCGCAAATTCACCCAAAGCGTTATCGACCACCGTAAGGTTTCTTTCGTGGGAATTCAATAATTCGCCGTGCATATCCCATCCGCCCATGCGCACAAAAAATATCTGGCGCTTAAAGCCGAGAATATCGCGCGCCATGATCACCTCGGTGATCCGCTTAAAGCTCTGTGAAATGCGGTTGTCTGAAAAGAAGGTATTCAAACTGCCGATTTGCTCCATCGCCGCCCTGAATTCAATGCTTCCTTCCAGGCTTCTCTTCAGGATATCCGTGTATGTTTTCTTGTACATGTCGGAATGCTCGACCCCTAGCAAAAGATCGATCCCTTCGGTTCTGTTTGCGTCGAAACCGGTCGATAGCGGATCGTAGCCGGTAATTCCGGGGCTTCCGTCAAACGGGTCGATGGCAAATTCAACCAGTGTTTCTCCGTATTGAAAAATATTCGTGCCGGCGAGGGAAATATTCATCGATACGTTTCGATTGGAATTCATGGAATTGAGCAAATCCGCCATTCTCCCGCCCCAGCCGAAATGTGTCCTGACATGCGGCAAACCGGTCTGGCAGTTTTTCAACTGATCCGAATGGGAAAACAGCCCCAATGGTACCGGCGCACTACCGTTTTGGTAGCTGCTTTTCGTCGTCGGCTCTATCAACGGGCCGACATTATTGATAAAGGAGACCTTCCCGGTATTGAACAATTGATGGATGTTGATCATGGCCGGGTTTAACCCGTACTGCCTTCCGTCGCTAGTCACGGGCGTTATCGGCAACAGTTCATTTTGCGAAAGGGCCAGATCGGACCGGGTGACGGCGTATTCGTCGTATTCCGGATTGCCGCGGGGTACGAGCATATTAAAGGAGTCATTGCCGCCGGCCAGGAAAAAGCAAACGATCGCTTTGTAATCGCTATTCAGTTCGTTTGCCGAATTGTTGAGGTAAGCGGCATTGATGGCTTTCAGCTGGGTGACGGACGAAGCCGTGGTCAGACCCAGCGCCCCCAGACCGAATTCCTTGATAAATTGTCTTCGGGATTTGAATTTCATTGGAATAAAGTCTATTACTTCAGGATTGTGTAATCGGCGCTTATCACCATTAAGTAAATCGTCAATTTCACTTTTTCAAACGGGTCCTCCAGCGGGTCAACGATGGTCGTTATGATCTGCCGCGTATCGTCCCGGAGCATTCCGTTGGTCAGTAAGATGTCCAGCTCGTTGATCAGGGCTTCCGTATCTGCCGCGTGGGTTATGAGATCGTCGAGATGCGTCAGAACGAGCCTTTCCGGGTCATCCTTTGTCCTCAGCAGGGTTTCGCTGACCACCCACTCATTGACAAAATTCACAAACCCGATGCTGGTGCGGGAATTGTGCACTTGAAATTCCGGCGCGAGATAGCCCTGATTGCCGATTGGCCCCACAGGTTGAAAATCAGGCCAGTAAAAATTGAAAACGGAGGGAGAATACATGGGGTGCTGGCCGGCGTCGTCGTCATATTCATCGCCCTGATTCCAGAAGAACCCATTTTCACTGACACCGCCGACCGCTCTTGCAAAATGCGTATACCGGATAATCGGCTCCTTGAGTTTTCCCTGAACCGGGTCGTTGTACCAACCGCAGCTGCGCGCTTCTTCGTCCAGCAGGATAGCCTTTATCACGGCTTTCATATCCCCTCTGACGCCGGCGCCGTTATCATTGAATGCAGCTGCAACCCGGGAGACATACGCCGGCGACGGGTTAGATTTCACCAGTCGCTGGATCAGCTGTTTTCCGAAAAAGGGCCCGACATTCCGGTGATTGAACAGGTGTTCAAGGGCTGCATTGACATCCTCCATCCCCGTCTGGCCGGCGGGTACCACAAAGCCGTTCAGTAAGTATTTGGGGCCCGGTTCGTGGTATTCCTCGTACATCACCATGGGTTCCGCCATGTCTATCCTGGAGGACCTCAGGCCAAAAGCGGGTTCGATGATCGTATCCGGCATGGGCCTGGTGGCTCCGGCTCCCAGCCCCGTAAATATTTTGGCAAACTCTCCTATATCGTCGTTGTCGTAGGTGGGAATATCCTTGCCGTTGCCATCCTTCACTCTGCTGCCGTCCTGGTTCAATTCGTACAAGCCGATCGTGAAAAGCTGCATCATCTCCCGTGCGTAATTTTCATCAGGATAGATGAACCGGGCCGGATTGGATTTCGGATTATTGAGGTGGGTGAGATACACGCCCATACAGGGATGCAGGGTGACATTCAGCAGAATATCCTTGAAATTTCCGAAGGCATGTTCGATAAACAGGTCGTAATAACTCGCCACCCCTTCGCCATAGCGATCCAATTCTGATTTGAACGAGATCACGAAGATTTCGCTCAGGGCAAATGCAATTCTTTGCCGTAAAAGATCATCATTGGTCATATTGACCTGCCACCAGGCATAGTCGAAATGCTCACTGGCAGGTATTTCAGGATACTTCAGCGTATCTCCTCCGGCCGCCAGGTAGCGCTGAAAGGTCGTATCGTAAACTTCCTGAATATGCGGTCGAACGAAGGTGGGCGGCAATTCAAACTGCTGATCGATCCACGCCTCAAAACCCAGTTTCGCAACGGAATCGATCGTACTTCTGTCTGCTCCCATGGTGGCCTGAGCCAGGAAACGGCCGGCGTCAATCAGTTTTCCCGTAAGGCCCGAAACCTGCAAGGTCTTTGATCCCGTTGCTGCCTGTTGCCGTCCTTCCGGCTGAAAATCGCTGCTCGTCGTCACGCTTATGTTTTGATCGTGCCCCCCTCCGATGTAGTCACCGTAGGTTTGCGCACCTAACAGGTGGGAATGGTATAAAAAGAGAAATAAGAATACTATTCTCATTGGAGTAATGCTGAATGAGTGATAAAAGCTTCTGACTTGTATAACCGAGGAATGAAGCAATGATGATAGGAACAACCGGGAGTTTAAATGTTACAAACTTGTATGTAACCTTTTTTTGTATGCTTCTTATCTATTGACGTAATAGGAGGAGACTTTATTTTGTAAAGGGTGTTTTTTTCATAGGTCAGAACTGGACGTGCTGGCTTCCATGCGGCTGAGAGGCCACTTAAAGAAAGTACGGGACCTGTTATTGATTGGAGCGGGCACCGGGCAACGCTTTAGTGATTTCTCCCAGCTAAAACCGGAACAGTTTTATCTGGTTTGAAGAGTGGATAAGTAGCATCGACAAGCTGAAGATGATCAACCGACAACTCGCTCAACCTTCTGAGAACAGATCTATATATCAATTTTGGTCATGATCCCTGGATTTAAAATAAAGGGCCTACCGAAATAAGCCTATTAAAGGTAAGAACATTCAAGGGCTCCCACAAGTTCCTGGCACGGTTGAGAGCAAGGCGCCTTTGGTCACCAACAGTAGTAACGGCCTTGTCCTCAACAAAAAGCGGGTACAAGAACGGGTACAAAAAGTGAAGGGTAGCGTAGGAAACAGGTGAAGAGGTGGTATTGTAACGTGCTGTTTATCAGCAAGTTGAATTATACGCCCAGGAAGAGAAAAGCCTTATAAATCAATGATTTACAAGGCTTTAAGTTTTTTGTAGACCCACTAGGATTCGAACCTAGACTGACAGAACCAAAATCTGTAGTGCTACCTTTACACCATGGGTCTATCGCAATTAAGCGGTTGCAAAGATAAGAACTTGGAGGTTTCTTATCAAAGAAATTTGGGGAAAATTTTCACCGTTCTTTTACGGGCGGAGGAAGCCCCGCTTTTGCCGACGAGTTATACAACTGCATTTCAGCGTAAAAAGTTCTCCGTAGTTTAGAAGTTTAGTCACCGTCCCTTCGGGACGGCTGGTTTAGGAGTTTAGCAGGTTTGAAATCGGAAATTTAATTGTCAGATCTGCTAAACTCCTAAACCAGGCACGACAGCGTCGTGCCGACTAAACTTCTAAACTAAACTCCCTCAGGCCACCATCGGCGTCACTCCCCGCACCCGCGCTGCCACCTCTGCGTACAATGCATCATCATTCAGGATATCGTACAGAAACTCGTGGTATTCCGCGAAATCAGGCAGGTCGTTATGCCCGCCGCCGGGGATGGTATACAGGAGCGTGCGATCGGGGGCCTGTTGCACCAGCATGGGGCTCTGGCGGTAGGGGATAAGGCGGTCTTTATCGCCATGCAGGAGGAATATCGGGCAGGTCACTTGCTTGATAAAGCGATCGGTGCGGATCTGGTAGCGCAGCAGCCATTGTAAGGGCATCCAGAATAGGTAGAGTCGGATGTGATAGAGGAAGCTGTAATAGGGCGAGTCGAGGATGAGCATGCGGGGGTGGTTCCAGGAGGCCAGCCGGGCGGCGATGCCGCTGCCGAGGGAGCGTCCGTACAGAACGATCTTGTCTTCGGGGTACTGCGTGCTCAGCCACTTGTACACTGTCTGAGCATCGTTGTAGAGCATGGTTTCGGTGCGGCGGCCTGAGCTTTTGCCGAAACCGCGGTAGTCGATCAGGAAAAAGTCATATCCCTTGCTGACGAAATCGCGGGCGAATTTCCCCCAGCCTTTCAGACTGCGCGAGTTGCCCTTGAGGTAAAAAACGACACCGCGGGCATTGGGCACCTGGAAGTGCAGGCCGTTGATCTCGCCCCCGTCTTCCATCTCGAAGTTGATTTCCTTAAACGGGAAGGGATAGCGGTATTCAAAGTCCTTGGGCAGGATCTCAGGGCGGAAAAAGAAGTAGTGCTGGAAAAAATAGAAGATAGCGCACAGCCCGGTGTAGGCGATCCCGATATAGGCCAATATGTGGGCTCCGCTTGTCATCAAATGGCGTTTTTGTGCTTTTCTTTTCCCAAGATAATCATTCTTGGGAATATGTTGAAGCGCAGGGCTGCTTCGCTGTGCTCCTGACTTTAGAGGCTAGATATTTTCGAAGGAAGGCCGGTTACACCTGTCCTCAGCGCGAATAGCGAACCGCAAACAGCGAAAAGCCGTTACTCCAAGAGAATTAAGTACCTTACCGGAAGTTACGGTTTTATTCAATCCTTGTTCTATGAGCCCACTCAAACGCCACTTTTCCTTGCAGCCCCTCTCGCGCGAGCACCACGAAGCGCTCATCCTGGCGCAGCTGCTCAAGCGCGATGTGCCCGACTACAAGGGCCTGCCGACGAGCACCGAGGGCAAAATTGAACATACGCAGAAAATATACGAGCAGGAACTCGCGCCGCACTTCGCCAAAGAGGAGGAGGAACTGATGCCCGCTGTGCGCGGCTACAGTACGGAACTGGATGAGCTTTGCGATACCATTCTGGAAGAGCACCGCGCCATCCGCGAGGCCGTAGAAGAGCTGGCCGGCGCTGAAGACGGCGAAGCGGCTGCCCTGCTCGACGCCCTCGGCCGCCTGCTGGAGGCCCACGTGCGCCGCGAGGAGCGCAACTGGTTCGAACTGATTCAGGAGGTGGTGCCGGAGAAGGTGTTGAAGGGGATAAAACTGGGGGCTTGATGCTGGATGCTCGATGCTGGCCGGGATTATTCCCCGGATGAGCCCAGCTGAGCCAGGCCGGCTCCCTTCCGCCTTCCGATTTCCGACTTCCGACTTCGATTCGGATGCTGTGTGCCTGGCGCTGGCCGGGAATATTCCCCGGATGAGCCCAACTGAGCCAGGCCGGCTCCATTCCGCCTTCCGCCTTCCGATTTCCGTCTTCCGCCTTCCTATTTCACCTCATACTCCAGCACGCCCCTTCCCATCCGTCCATCCTCGCTTTGCGCCACCACCTCGATGCGGAAGGTGCTGCGATCATCCGACTGATAGAAGGAGAAGGAGGCCTGTCCGTTCTCATCCGTTTCTACTACGGGGTTCCAGTACAGCTGAGGACGGAAGAAGGCCAGATGCGGATTATTATCTAACTGATCGGGATGGAAAACCGGAAAGGGAGCCTCGGCTTGCAGGCCCGTGACCGGCAGGATATCCTCGGCCTCGTCTTCGGGAATTTCGACATCGGGGATGCTGGTGGTAATGACCACGACGCCGCTGTTGCCGAAGACGTTGAAGTGCTCGCGCATACTGGCGCGGCGAAAGAACAGACCGATCTCCTGAATCTGGTCGGTAGGCATCCGCCCGACAAAGTCGGCGTTACGGGTAATTTTGCCATCGATGATGAACAGGGGTTTGCCGGAGTAGTAGAAATTCCTGGACAGCGCCTGGGGGTTGGCTACTTCGGCGTAGTAGGTGCTGTCTTTATCCAGACGGAAACGCAGGGGTTTGGGAACTTCCCGGAAGAAAGTAGCAATGTTGTCAAACGATTCGTAATCCTTGACCTCAATGACCAAATCGGGTTTTGGCGGGGTGTGTGGTTCGGGAGTCTGCGGCGGATTCAATTCGAATTCCAGTGCTGACCGGTGCTGGAAGATTTTTTTGCGACGCCGGCTGAGGTCCAGGTACTTTTCAATGTTTTTGTTAAAAACTAGTGGGTTTTCGAATAGCGGCAGGCGGTCACCGAGCAGTTCCGCCCGGATACTTTCGGTTTCTTTTTCATAACCAAGAAACTGAATGGATTTCACCCCGGAAAAGGACTGGAGCTCCACGAAACTGAATCCCGCGGTGTTGGAGGTGGTGTAGGTCCACTGATGATCTTTCGGTGAGAAAACGCCCAGCACATTGGCCTGAAGCGGCGTACCGGCCTCGTCGGTTATTTTGACTTTGGCGTACAGCGCCGTATCGAGCCGGGTGGCCGTTTTCTGTGGTATGGTCTCACCCGTCTTTACGGTTGGGCGGGGGTTTACCCCGAGGTTGACCAGCTCCCAGTCGGTAACCGCTACCGATAGATTAGCCTGCAGGGGGCGTCCGGATGCGTCGCGGACCGTCACCGAGACTGAAACGGGATCGCGGCTGCTAATCTTATCACCGGACAGGGAGATGTCCACCTGCAGTTCTTCCGAAAAACTGCTCTCCGTCGCTTCCGTCGCCTGTGGTGGTGCTTGAGTCATCTCTGCTGCCAATTCCCGTGATTCGTCATTATAGACCGGCACCGCCGACTCCGCCAGCAGCACCGGTCGTTCCGCCTGGTTTTCACTGGCCAGAAAAACCAAATGGTACATTCCGGTGGGAAAGTCGAACGGAATTTTATAATAGCCGTGGGTGAAGCGCCCGCCCCCTGGTCTTAGAAAAGTTTCAAAGTGAGCGTCTCCCTCCTTGTCGATCAATTTAACTTTGATCGCGGGTTGCTGACCGCGGAAAGTTTCCGGCAGGTAAAGTTTATACCACATGACCTCCCCGTTGACGTAGAAGGATTTGTCGAGATGCACCACGCAGTGGTTGCCCGCCCCACCTTGTCCGAAGATCATCGCTGTGGTGCTGATCAGCAGAGCGGCTGTCCATAAAATGAATTTGCAGTATTTCACGCCTTCAGAATTTTATATAATTGAGCGTAAAACCCATCGGTCCTCGCTTAATCCTATTCGATCCAAAAATCTGGCCTGCTTACGGTGCTGTTTGGAGCGCTCAGGCAGTCACAGCAGATGGGATAAGCACAATCCCCGCTTTGATTGAACAGTGGCCCGGTTGGTGGGCAGCGGGTCGCCGGATTTCCCGCCAATTCCGGGCTGACAAAAAGGCGCACCGTATCCGGCGCCGTAGCGTAGAAAAAGCCGAAGGCCTCCTCCTCCGGGTCGTTGATATTGGTGAAGTTGCTTCTGAGTTTGCCTGCCGGTGGTTCAAAAATGCTGCCCGTTCGTTCTATGAGTTCATTGGCCTGGCGCCAGTAGTCGAAAGCTCCCTCACTGAGGGATTGCTGCAGGACCGACAGATAATAACCCTCTGCAAAAAGATTACTGACGGGTTCCTCATGAACGGTCACACCGGTGGCCTCCTCTCCGGCAATAAGACCGCCATCGAGCAGGTAAAGGGTATTGATATCCGCAAATTGTGTGATATAACAAGTTTTGGGATCAGGATCCTCAATCGCCAGATCTGTTACCCGAAAAGTACGTATGGCATCCCACTTCAACCGGGCTTTGGGGCCGCCTTCGGCATTGGTCAGGCGGGTGTCGATAGAAAATTGGATGAATCTAACCTTGGCGAGTTCCCCCTCGCGGTTGCTAATTTCCTTGTCGATGATCGTCGCACTGAGGTTCCCGGCGGCCGGCGTTGCCAGTACCGGTTCGGGCGTCGATTCGTAGACGCGCCTATCCCGGGTTGCTACCCGGAGCCGGTAAGCACTTCCTGTCTCTATCCGGAAGCTGGGATGACCCTCCGGAATTTCCAGCTCGTAAACTCCAAGATCAACGGATGGAATTTCCAGGGATTGTCCCGATTCATCCAGTAAGTGCACCTCCCTGACGTCAATTAGGCGGCGGCTGCTCCCACTGAAATTGAAAAGGGCGCTGACCTCCGCGCGCACAACGGAAGGGCTGCCTTTGGTCAACCGGCCCTGGATGACGACCGCCGACAGGATATCCTTGGGCGCTTCCAGTTCGATGGGGTCCAGGCAGCCGGGCGAGAAGAAGACAAGGACTAACAGCCATAGAGGAAAACGGAGACCAGGTTTTAATAGCGTCGACAGGAACGATTTGGGGCGCTTCTGCGGTTCGACCTGCCTTGTAAACTCATACTTCATTGGAATTCAAAATTAAGCGTTAGTGAAGGCAGCATGCTTCCGAGCACCGAGAGTTTGTTGGCCTCCACCTGTTGGAAAGCGCCTTTGGTAAAAAATACCGAGTAGGCGTTTTTACGGCCGTAGACATTGTAGATCGCCAGCGTCCAGCTGGTCTTTATTCTTTTGGTGCGATTGTATCCCTGCCCCAGGGTATAAGCAATATCCAGGCGATGATAATCGGGGATGCGCAACTGGTTGCGATCCGTGTACAGCGGAATGTCAAGACCATTGAGGGCTTCGTAGGTACCCACCGGCGGCGTCGTCGGCCGGCCCTGGTTGTAGTTGAAGCTGAGCGTAAAAGTATTGCGTTGGTTCGGTTGGAAGTTCAGAATCAGAGACAGGCTATGCGGTTGGTCGAAGTTGCTCGGGTACCAGTTATCCCGGTTGATGCCCTCGATCAGACGCTCTGAACGCGAATAGGTATAGCTCAGCCAGCCGTTGACCATCCCGGATATCTTTTTGATACTCAACTCCAACCCATAGGCGCGTCCCACGCCGGAGAGCAATTCCGTTTCCAGGTGCTCGTTGGCGACGAGGTCAGCGAAGTCGCGGTAGTCGAGGATGTGGTCCATCCAGCGATAGTAAATCTCTGCGGAGGTTTCCCAGGTGTTGTTTTGGAAGTTTCGAAAATAACCGACCGACGTATTGTGCGAGCGGGTAGGCTGGATATAGGGCGTGCTGAGCTGCCAGATGCTGGATGGGGTAGGGGAGTCGGCATTGAAAACCTGATTGATATACTGGGCGGTCCGGCTGTAGCCGGCTTTGACCGAGCTGTTGGCAGAAAAACGGTAACGAAGGGAAAAACGGGGTTCCAGACTGCTGTAGCCGGCAATCGTTTTTCCGTCGTCGTAAGCAAGGGTATCAGTGATGGCGGCCGGCCCGTTCGGCAGGTCGTTTTCGTAGAGAAATATTGTTTTTGGACCAAGAAATTGGTAAAGCCCTACCCGCAGTCCGCCCGAGAGGAGCAGGGAAGGACTGAGTTCCCACTCGGCGTTCAGAAAAATGGCGGATTCCAGCGCCCGTTCTCGTTCCAGCGCTCTGGAAGTAACCTGGGATGCTTCTCCGAAGGGTTCCAAATCACCGGGATCGGACCAGTAGTAAATGGCCGACAGACCGGCGTCGAGGCGGATATTTTCCAGTGAGGTGATAGTCAGTTGCTCTTTGGCTTTGAGGTAACTCAGCGAATTGTCGAGGGTCGTGGCGTCGACGCCCGCAAAGTCGGTCTGGGTACTGTTGTAGCGGCTGTAGGTAGCCGAGAACTTCGAAAAAACGTTATCGGAAAAGATTTTCCGGTAAATCAGTTGCCCCATCCGGGTGCCGTAATCGAAGCCGAATTCACGGTTGTAGGAAAAATCGTCGTCGGAGGAATAGCCCGACAGTATGAGCGTGTTTTTATCATCGAACTTATGGGTATAGCGCAGGTTCAGGTCGTAGAAAAAAGCTGAGCTACGGTTAACTTCCGGCACCTTCACCAGGTTCAGGAACCAGTCGGCGTAGGAAAGTCGCCCACCGAGCAGGAAAGAACTTTTATCCTTGATTACCGGTCCTTCCACACTGAGCCGGCTCGCGATGGGCCCTATGCCGCCCTTGATGCCAAACTGCTCAAAATCGCCGTCGCGCATTTCCACATCGAGCACCGAGGCGAGGCGCCCGCCGAACTGGGCCGGTATGTTGCCCTTGTACAATTCGGCACTGTTGATCAGATCGGTGTTGAAGGTGCTGAAGAAACCCAGCGCGTGGGAGGCGTTGAAGATGAACCCCTCGTCCTGCAGCAGCAGGTTCTGGTCGGCGTTGCCGCCCCGGACGTTAAAGCCGGTGGCGCCTTCGCCGATTGTGCTGACACCGGGGTTGAGCAGCAGGCTGTTGACCAGATCGGTCTCCCCGAGCAGCGCCGGAAGCTTTTTGAGGCTTTGCACATCGATGCGGGCCACGCCGATCTGGGCGCTTTCCACATTGGCGTCGGCGGCGCGGGCTTTGACGACGACTTCCTCCAGGGCGATAGCTTCTCCGCTCATTTCCAGCGCCAGTTTGCCGTCGCCCAACACCTTGACCAGGCGGCCAACATCCTTATAGCCTACGTAGCGCACCTGCAGTTCCTGCTCGCCGTTGGGCAGTTCCACCTCGAAGCGGCCGTCTTCGTCCGTAGTCGTACCGATGCCGTGATCGGCCCAGAGCACGGTAGCCCCGATGATCGGGTCGCCCGTCTTTGCGTCGGTGATGAGCCCACGTACCAGCGCCCGCCCGTCAGGCCGCAGCGTTTGTATGCTTCCGACGACCAGCGTCTGTTCCTGCGCCTCCGTTTCTTCGGGCGCCTGCAGAGCCGCTTCCAGGGTACGGTAGAAATCGGCGCTGTAATCCTCGGCGATGATTGAGCGGGGAAGCAATATTATAGCGTGATCGCGATAGGGCATATAGCCTAGCATGGATTGACCAAACAGTTCATCGAGCAGGTCCTTTAGCGTGGCTTCTTCCCGGAGGGTGAAAGTAAAGGTGTTTTCCGGCAGCTCCGTAGCGTCGAAGTAAAACCGGACGGGATAGGCTGCTTCCACGGCCTCCAGCACCGACAGAGCGGATTGCTGATTATAGGAGCCGCTGACGGATAGATCCAGCACTCCCTGGGCGCCGGCGAGGACCGGCCAACAAAGAATGACGGAGATCCATAAAGAAAGGCCTGGCAGCCGGCCGTAGCGCCGGCTACAATTGATTTGTGTGCTAATCCTGTTCATGCCAGTGAGATGTCTCTGGCTCAAAATAACAAAAAAGTTGGAAGCGCTTCTCGTTTTATGCGGCCAACCTAATGCTGCCTTTTCAGGTTAAGTTCCCGGCTCATTATTCAATTGCTCTGCCTTCCTCTAATGGTAAAACACTCAAGAATTTTCACCGGTCCCGGCAAGCAGGGCGGGGGAGAACTCAGGAACTCTCAAGCTCCTTCTCCCTTCTCTTGTTGCAGGCCCGGGCTCCGGAGTAAATCAAGCCGGCAAACTTCCTTCCTACCAATCCCACTCATCATACCCCCCAAACCCACCGATCCGGAAGGTAATCGTTCCCAGGAAGTTGGAGAAGTCCTCGTTGTCGAGGCCGGGGAGGTTGTCGACGCCGTTGACCCAGCGGTACCCGCCGGTGAAGGCGATTTTGAGAAAGTCGAAGAGATTGGCTTCCAGGCCCAGCTCCGGGGTGAGGACAAAGTTGCGCTCCGAGAAGTCGGCATCCTTGCCGCGTAGCAGTTGTGACTTACCCCAGCCGATGCGCAGGCTGGTGTAAGGGTGCACCACTTTGTATTGTACGGGCGCGTAGCCCAGCCACAGGCCGCCGTGCTTGAGCTTGATGTCGTAGAGCGTGCCGGCAATTTCGGCATTCGCAAAGCTGGTGCCGATGCCGTAGCCGCCGAGGAAGAAGCCCCGGATCACCAGCGCGCCGCCGCCTCCGACATAGCCGCTTGTCTGTCCGTTGATGGCGCCGATTTCCAGGATGGGACTACCAAAGGCCCCGATGTCGTCATCGTCGATATTGCCGAACAGGGTTTCCTGCTGGGCGCCGGCCTGGAAGGATAAGAATAATCCGGCCAGTATCAATAGCATTTTGTAGCGCATAACCTTTTTATTTTTTTCCAAGGTTTTTTCACCATGAATGTTCTGTCAACCCGGGCTTGGGTAATTATTTTAACAGTTTTGCGAGCGCCGGTAAAAAGGAAGATGGCAAGCTTTGGGATAAGCGTCCTATCCGACCTTTCATGGCTACAAACCGCATCAAACTCCTCTTTTGACGCCTTTCCCGTGATCGATGTTACAGAAAAGGAGAAGAAAATGCTCTACTTTTACTGATCAATTTTTGAGGAGTTGCCGTTGTATTAATGAAGCCTGAAAAAGGATTTTCCGGCAGTTGTGCAGCGCCTCGCGCTATGCCCTATTCCATGCAAATCCGACAGGCAAGTACAAATAAACTTAAAACCAGAACATTATGGGAAATATGGATTTCAATAAAGCGGTCATTGAAAAGAGCTTTGACAAACCTGTCGTCGTCGATTTCTGGGCGCCCTGGTGTGGGCCCTGCCGGGTGCTTGGTCCTATTATCGAGCAGTTGGCTGACGAACAGAGCGAGCGCTGGACCCTTGTCAAACTGAATACCGAAGAGGAATACGAGGTAGCCGAGCAATACCGCATTCGCAGCATTCCTACGGTAAAGATGTTCCACCGCGGTGAGGTGATCGCCGAATTTTCGGGCGCGCTGCCGCGCAAACAGATCGAAATCTGGCTCGATGAGCAGCTGCCCGATGAGCGCAAAGGGGCATTCGAGGAATTCCGCAAGGCCCTGGAAGGGGATCTCGACGAAAAGACGCTGGAAAGGCTGATCGACTTCGCGGAGGCCAATCCCGATATGAAAGAGGCCGCCGTCACCGCCGCTCAGCGGCTGGTATTCAGCGATCCGGAGCGCGCCCAATCCCTGGTAGCCGATATCCACCTGGGCGACAAGTTTTACGATGGCGCCGAGGACGTCCGCCAGCTGGCCGAATTTATGACTTTTGAAGCGGAGGACCACCCTGCCGGCCGGGCATTGGAAGCGGCGCGCGAAGCCCTAAAAAAGCAGGACCTGGAAACCGCCGCCCAGAAACTCATCGAGGCGACGTCCATCGATAAGACCTACCGCAACGAACTGCCGCGTAAAACGGCTATCGCCTTCTTCCGCTCGCTGGGAGATAAGCATCCACTGACGAAGAACTACCGGTGGAAGTTTGATATGGCCTTGTATTGAGATCGTTGTGGAGGGGGATGCAAAGGATTGAAAATCGATGATGCGTTTGTTTGTCCGCTCAAGTTGGTTCGGGTATGCTTTCCGTCCGCCTTCCCATCATCCTCCTTTGTAAAAATACAACCTCTCCGAAGCCACTGAAATCTGTAACTTCTCATTCTCATAATCCTTAAAGGCTTCTCCGTCGATGTGCACATTGGCGCCCTCCCAGGTCAGGGTGACGGAGCGGCATCTTCTGGCCGGCAAGTCGAGCGAGAAGGGTTCTCCGTTGAGCCGGCGCAGCAATTGGGTTTCGAAAGCGCCGCGCTCCTCCGGGCGAAGCCATACGACTTCCAGGTACTCATCGGTGGGATCAGTAGAGGAGGCGAGTTTCAAATTGGGACCGATCATCGGGATGTTTATTACTTCCACAAACAGGTATTCTCCTGAACAGTCTTCCCCGTCGATCATCAGCCGGCAGGGCTGTGGCGACTGGCTGTGGATAATCGATCGCAACAAACGCAGGGACTCCTCGTACTTTTCCTGCTGATAATCGTAAAAATAAGGGTCTGACAGCTTTCGGAAATGCATCAAAAACATCATGCGGGCAATCATGCCGGCGCCGATGGATTCCAGGAAAAAATCAGGCCGGCCTTTGATATCCACTTTACCTAAATGAAATGGAATCAAGGACTTTTCACAACTCAGGTCAATCCGGCCGGGCATATCAGGAAACCCCATCGAACCGGCGAGGTTATTGGCCGTACCGGTAGGGATGAGCAGGAGGGGCGTACGTATAGGAGAGAAGTGTTTGACGAAGTGGCGAACCGTGCCGTCACCGCCTATAAGCACGATCAGGTCTGTTTTCTCCCGGAGCGCTGTTTTTAGCTCCTGAATAGAGGGTGACGGCAGGTGGTTAACCGTAAAGCCTTCCTTACGCAGAACGCCTAAAATCGTATCCAAAGGGGCGGGTTCAAGCCCGGCAAAGGGATTTTGAAGAAGGATAGCGCGCATAAGGGTGTCGATTAATCTTTGCTGTTAAACATGAGAAATCAAGCCTTTGTTAAATCGATACAAAACTTCCTTATTATGCGTATTCTTGTAACCAACGACGATGGTATCTACAGCCCCGGCATCCATTTTCTCGCCAAATCAGCCGCCCGTTTCGGCGACGTGCGGATCGTGGCGCCTGACGTGGAACAGTCTTCCATGGGGCACGCCATTACCGCATCGCGCCCTTTAACTTACCGCAAGACCCCCATCGAGGGCTTCAATGAGGCCTACCGTGTCAACGGCACTCCCGCCGACTGCGTAGCCCTGGGCGCCTACCACTGGGAAAAAGTCGATCTGGTGGTCTCGGGGGTTAATCTCGGCCTCAACCTGGGCAACGCCCTCTGGCATTCCGGAACCCTGGCGGCGGCCAAGCAAGCCGCCCTGCTCGGCATTCGAGGCATTGCTTTCAGTGCCCCCGTGAGCCGTGGTGATGCCGATTTCAGCATCTTGCAGCCTTATCTGGACAGGGTGCTGGAATTACTGATTGCAAAAGTGAACCTGCCCCTTATCAACGTCAATTTCCCCGAAACCCCGCGCGGCATCCGCTGGACGTGCCAGTCGGTGCGCCATTACGACGGCGAGGTAGTACCCGGCACCGACCCCATGGGGCGTGAGCACTTCTGGTTTACGGTGCGCCCCATTGAAGCGACCGAAGAAGATACCGACCGCTATGCCGTGGAACACAATTTTGTCTCCCTGACACCGCTGCGCCTCGATCTTACCAGCACCCAGGACCTGGAGGTTGCAGAGCGGGAATGCCCGGTGGAAGAAGAAGTGCCGGTGGAAAGGGAAACTTGAGGGAGCCGTAGTCAAGCTCACCGATAAATAGAGCACCTGTGATGCAGTTCCCCTGGCAGTTCTGCAAGGACATACTTGCTGTACTCAACCTTCACTGATTTCCACGAATATTCTTTTCGTCTCTTCGGAAGGTTCTACGCCTAATTCTTCGCTGAGTATGCGGGCACATTTCTGAAATTGCCGGATGGCCTTGTCCCGTAGTCCGAGGCGATCATAGCAAATGATTAGACGGCGGTAGGAATATTCCAGACATGGGTCCTTCGCAAGTATTTTTCTACATATGTTAATGGAGGCGGTATACAATCCCTCGTTGAAAAAATAGGTGCTGCTGCGCTCCAACATAAGCAGGTAGATCTCTTTAAGGTTATCTCGTTCGGCTTCACACCATTCCTCGTACAGCATATTTTCCAGGAAATCTCCCCGGTACAAGGCCAGCGCCTTATTGTACACGCCGATGGCAGCCTCGAGTCCCTGAGATACTTCGATACTGCGAGCTTTTTGCCAGTAATCCATAAACAATCCGGAATCTGATGAAATGTCAAGTTCAGGATTAATGACGTAAGAATCGTTTCGGTACAGAATGATTTCCTGTTCCGGGAAAACGGACTGAAAGTGTTTCCGGATCGTGTAAATGGCAACGTTCAGAGAGTTGTTGGCACTGGAAGGAGATCTTTCACCCCAAAACAGGGCCATTAATTTCTCTCGGTGGATGGGTTGATGGTGATAGTAAAGGAGGTAGGCCAGGATTGAACCAATTTTCTTACCCGGAATCTTCCTGACTTTTTTCCCTTTGAATTCAATACAGAGTTCCTGAAAAAAGCGGATTTTCAGGTCAGGAGCTCTAACCTGCCCCAACTGATTGCTCATGTGCAAGGAGGGAAGCCCGGCTGAAATTCCGAGCCGGTCCCATTTGTTATCGTCCGGACGGTTTTCCCGCTGAAACTGCCTTCGGACATTTTCGACAACCCATTCAACCGGTTGGAATAGGTTCCACCTGCTTCGCGAAGGTCTGTATTGTTTGAAAAGCTGTTGGCTTTCTTTTTCTACGGAAGACCAGAGCAGCAGATCCTGTATGCCCATTCTGAAAAGCTGGATGATTTCCAAACGACTGGGTTGCTTGCCCACTACGATAACCGGAACCTGGGGGAAGTTACCTTTTATATAGAAAAACTGATCTCGGGTTTTCTTGATATCGCGATGGTGAAACAGCATGGTCAGTGCTGAATTTCCCAACAGTTTGGCATCTTCAAGCCTGATCCCGGCGATATCCGGATAATGCCGCGTCTGCCAATTTTCTTCAAAAGCAATTGCTTCCATTTTTTGTACCTGATTGTGTTTAGCACCAATCAGGATAAGACTGGGGGTATTCATTGGGTCTGCTTTAGGGTAGATTCAGGTGTTTCGGAACATTTGCCGGTTCACGGGATGCTTCTTGAAACAGCTCTGCAGCTTTACATGTGGGAAGGATTTCTTCCCCGGGAAAGATAAAATCCCGGATCAGAAAAAACATTGGGTACTGTTCATTCGTATTACGGGCAAAGTGTTTTTATCACTTTACACACCCTTACCCCTCCACTTGTTCAGGATTGTCAAGCCCGGCACAATTGGTGTTTAGGCAATTGAATCAAGTTCCAGCGAAAACATGAGAAGAAAATGAGCCAGTAAAAAGACGCAAGTTGCTGGTTTTCGGCTGTTTAAGTAAAAATATTGCCAGCTCCTCGCCAGGTAATACTTTATTGAAGTGGACCATTTCGAATGATGAAATCCACCAATAAGCTATGCTGTTTTTCTGGGTTTTCAAAATATTTAGACCAAGTATATATAAGAAATATTTTTCGAATTACCCGTACCGATAAAAAATTAATCAATACCTACTCATCATGAACATTAAAGTCCGATTAAGAGAAGATGGAGGCTTCGAAGAACACGAATGTATTAGCCGCCGAGAGGGAAGCCAGGTGGTTTTCCAATGTCCCCATTGTGATTTTGTGCGGAAACTGGACCTTAAAAGCGGAGAAGTACAGACCAGCGGAGGAAGTCCGGAAGTGCTACACGAAGGGATATATGACCCCTACCGGCTGCTTCAACTAAGTTCCAACTAGAAGACCTGAACAATTTTGCTGCCTTCTTTCCGGTTATCCGGCTTGTTCTTCTTACTGCCGTTAATCAGATTGAGAGAGGAGGACAGGCGGTATAGTCCCGGTCGGAGGTGCCTCATTTGCAGCGGAATAACGATATTTCCATCTGCGGGGAGAACACCTTGCTTATGGGAAATGACGAATGCTTCCCGGGTTTTGTCCAGCGGACAGGCCGAAACCGTCAGTCTGTAAAGCCCCTGGCTCGTTTTCCAGGAGTCATCTTCCTGCTCGGTCATTGGTATTCTTATTTCCGCCTGATCCGATTGCCGGAATACCTGGCTGTCATCGGGCCAATTTTTATGAAGAATAACAAAATTGAGCGGTTTGACAGCTGGCAATTGAGGAGCGCTTTGAAGTTCGGCCTTAACAGTTTCTTCCTGTTTTTCGGTCCGTGATGCTTCCGCGTTGGGGAGTGCTGTCGGCTCCATCGGGGCCTCGGGAGCATTGGCAGGAAGCTCGGGCAATTTTTTTGCGATCTCCTCCGGAAGATGCCTGCTAATGAAGGTTGCCAGGGTGTTCAGGTCGAGCCCTTTAAAGGTTGTTTTTTCTTTAGTCAGGGGATAATCAATTTCCCCGCGCAGCGGTTCATTTTTGCCGGCGCGCCGGAAAGTGAGATTGAACTTAAAGCGGTTATCCATACTGGTTTTTTCCGACATGTTCTTTTTCAGCCCGCTGGAATCCTCTTTGCCGGCGCTTGTTTTTTTCGGGGGCTCCTCTCTCAGCCCGCTGGCTCGTTGCAGTAGCTGTTTCATTTTTTTATTCAGTTCAGTTCTGCTTTTAAAAGGTCGACTTCGGGAGATTTCCCGGTT
>Ga0209949_1000228_pt1 | contig 31142 bp, 21 predicted proteins | sample SalPonC_black_MG_FD_185711 | JGI IMG/M metagenome (GOLD analysis project Ga0209949, IMG submission 185711) | Salt pond soil microbial communities from South San Francisco under conditions of wetland restoration - Salt Pond MetaG... | ecosystem: Environmental > Aquatic > Marine > Intertidal zone... | reverse complement strand
ATTTCGGTGGGACCCCTGAGCGGCGGGCCGATCTGGCTGTTTGCCTTTGCCGTGCTCGCCAGCGTACTTCTTGGAAACCTTGCCGCCATGGGAGCGATTGTCATGAATGCCCTGGCTTTGACAAGTATTGCCCTGATGATCTCACATGGCATAATCGGCGATGATTTCCCCTGGTTCAACACCCCCCATGCCATGGTCGCTGCAGTGGTGAATTTCATCGTGGTCAATGCCATTACTGCCGTCGCGGTTTCCGCACTGCTCAAAGGGTTGTACACCAGTGAAAAAAAATACCGGTTAATCGCCGATAATGTGGCAGATGTGATCTGGACCACGGATATGAATCTAAGATTTACCTATGTCAGTCCCTCTGTCTTTCAGATGCAGGGATTTTCAGCAGAAGAAATAATGGAAAAAACACTGAAGCAGCTTGTTTCTCCCCAGTCCCTTGAACAACTTCTGGATCTTTATTCAAAAAAAATGGATCAATGGGGCAGCAAAGATCCAGAGGCATTGGCACCGTTTGTTTTTGAGGCCGAGCAATGCCGCAGTGACGGCACTTTTTTCTGGGTGAGTGTCAATGCCCGGTTGATAAGGGGCAGGGACAATACCCTCCAGGGGGTCCTGGGCGTTACCCGTGATATCACCCGGCAAAAGCACAGTGAGGCTGAAAAAATACGGGCTGAAATCGCTGTTGAAAAACATGAGAAACTGGCATTAGTCGGCAGGGTTGCAGGAAAAATGGCCCATGACTTCAACAATATTTTGGGAATCATCATGGGGCACTCTGAGCTGGCCCTTTCCGTATGCACGGATAAAGACACCCGGAATACCCTTGATGTGATTTTAACCCAGACCCGGCGGGGCAGAAACCTGACCCAAAACCTCACGGCCTTTGCCAGAAGCCATGAACCCAGATGGGAGTGGGTCGTTTTCAATGAAAAAGTTGAATCTGTACTGGATTTATTAAAAATCGACCTGGACGGAATACCTGTGAAAAAACAGTGGGGGGAACGTATAGAAATCATGGCAGATGCCAATATGATTGAGCATACCCTGGTCAATCTTATCCAAAATGCGGTGGATGCCGTCAGCCTGACCAAAAATCCTGAAATACGTCTTCGGATTGGGTTAACCGATTGTGACCACCTTGAATTTGAAATCCGGGACAACGGGTGCGGCATACCCAGTGAGTATACTGCTGAGGCCATTTATGAACCGTCCTTTACCCTGAAAGGCAGTCAGGACGTTGCCGGCCATTACCAGAGCGGAATTAAAGGAACCGGATATGGCATGGCCAATGTTAAAAAAACCATTGAGCGTCACGGGGGAAATATAACCGTCGAATCCGAACCCAATGTGTTCACACGGGTAATCATCCATCTGCCCCGCATGGAAAAACAACTGACCATTGAAGAAAAAAAACGCCTGGCAACCGCAGCGCCTCAGTCCGGCCTTTCTATACTGCTGGTTGAGGACGAGCCCACCATTTCTGAGGTTCAATACAAAATACTGACCCAGCCACCGCTCAACCACCGTGTGGATATTGCCACCACCGGGGAAGAAGCGTTGGATCTGTTCCAGGCAAAAACCTATGACCTTGTCAGCCTGGATTATATTTTGGCAGGAAGGCACAATGGAAAACACGTTTATTCCTCTATTCGTCAATTGAAAAAACATCTGCCCATTCTCTTTGTTTCCGGCAACATTGAATTTTTGGAATCCATCAAAACACTCAAGCAGGCGGATCCGCTCATTGAGCATCTTTCCAAACCGTGCAAAAACATTGATTATGTCAACAGTATTAACGCTTTGATCCAGATGCAGACCTCTTTGGCTCCCGCTTGTACATCAGGCCTGAAAAATCATCCAGCACCATGAACAAAGACGGTACCAGTACCAGAATGATGACCGTGGAAAAAACAATGCCAAAGCCCAGGGAAATGGCCATGGGAATCATCATCCTGGCCTGCCGTGAGGTTTCCAGGATCATGGGCATAAGCCCGCCAAAAGTGGTCACCGTGGTCAACAGGATGGGGCGAAACCGCTGAATACCGGCCGAATGGATGGCCTCAAAAGGAGAAAATCCCTCTCTCATCCGCCGGTTGGCAAAGTCGATGAGGATCAAAGAATCGTTGACCACCACCCCGGACAGGGCCACCACCCCGAAAATAGAGTTGATGGACAGGGAGTAGCCCATGATCAGATGCCCGAAAACAGCGCCGATGATGCCAAAGGGGATGCTCATCATGATGATCAAGGGCTGGGAGTAGCTTTTAAAGGGCACGGCCAGCAGGGCATAGATGCCAAAAAGGGCCATAAGGGAGCCTGTGGCAAGGGCGCTTAAGCTGTCCTGCATCGCGGCCTGGTGGCCGGCAAAGCTGTAGGTCAGGCCGGGATATGTCCTGGCCAGGGCCGGCAGGATAGTGGTTTTAAGCTCTCCTTTGATATTTTCGGCCCGGGCCGGGGGAATGACATTGGCCTTGATCCTCAGATCCCGGCGGCCATCGGTCCGCTCAATCTTGGTATAGGCCCGGCCCGGGGTCATCTTTACGGCATCCCTCAAATAAACCTCTCCGGCAGTGGACTGGAGTACCAGGTTTTCCAGGGTGGATTCCAGGGCCCGCGCAGACTCGGGCAGGCTCACCCGCACCGTGACCTCGTTGCGGCCCCGCTGCTGTTTCAGGGCCTGGACCCCCTGAAAGGCATGGCGGACCTGCCGGGCCACATCCTCGGAGGTCAGGCCCATGCGCTCGCCTAGTGGCAGCAGCTGGATATCAAATTGACGCTTGCCCCGGGCAGAGCCGTCGTCAATATCGTGGACAATGGTATAGCTTGCCAGGGACTGTGCCAGGTCAGCAGCGGCATTGTCCAGAACCCGGGTATCGGTATGGCTCAGCAGGACGGTCAGGTTCTTGCCCGATCCCGGCCCCCCCCGGTTGGATTCGAACCGGATATTTTCCAGGCCTGCCAGGGTCCCGACCCGCTCCCGCCACAGGGCCGTGACCGTTGAGGTCGGCAGAGGCCGTTTATCCTCATCAGTGAGATACACTCTTATGGTGACCCCATTCTGGGACACATGGCTCAGCACCCCCCGGGACAGGGATTTTCCACCGTTTTCCGCCACGACCTCCCTGGCTGCGGCCACCAGGTGGTTCTCCACGGACTTGAGGGTTGACTCTGCCGAGCCATGGGCAAGGGTGGCTGAACAATAGGCATAGTTGGATTCACTTTTAGGAAACATCTCCAGGCCCATGCGGCCCGAGGCCACATATCCGCCCAAACCAATCATGACGGCAATGCCAAAGCCGATGACCGAGTAACGATAGCTGAGCATCAGCCGTAAAAAGGCGCCGTAACGGACCCGGACAAACCGTTCAAAGGCCCGGCTGAATCTGGCCTGCCATCGCTCCAGATGATTCAGGGGCCAGATGGCCCGGGTCCGGTTTCGATGGCTCAAATGGGCCGGAAGGATAAAAAGGCTTTCCACAAGGGAGACCAGAAAGACCGCACCCACCACCAGGGGAATCACCCCGAAGATCTTGCCCATGAACCCCGGCACGAACATCAGGGGCATGAAGGCCACCAGGTTGGTCAGCACAGAGAAAACCACGGGCAGGGCCACCTCTTTTGTCCCGGCCACTGAGGCATCAAACAGGGACAGCCCCCGGGACCGCCAATGGTAGATGTTCTCTCCCACCACCACGGCATCGTCTACCACAATGCCCAGGGTCACAATAAAGGCGAACATGGAGATCACATTGATGGAAAAATCCCCGGCGGACAAAAAGAGAAAAGAACCCATAAAAGAGATGGGGATCCCCAGGCTTACCCAGAAGGCCAGGCGGGTTTCCAGAAACAGGGCCAGAAAGATAAAGACCAGGATCAGTCCCTGAAAGGCATTTTTCATTAATAGTTCGGCCCGCTGCTCAAATATGGATGAGCGGTCCCTGAGGATGCTCAGATCAAGGCCTTCGGGCAGGGTCTGGTTCAGCTTTTTGATAATGGCCTTGCCGGCATCCGCCACTGCAGACGGGGTCTGATCCCCCACCCGGTACACATCGATCATCACAGCCGGATTGCCGTTAAAATGGGCCCAGGTATTGGTGTCCTCGAACCCCTCTTTCACCGTGGCCACATCAGCCAGCAGTACCCGGGAGCCGTCCGGGCCGGTGAGCAACGGCAGCCCGGCATAGTCCCGGGCATAGTTTCTCTGGTCCTTGATCCGGACCATAATATCCCCGCTGTCAGTTTTCAGGCTACCGCCCCCCAGTTCCACCGAAGCCTCGGAAATACCCTGGGCCACATCTGCCAGGGTCATGCCGTAGCGCCGCAGGACATCCTGGGCAATCTCCACCTTGACCTCATAATCCCGGACCCCGGTCAGGTCCACCTGGGTGATATGATCGCTGCCCAGCAGGGTATCCCTGACCTGGTCTGCTGCCGCGCGCAGGGTCAATTCTGTTACATCCCCGTACAGGGCAATGGTCAATACCCCCCGCTTATGACTGTCCATAGAGACCAGGGGGTCTTCAGCCTCTTCCGGAAAGGTGGAAATGCTGCTGACCTCGCTTTTGATCTCCTGCCAGACCTTGATCACATCCTCACCCTCGATGAGTTCGGCGGTGATGGATGCCACGCCTTCCGATGCCGTTGAGATGACCTCATCAATGCCTTCAATATCCTCAATGGCCTCTTCAACGGCCAGGACAACCCCCTTTTCCACCTCTTCCGGGCTGGCCCCGGGATAGGCGACCGTGATGGTCACCCGGTCCATGGTGAAGTCGGGAAAGACCTCCTGTTTGATGTTCAAGGCAGTCAGCAGTCCCCCGATGAGGAAAACCGCCATGAGCAGATTGGCAATCACCGAGTTCCCCGCCATCCATGCCAGGGCCCCCCGGGGTGAAGATTCGCCGTTTTTTACAGGGTCGCTCATTTGGACGCTCCGGCAGCTGTAGCGGTTCTCTTCTCAGGCATTTGTGGTTCGGCATCCTTTTTTGCTTTCAGGGGCATGCCCTGGACCGGTACGGAAAGCCCTGAGGTGATAATGGCCTCTCCCGGGGTCACACCAGACTCAATATAGACATGGTCCCTGTCCTTGAATGCCAAAGTGACCGTTCGGATATCCAGGGTGTTGTCTTGGTTGATCCAGAGGGTGTTGCCGTCCTGAAGCACGGCTCTGGGCAGGGCAATCACAGCGGGCAGGGGCCGTCCTGTGATGGACACCCGGACATAATCGTCCATCATCAAGGGGATGGCTGCCGGATGGGCCTGGGTGCCCAGAGGATTTTTAACGGCAACGATCACCGTGGCCATGCGGCCTGTGTCATTGACCCTGCCTGTGACCTGGATCACCCGTCCCTGCCAGGTGCCCGGGCCGGTCTGGGAGGTGATGGTGGCCGGGCTGCCACCGGGCCGGGTGGGGTCAATATAGTAAAGCTGGTCCAGGGGAACCTGGGCCTCGATCCAGAAGGCATCCGTGCCCACCAGGGTCACCAGGTTCTCCTGGCTGCCCACATAGCTGCCCTCATTGACAAACCGCTCAAGAACCATGGCGTTGAAAGGGGCGGTAATGGTTGTGCGCGAAAGGTCAAGCCGGGCCTGATCCAGATCAGCCTGGGCTGCATCCACTTTAGCCTGGGCCTGGGCCAGCTGGGGCTTGCGCAGGGCCAGATCGGTTTCAGCCACCACATCCGAGGAAATCTGGGCCAGCAGCTTCACCTCTTCCCTGGCAATGGTCTGGCTGCCCCGCTCAATGGCCATGGCAGCCATGGCATCGGCCAGGGCGCTTTTGGCCTTGCGGACACTGACCTGGTGATCGCTGGGGTCCAGGCGAACCAGGGTCTCGTCCTTGTTCACCAGGCTGCCGGGGACAAACTGCCCTGACACCTTCCGGACCTTGCCTGACACCTGGGCTTTGAGGGTCACCTTTCTGGCCGCAGTCACCGTGCCCATCACCGTCACCCCGGCCCGGGCATCTGTCACGGATGCGACCATGGTTTCCACTGTGGTGGCAATGGGCTGGGGCCGGGATTTCTTCATTACCGGGGCTGTGGTCTGGAAATAGGACCAGGCCGCCCCGCCGCCGATGATCAGCAGCAGGGGCAGAAGGGCCCTGAATAGTTTACCGAAAAAGGTGAGTTCACGGGGTTGGGACATGGGGGTACTCCGCATTGATTAGGGTCTTGGTCCAGTCGCCCCCAAGGGTTCTGTACAGGGCGATCCGATTTTTCACCTGGGTGGCCTGCTCGTCAACGAGCTGACGTTCCAGGCGCTGGACACTGGTCCAGGCCGTAAGATAGGATAAATAATTGTCCTGGCCGTTCATATACTGAATCTGGGCATCCTTTACCGTCAAACGGGTGGCCTCAAGCTGTTCCTTTAACAGTCCGGTATACTCTGCCTGTCGCTTTTCCGCAATCAGGCTGTTTGTCACCTCCTGAACAGCCTCGGCCACGGTCCGGGCATAGGCGGTCAAATATTGATCTGCTTCAGCCCTTGCCCGGTCAACTTCCGCTTTGCCATGGCCTCCGTCAAACAAAGGTCCTGTGACAGCGGCGGCCAGGGTGGATATCCAGTTTGAGAACAGCAGGTCAAGGGTGGTGCTGGAAAACGCCGCATCCGCAGACAGGGTCAATGCGGGCAGGCGGTCGGCCTTTGCTGCGCTGACCTGCCAGTCCATGGCTTTCAGCCGAAGCCCTGCGGCCCGGACATCGGGACGGGCGGCCAGAAGATCGGCAGGCAGGCCGGCATCCGGCAGAGGGATGAGTTCGGGCAGACCCGTTTCAAAAGGGATGAAATCAAAGGTCCCGGCCTGGCCCAGCAAAACGGCCAGGCCGGTCATCTGCTGCTCCTTGTTCTGTTTGAGCATGGGCAGGGAGGACCGGGCCTCGGCCAGGGATTCCCGCTGCTGGGAGACATCCAGGGTATCGGCCTGGCCATTGAGGAACCGAAGCTTTTGAAGCTTGAGCATCTGCTGATTCATGTCAATTTGTTTTTCAAGGATGGCGATCTGGCGGTTCAGGGACAGGATTTCCACCCAGGCGGTTGCCACATCCGCGGCCACGGTGACGGCCGCCGCCTCAAGATCTTCCCGGGTGGCCTCATACGCTAAAATTTGTGAGGTATGCAGGGCGTCAAGCCGGCCCCACAGATCCAGTTCATATCCGGCAGAAAGACCTGAGGAAAAAACCTTGGATTCACTGCTGCTGCGGCCGCTGCTGCCGGTTTTGGTCTGCTGCCACTCTTTTTTTCCGCTGCCGCTGGCACCCAGGGTGGGAAAAAGAGTTGCCCCGGCCTTTTGAACCGAGGCCTCGGCCTGCCGGACCTTGGACAGGGCCGTTTTGATATCGAAATTATCGGACAGGGCCTGATTTACCAAGGCGTTCAGCGCCTCACTGTCAAAGGCCTGCCACCATTTACCGGGGCCGGGATCTGCATCGGTGTACAGGGCCTTATAATGGCCGGGCAATTCAAGGGGCTCAGCCTGTCGGGTTACAGGCTCAAACATGCTGCATCCAGACACAGCAAGGCCGGCCAGGGCCAGGCAGAATATCAATTTTATTCTTTGAGTCACTGATGTCAATTTTTTATCCATTATTTATCTCTGCCACAATTATACCTGTTTTTCTGACGGCTCAAGTTCTAAAAACCTGCATACAAAAATGGGGATGATACAAATTATTTCAAGAAGATTTTAAAAAGGCCTGGCCCAGGACATTTCCGGCCCGGCCTGTTAGCCACGCCGGGTCACCACCTGTACATCAAAATCCGGCCCGGCTGATGCAGGCGGCAACACAGATACCGCTGATGGCCCCGGCGATGGCGATTTTCATATCCTCAGTCATGATTGCCTTCTGGCTTGGGTTTTTCTTGTCCAGCATGTGTCAATGGTAAAATACCGCCAGCCAGACCGTGGGCCCGTCCGGATCGGTCCGGACCACCCGGTGACGGTCATGGGCCGGAATGGTCAGGCAATCCCCCTTGGCCAGGACCTTCTGCCTGCCGTCCTCAAAGGCGATGGTGCCGGTCCCTTCAAGCACCACCACCCACTCGTTTTCATCCTGGTCGTACCAGCCGCTGTCAGGAGAGGTGTGGCCAAAGGAAACGATGCGTTCTATGCGCAGGTTCGGGGCAGACAGCACCTCACAAAAATCCTCCCGGTCAGCGGCACCGGGCATATTTGAAAATATATTGTCCATGACGGTCTCCTTGCAGGTGTCAGGATTATCCGGACGCCTCTTTTCGGGCCGTGACCGTTTCGATAAATGCCTGCACCAGGCCATAGTAGCCCCGGGCCTCTGAAATGGTATTGTGGCCGGTCCGTGGTATCACCTCAAGCTGTGTGGGGCAGGTCAGTTTCTGAACCAGGGCCTTTGTCCGCTCAAATGAAATGACCTCATCCTCTTCTGCGGCAAGGATCAAAGCAGGACACACGATGGCCCCTGCAAAATCCACGGTTCTGTGGGGATCGGTGAGGACCTGTTTCACCAGCCAGGCCGGATAAATACCTGCGGCCACCGCCGAGATGCTGTCAAAAGGGCAGGTCAGTATCAGGCCGTCCAATTGCCGCTGTGCTGCCAGGTAACAGGCAATTGATGAGCCGAGGCTGCGGCCCCAGGCCAGGCAGGCAGACGGGTTGTACTTATCAACCAGGGTATCAAACACCTCAAGGCTGTCCCTCTTGAGGCGGGCTTCCGTGGGCCGGCCGTTGCTGTGGCCAAACCCCCGGTAATTGACCAGCACCACATTGGCCGGCACATGGGCCAAAAAATTTTCAATATTCAAAGAGACCTCTTCGGCATTGCCCCCGAAGTAGAAGACAAAGGGCAGGTCTTTGACGTCTTTTTCAATGCACCAGCCGGCAAGGCGGGTGCCGTCCGTGGCCGTGAGGGTCAATGGCCGGACCGCCGGCACCAGGGCGTCCAGGACCGTTTGCCTGGCCGGGGGCAGGGGCTGGGGAAAGTACAGCAGTTTACGGGACAGCAGCCGCAGGGCCCCAAGGGCCAGAACAATAGTCAGGATGCCATACACCAATAATTTCATAATGCCTCCTGTATCCATGGGTTTTATGGTATTTTACCCTGACCGCCTTGACAAAGACAGGGCCAATTTATATCCATTTAAAAAAACCAACCCCAAAGGAGACCCTTATGCCCCATTCCCCCACCGCAGCCAGGCACGAGGCTGCCCCTGAGAACTGCTGGGACTTAACCCTCATGTTCACAGACACAGACCAGTGGGAGGCCCTGTTTTCAGAGGTTGACGCGCGGATTCCAAAGTACCAAGCCTTCAGGGACAGACTGGGCAAATCCTTTGAGACATTTGCCGCCTGCCTGGAATTTGACCTTGCCCTTGGCCGGGATCTTGACAAACTCGTGACCTTTGCCCACCTGAAAAACGACCAGGACAAGACCGATGCCCAGGGGGAAAGCCTGTTCCAGCGGGCCGTGAACCTCTACACCCGGGCGGCGGATGCCGCAAGTTTCATTGTCCCCCAGCTCCAGGCCCTTGGCAAGGATACCCTGTCCCGGTACGCCAAAAAAGAGCGGATGACCCAGTTCAGGGTGTATCTTCAACGGATCATCCGGAACATTCCCCACACCCGCAACGCCGAAGTCGAACAGGTCCTGGCCATGGCAGGGGAGGCCCTGTCCGCACCAGGTTCGATCTTCGGCCAGCTGGACAATGCTGACCTGTCCTTTGGCAGCCTCACAGACGACAAGGGCGAAAAAAAGCCTTTGACCCACGGCAACTTCATCTCTTTTCTAAGCAGTTTTGACCGAAAGGTGAGGCAAAGGGCCTTTGCCCAATACTATGAGGTCTATGAGGCCCACAAGCATGGGATTGCCGCTGCCCTGTCCGCCTCGGTGAAAAAGGACCTGTTTCTGGCCCGGGCCAGACACTTTGACACGGCACGCAAGGCTGCCCTGTTCAAAAATAATATCCCTGAATCCGTGTACGATACCCTGGTGACAAGGGTCAGAGACAACCTGTCCAGCCACCACCGCTACCTTGCATTCCGGAAAAAGGCCCTGAACCTGCCGGAGTTAAGGGCCTATGACACCTATGTGCCGGTGGTGCCGGATGTGGACTTTCACATGGACTATCCCACGGCGGTCCAGACCTGTGTTGAGGCCCTGGCCCCACTGGGAAAGGCCTATTGCCAGCGGCTTGAAAAGGGGCTGACCCGGGGCTGGGTGGATCGCTATGAAAACAAGGGCAAACGCAGCGGTGCCTATTCCTCGGGATGTTACGACTCTCCGCCATATATTCTGATGAACTATGACGACGCTTCCATCAACAGCCTGTTCACCCTCATCCACGAGGCCGGCCACTCCATGCACTCTCTGTACTCAAAACAGGGCCAGCCCTATGCCACACACAATTACACCATCTTTGTGGCTGAAGTGGCCTCTACCCTCAACGAGACCCTGCTGACCCGCCACCTTCTGGACAAGTATGACAAAAATCCCAGGATGACAGCCTATATTCTCAACCGAGAGATCGATAATATCCGGGGCACCTTTTTCCGCCAGACCATGTTTGCCGAATTTGAAACAATTATCCACGCCATGGCTGCAGAAAATCACCCCCTGACCCTGGAGACATTTACTGCCACGTACCGGGCGCTGCTGGATGCCTATTTCGGCCAAAAAATGAAAATCGACGGGGCCCTGGCCCTGGAATGCCTGCGCATCCCTCATTTTTACTCAAGCTTCTACGTCTACCAGTATGCCACAGGCATTGCCGCGGCCCTGGGCATTGAACGGCGGATCCGGGAAAAAGGGATGCCGGCGGTTGAAAATTATCTGACCTTCCTGGGTCTTGGGGGCAGCCAATTCCCCATTCAGCAGCTCAAGGTCGCCGGCGTGGACATGACCTCGCCGGAACCTGTGGCAGCGGCCATCCGCCACTTTGACACCCAGCTGGATAAACTGGAGCAGACATGGAATTCACTCCCTTAGGCCGGGTTCACACCTGTTTCAAAGAAAAATTCGGCATTCCCAGGCAGCCCAACCTGGTCAAGCAGGCCCCTGGAAAACTGGTCTTTTTCCCAAAGTTTGCCCGACAAGAGGCGGTCCGAAAGCTGGACAGCTTCTCCCATATCTGGCTGCTCTTTTGCTTTCATCACGCCGTGAACAAGGATGGAGACCAGACCTGGTTGCCCATGGTCCGCCCCCCGAGGCTGGGGGGCAATCAAAAGGTGGGGGTATTTGCCTCAAGGTCTCCGTTCCGGCCCAACCCCATCGGCATGTCCTGCGTCTGTCTGGAATCCGTCGAGATCACGGACAAAGGCCCAATACTGCACCTGTCCGGGGTAGACCTGCTGGACAAGACCCCGGTCCTGGACATCAAACCCTACCTGCCCTACGCCGATGTCATGGCAGATGCCCGTGACGGCTTTGCCCCTGCCCCGCCCCGGACGGAGCTTGAGGTGGTCTTCACGGATCAAGCCAAAAAACAAATGGCCCGCCGCCGGGACATCCCGGATCTAAAAAAATTGATCACAGAAATACTGGAAAACGATCCCCGGCCAGCCTATGCTGCAGGGGAAAATACCGACCGGGTCTACGGGACCCGGCTGTTTGACTTCAACCTGAGATTCCGATTCCATGGTAAACAGGTTGACGTTCTTGACCTTCAAAAGGATTTTCAATGAACCAGGAAAAACTCACAGAAAAACTCAAACGAATCGAAGCCCTCTTTGCCGGTGCAACCACCGAAGGTGAAAAAGATGCGGCGTTTAATGCCCTCCACAGGATACAAACCCGTTTAAAAGAGATACAAAAACAAGACCCGCCAGTTGAGTACAGATTTACCCTGTCCGATGTCTGGGCCAGAAAATTATTTACAGCCCTGTTGCGGCGGTATGATATCCAGCCATACAGGTACCCCAGACAGCGGTATACAACTGTTATGGCAAGGCTGCCCAAAAGCTTTGTGGATGACACATTATGGCCGGAATTCGAGGCGTTAAGTGACACCTTGGAAACATACCTTGAAGAGATCACCAACAAGGTGATCTCTGAATCCATTCATTCTGACAGCTCTGATGCCCAGGTCATCAAACAGATCACATGATCCCGCAATGGGCTGTCGCGGATGCTGTATCTGTGGCCCTTGAAAACATGGGGGAAGAAATCCGTCATTGTCCGGTCCTGTCAATGCGGACCAGGTTGAAATCCCCCAGGATGGCGTAAAGGCTGGGCACCACCACCAGGACCAGGACCGTGGAAACCATGAGGCCGAACACAATAGAGCAGGCCAGGGGAATCAGGATCTGGGCCTGGAGAGAGCGCTCGGCCATCAGGGGCAGCAGGCCGGCAATGGTGGTCACTGAGGTCAGCATCACCGCTCGGAACCGCTCCCGTGAGGCCAGTTTACCTGCGGTGACCACATCCTGGCCCCGGGCAGTGTGCGCCTTGACAAAGGTAACCAGCAAAATCGAGTCATTGACCACGATGCCGGCCAGGGAGATAAACCCCATGATAGAGGGCATGGCGAGTTCCAGGCCCAAGGCCAGATGGCCCCAGACCACCCCGATAAAGGCCAGGGGAATGGTGACCATGACCACCAGGGGCTCTTGATAGGATTTAAACTGAAAGCTCAGCAGGCAGAAAATCCCGAAAAGCCCGATAAGCATGGCCGTGACCATGCCGCCCATGGAGGCTTTCATCTCTTTGGCCTGGCCTTCCAGTTCCATGGAAATGTCCGGGAAGTCATTTTTCAGTTGGGGCAGAAAATTCTGGCGGGTATGGGCAATGATATCAGCGGCATTGGCCACAGCAGTATCCAGATCTCCTGTAATGGTCACGGTTCGGATGCTGTCCACCCGGCGGATACCGGCATATCCCCGGTCCTGGACGATCTCGGCCACAGCAGTAAGGGGCACCCGGTCCCCGGCAGGACCCATCAAAAAGAACTGCTCCAGGCAGGCCACACCAGCCCGGTCCCTGTCAGCCATCCCCACATTGACCTCATAGGCCTGATCCCCCACGATGATCTCACTGGCCGTGGCCCCGTAAAACGCCGCCCGAAGCTGGTCGGACACCGATCTTGCCGTAAAGCCTTTTGCCCGGGCCCCGGGCTTTAGGGTGACCCGAAACTCGGGCTTGCCCGGCCGAAGGTCATCGTACAGGTCAAATACCCCTTGGTACTGGTAAAGCCAGTTCATCAGGCGGGTGGAGGCCATTTTAAGGTCCTGGAGACGCTGTCCCTGGAGACGAATCTGAATGGGCAGGCCCCCGGGGCCGATGGCCGGCTCCTTGAAGGCCAGTGCAATGGCGCCGGGAATCTGGCCGACCTTCTCCCGCCACTGGTGGATGACCTCGTCTATGGTGGCGGTCCGGATTTCAGCACCCAGCAGATCCAGGGAAACCGTGGCCACATGGGGGCCGCTTTCCCCGGCATCGGCATTGGTGTTGTACAGCACCGAGGTATGGGCAATCAATTTCTGACCGCCGGGTTGTTTTGGGGTCAGCTCCTGGTTCACCGCTTCGGCCGCCGCCACCAGACGGTTCACATATTTGGCGGTCCGCTCCAGGGGAGTGCCCTGGGCAAAGAGGACCCTGGCCTGGATCACATCCCCGTCGATCTCCGGGAAGGCCCGGGCCTTGAGGATACCGCCGGCCAGCATGGCAATAGAGGCCAAAAACACAAAGACCACCAGGCCAACAAAAAAATATCTGAAATCCACGGCCAGATCCACGATCTGTCCCAGGACCCGCTCTCTGACCCAGGCTGTGCCGGCATCGATTTTCAGCCGCAACCGGCCCGGATCAGGGGCGTGATGCTTCAGGGAGTGGGCCAAATGGCTGGGCAGGATGAAAAAGGCCTCCACCAGGCTCACCAACAGGGTGAGGATCAGGATCACGGGTATAACATACAAAACCTTTCCGATATCGCCTTTCATGCTCAGGGCCAGGGCGCCGAACACAAAACAGGTGGTCAGAAAAGAGGAAAATACCCCGGGCGCCACATCTGTTATCCCGTCCACCGTGGCCCTGAACCCGTTTTTTCCCCGTTCCAGATTGGCGGCCACATTTTCGGCAATGACAATGGCATCATCCATGAGGATGCCCACGCCGATGAGCAGCCCCACCATGGAGAGCATGTTCAGGGACAGATTCAAATGCTTCATGAAAAAAAAGGTCAGGGCAAACGAGATGGGCAGCCCCATGACCACCCAGAAGGAAAACCGCAAAGGAAAAAAGATCAGCATGGCGCAGAAGACCAGGACCAGTCCCTGGACCGCATTTTTCACCAGCATCTGAAGCCGGTCCCTGACAATTTCAGACACATTCTGGGTCAGGTCCAGGCGCACCCCCGGCGGCACCTTCAGCCGTTCTTTTTCCAGGAAAGCAGCCACCGCATCCATGATTTCCAGGGCATCTTGGGTTTTGGTCTTGTTGATCTGAAGAATCCCGGCCCGCCGGCCGTTAAACAGGATCTTATCCTCCTCGTCCATGAACCGGTCAGATATTTTTGCAATCTCCCCCAGCCGGATCTCCGCCCCGGTAGCAGAGGAAACCACGATGAGGTCACTTAAATCCTGAACCTGGTTGCGCTCCTCGGAAAACCGGATCAGGATGTCCCGGTCCCGGGTTTCCAGGCTGCCCACCGGCAGATCGATATTCTGGGCGGTCACGGCCGCCTGAATGTCTGAAATGGAAAGCCCCAGGCGCATCATGGTGGCAAAGGCGATCTCCACCCGGAACTCATGGCCGGAAAACCCCAGCACCGCCACCTGGGAGATCCTGTGGTTGCGCTTGAGCCGGTCCTTGAGGTCTTGGCAAAACCGCTTGAGATGTACGGCACCCATGGGGCCGGTGACTGCGATGGAGACCACCTGGTCTGTACGGTTGATCTCCTGGACGATCACATTTTCCACCTCTCCGGGAAAATCGTCGATGGCCTCCACCTGGGTTTTAATATCGTTGAGAAACGGGGTCATGCTGCCGGCCGCCGTCATCTTCACCACCACCCGGCCCTGGTTCTCCATGGCCGTGCTCTGGATCTCGGAGATATAGGAGACCGACTCCACGGCATCCTCGATGCGCTGGCACACCGCCGTTTCCACATCCTCGGCCGTGGCCCCGGGATAGGCAGCAGTGATTTCAACCGCATCCTCACTGAAATCCGGAAAGGTCTCCCGCCGCAGGTCCCCCAGGGAAACCGCCCCCAGGGCCAGGAACATGAGCATCATCAGATTGGCGGCCGTGGGATGGCCGCCCATAAACGCGACCATGGATCTGAAAGGCCCCATATCAGATGCCCCTTTTTACAGCCCCGGCCATGACCCGGTCCAGGGTTTTTCGATCTTCCACGGGCGCAAGCTTCATCCCCTTGATGGCCGGGACAAGATCCGACAGCACCAAGATCTCGCCAGGTGTCACCCCTGAGTTGAGAATCACCAGATCCCCCATGACCACCTCTGGGGTCACCTGCCGGATTTCCAGGCGGTTCTCCTGCGTGCAGATATAAATATTGTCCTTGTGCAGGGCGCTTCTGGGAAAGGCGAACCGGTCCTTCAGGGGGCGACCCGCAAGTTCCACGCCCACGTACATATTTGTGGCCAGGGGCGGCCGCTTGCCCGGGATCAGATTCTTGTAAGGGCTGTCCACGGTGACAAAGACGCTCAAGGTGCCTGTGGCCGGATCCATGGCCTCCCCGGTCCTGGAAAACGCCCCGTCCCACTGAATCACCTGCCCTGCCCCCAGGGGCAGGGTCACCCGGGCGGAAATGCCAATGGCCCGCCGGATCTGTTCAATATCCGGGATTCCGGTCAGCGGCTCGGTCCGGTCCCGGGGCAGCAACTTGAAAATATCACCAGGCGTCAGCTGCACGGGGATCTCGGCCCGCTCAATGCTCTCGGCTGCCAGCAGTACCGTGCCGGCCGGGGCAAATTCAAACCGCTGCACATTCACCTGGGAAATCCTGCCGTTGAACGGGGCCCGGATCTCTGCCTTGGCCAGGTCCAGACGGCGTTCAGCCACAGCAGATTCTCCGGATTTCTTCTGGGCCAGCAGGGCTTTTTTCTGGGAGGGAATCAGTTTCAGGGTATTTTCCAGGTTGTTCACCGTGGTCTGCCGGGCCAAAAACGCGGTCTCCTCTTTTTCCAGGTCAGAGGCGGAAATCACCTGCTTGTCAAAGAGCATCCGTTTCCGCTCAAGTTCCTGGGCTGCAATGCCAAGGGCCCTTTTTTCAATGCCCACAAGGGTCTGGGTATTTTTCCGGGACTGCTCCAGCTCTCTGAGCCGGGCGTCCAGATTCATGACCTCTGCCATTCCCCGGGACTCGGCCAGGCCGTAGGCCCGGGGATCGATCTTGAACAGCAGATCTCCCTTTTTAATGAAATGCCCCTTTTTAATGGTTTCATCCATGACCACCACCTGGCCCCCCACCTCGGCCACGGCCTGCCAGGTTTGGTCCGCCTGGACATAGCCGTAGCCGAAAGTTTTGGGGACCACAGGGCCGGGAGACAGGGGCATGACCCGGACCGCACGGACCCGCTCCACCGCCTCCAGGCGTTGCGGCGCCTGTTTATTGGCCTTCATGACCATGACAAGGGCAATGCCGGCCAGAATCGGAATCAGGATCACAAGTTTTTTAAGGTGTTTCATGGGTATCGTCCTTTGAAAACAGTACAAATGGCGCCAGCACCCTGAACGAAATCATGGCAATGGCGGTTAAAAAAGGTTTGGCTGGAGGGCAAATATCTGATAGAAACGGCTAAAATTATCCGGATTATTCCCACACAAGGACCCCATCCATGACCCCCAAGCAGCTGTTCCGCGGATACGCATTCATCCTGACCGCCGCCGTCCTGTTCGGCACCACAGGCACCGCCCGGATGCTGGGGACCTGCGCCGTTGCCCCCTGGATCACCGGGGCCTTCAGGCTGATCATCGGCGGGCCGATACTCCTGGGGATCTGCCTGGTCTTCAAGCAGACCAACCCCAAAATAACCGGGAAGCCCCCCGGCCCGGGCCGACAGGTATTCGCTCTTCTGGGGGCAAGTCTTGGGGTGGTGGCCTTTCAATTTGCCTTTTTCGAAGCGGTGAGCCGAACCGGTGTGGCGGCAGGCACCCTGGTCGCCATCGGCAGTGCCCCGGTATTTGCAGGGCTTTTAGGGGCTTTGCTCCATGGCGAAACCCTGGACCGCAACTGGGCCCTGTCCACCCTGCTGGCCCTATCCGGCTGTTCGCTTCTGGCCATAACCGGACACACCGTGGCCATTGACCTTCCCGGCCTTGGCCTGGCCCTTGTGGCCGGTTCAGGCTATGCCCTGTATGTGGCCGCGGGCCGCAGCCTGGTCCAAACCATGGCCCCGGCCAAGGCCGTGGGCCTGGTTTTAACCTTTGGCGGCCTGATCATGCTTCCCCTGGTCTGGACCTCGGATCTCAGCGGTCTCACAGAGCCCCGGGCCCTTGTCACCCTGGCCTACCTGGGCATCTTTGCCACGGCAGCCAGCTATTACTGCCTCACTGCCGGCCTGGTCCATATCCCCATTTCCCGGGCCGCCATCCTCCTTCTGGCCGAACCCTTGGTCGGCAGCCTTTTGGGCATCTGCCTGCTCAAAGAGCCCTTTTCCCTTCAGTCTGCTCTGGGCATGGCCCTTATTTTCGCCGGCATTGCGGTGGTTGCCGTTGGGCAGGGGATTACGGCATAGCCCGGCCCTCTTCCACCCCGTGGCAGGCCACGAAGCTGCCGTTGGGCAGTTCCTGAAGCACTGGCACCTCCCTTGCACAGCGATCGTCAGCATAGACGCAGCGGCCGTGGAAGACGCAGCCTGAGGGCAGATTCACCGGCGTGGGCACTTCGCCTTTGAGCTTGATATGCTTGGCCTTTTGCTCTCCTACCTTGGGAATGGCCGACAGCAGGGCCCGGGTATAGGGGTGGCGGGGATCGTAGAACAGATCTTTGGCCGAGGACAGCTCACAAAGGGTGCCCAGATAAAGCACGGCCACCCGGGTAGAGATGTGGTGAACCACGGAAAGGTCATGGGTGATGAATAAATAGGTGAGGTTGCGTTTGTCTCTCAGGTCCATGAGCAGGTTCAGGATCTGAGCCTGGATAGAGACGTCCAGGGCCGAGACCGGTTCATCCGCCACAATGAATTCAGGATCCAGGATCAGGCCCCGGGCAATGGAGATGCGCTGGCGCTGGCCTCCTGAAAACTCATGGGGATACCGGGCGATCCAGGCCGGGTCCACCCCCACCTGCTCCATGACATCGGCAATCTTGTCTGCGATCTCTGCCGTTGTCATTTTAGGATTGTGGAAGCGCAGGGGCTCCTCAAGGGTCTGGCGAACCGTCTTCCTGGGGTTCAAGGAGGCGTAGGGATCCTGGAAGATCATCTGCATCTTCTTTCTAAAGGGCATCCAGTCCCCGTGGCTCAGGTTGTCGATGCGCGCGCCTCTGTAGAGGATCTGTCCCGAATTTGGGGGATACAGCCCCATGATCACCCGGGCCAGGGTGGATTTGCCGCAGCCGCTCTCCCCGACAACACTGAGGGTTTCCCCGGGGTTTACAAATAGAGAAACATTGTTAACGGCTTTTACCGTTGTTTTTTCAAACACGGGTTTGCCGCCTTTAAGGGTCAGCTGATCCAGAAGCCCGCCGGAAATATCAAAATGCTTGACCACATTATTCATGGTCACCAGATGGGTATTGCTGTTCATTAGGTCTGAGTTCCTTGTTTATTTCATGTGGCAGGCCGCCATGATGCCGTTGCCCTTGTCTTCAAGTATTGGAACCTTTGTGGTGCAGATGTCCTGGCACAAATGGCACCTGGGGTTGAAGGCGCAGCCTTGTGGAATAGACGTCAAATTGGGCATCATGCCCTGGATCTGTTTGAGTTCCTCTCCAGGGGCAATGGCCCCGGGAAGGGAGCCGATAAGACCTTCTGTATACGGGTGGACCGGCGCGTGTACCACATCGGCGGTGGGACCGTATTCGATGATCTTTCCCGCATACATGACCGCGATCTTCTCCGTGACCTGGGAGACCACCCCCAAATCGTGGGTGATGAGAATCAATCCCATGTTTTCGGTCTCGCACAGCTCCTGGAGCAGGTCCATGATCTCGGCCTGGATGGTCACATCCAGGGCTGTGGTGGGCTCGTCTGCAATGATGATGGCAGGATCGGCCAAAAGCGATATGGCAATGATGATCCGCTGGCGCATGCCGCCGGACAACTCATGGGGGTATTGGTCCAGCCGCTCTTCAGGAGAGGGGATCTGGACCTTTTTCAGCTTTTCAAGGGCGATTTTCCGGGCCCGGGCCTTGGAAATGCTCTGATGGGCCCTGAGGGTTTCCACCATCTGGAACCCGATGGTAAAGACCGGATTCAAGGTCATCATAGGGTCCTGAAAAATCATGGCAATGCGGTTGCCCCGGATCCGGCGCATTTTGGTATCAGAATAATCCGAGATCCGCTTGCCGTCAAACCAGATGCTTCCCCTGGCGATATACCCTGGTTTGGAGATCAGATTGATAATGGAAAACCCGGTGACGGATTTGCCGGCCCCGCTCTCTCCCACAAGCCCCAGGCGCTCTCCCTTGTCCAGGGAAAAGGAGACCCCGTCAATGGCTGTGATATCACCGAACCGCAAGGCAAATTTCACCTCCATGTCTTTTACTTCCAACAGATGTGACATGACAGCCTCCTAGCCTTTGTAGAGTTTGGGGTTGAGAACATCCCTGAGCCAGTCGCCCAAAAGGTTGATGACCAGGACAAAGACCACCAGCCAGATGCCGGGGAATACCGTTATCCACCAGGACCCTGAAAAAAAATACTCCTGGCCGGCCCGGATCAGGGACCCAAGAGACGGCTTGGTCACGGGCATGCCAAGGCCTAAGAAAGACAGGGCGGCCTCGCTCATGACCGCGTTGGCCACCTGGATGGTGGAAATAACCATCACCGAGGTCAGGGCGTTGGGCAGGATATGGCGGAACATGATGGTCCACCGGGGCAGTCCGATCACCCGTGTGGCCTCCACGTATTCCTTGTTCTTCTCTCCCATGACGCTGGCCCGGATGGTCCGGGCGAACATGGGCCAGTTGGACAGGCCGATGATCAGGGTCAACAGAGGGATGGCCAGGCGCTCAAAACTGCCCAGACCAAAGACCACCTGAAAGATGGCCGACATGAAAATGGCCACCATGAGATAGGGAAAAGAAAACTGGATATCGGCCAGGCGCATGAGGATGGCGTCGGTCTTTCCCCCCAGATACCCTGCCAGCAGCCCCACAATAACCCCGATAAAGCCCTGAAGTGCCACAGCACCAAGGCCGATGATGATGGAGGTCCGCAGGCCGTAGAGCATGGTGGACAGCATGCAGCGCCCCTGGTTGTCCGTTCCCAGGGGAAATTCCCCGATGCCGCCATCCATCCATACCGGGGGCATCTCAGAGTTCATGATATCGATATTGGCCGAGTCATAGGGGTTCATAGGAGAGATCCACGGCGCCAGCAGGGCCATGCCGAAAAATATGGCAAGGACGATAAAAGAGGCCATGGCCACATAATCCCGCTTGAAACTATACCAGAAATACGAGTCCTTGAATGTCTGCAGATTTGTGTTCATTTTGATCCTGTAATTCTAACGGTGGGATTGATAAAGCCGTAGAGGATATCCACCACCGTATTCACGACGACAAAGAGGCAGGCCACCACCACCAGATAGGCGATGAGAAGGGAGATATCCGCCCGATGGACCGCCTCAAGGAACATGAAGCCCATGCCGGGCCACTGAAACACCAGTTCTGTGAGCAGGGTAAAGGCGAACATGATGCCGATCTGCACACCAAACACCGTGATAACAGGCAACAGGGTGTTTTTAAAGGCATGAACCAGCCAGACCCGGGCAGGGGACAGGCCCTTGGCCCAGGCATATTTGATGTATTCGGTTTCCAGGACCTCCATCATCTCGCCTCTGATGAGACGGATGAACAGGGGCAGCATCAGGGTAGACAGGGAGACACAGGGCAGAATCAGGTGCTTGAGTCCGTCAACGGTCAGCATGCCCGTGGTCCACCATCCCAGACCGAAAAGGTCAATGGTTTCCCCCCGCCCGTAGGAGGGCAGCACCTGCCATTTTATGGCAAAGAGAAAGATCAGCAAAATAGCGGTCAGATAGACCGGCATGGACACCCCCAGGGTGGAGAAGCTCATGGTAAACCGGGACAGAATGCTTCTGGGTTTCAGGGCACAATAGACCCCCAGGGGCAGAGAGATGAAAATAATGATCAGGGCCGTGCCAAAGACCAGCTCAATGGTGGCTGGGGCGTGTTCGGCAATGACCTCGAGGTTGGGCTTGTTGTAGAGAAAGGATCGGCCCAAATCCCCCTGGGTCACGGCATTTTTCACGAACCTGAGATATTGGGTGAAAAAAGGATCGTTCAGGCCCATCTCCTCGGCGATCTCCTGTCGTTCCGCCGGGGTGACCCGCTCGCCCACCAGGTCCCGGACCGGATCCCCGATCTTGTCCTTGATGGAGAAGCCCACCAGACTGATGACCATCATAACGATGAGTGCCTGGATGATCCTGCGTAGGATAAATGCGACCATGGGTAATGTCTTTTTTAGAGGTTTGAGACAGGCTGTCCCGGGAAGATGGCTTCCCGGGACAGCGGTTGTGGCTTTAATGGGTCAATCTATTTGATGACCAGGTCTCCGAAGTAGGGAAAATTCATGGAGTTCAGCACCGGCTTGATCATCAGGTTCTTTTTGGCGCCGTAGGCGTGGTTCTGCCAGTGAAAGGGAACAAAGGCTGCATCATCATACAGGATCTGCTCTACTTGCTGAAGCATGGCGGCCCGTTTCGAAAGGTCGGTCTCGGACTGGGCAGCCATGACCAGCTCATCCACCTTGGGATTGCAATAGCCTGAGTTGTACTGGCCGTAACCGGTCTCTTTGTTCTCGCACATCATGAGGAACTCGGAGAAGTTGCCGGAGTCTTCGGTGTCAGAGTGCCAGCCGATCATCATCATGTCAGCAGCCCTGTCGTCGAACTCGTTCCAGTACTGGGCCTTGGGCATGGTCTTAAGATTCACTTTGATGCCGATCTTACCCAGCATCTGGGCGGTGGCTTCGGCGATCTTGGCGTCGTTGACATACCGGTTGTTGGGGGCCATCATGGTGATTTCAAAGCCATCGGCATACCCGGCTTCAGCCATGAGTTTCTTGGCCTTGGCAAGGTCGTATCTGGGGGTCAGGCTGGGCTTGTACCCAGCATAGCCTTCAGGTCCCTGCTGGGCAGCCACGGTGGCCTTGTTCTTCATGATCTTTTTCACGATGCCATCGTTGTTGACCGCATGGACAATGGCCTGGCGGACCTTTTTGTTGGCAAGGGCCTTGTTCCGGTTCTGGTTCATCTGAAAGGTGATAATCCGGCCGCCGTTGATCAAAACCAGTTTCAGATCGTCATCCCGTTCAAGACGGGCAAAATCCTGGGGCGGTACAGGCACGATGAAATCCACATCTCCGGACAGAAGCGCGGCCACCCGGGTGGCGTTTTCCTTGATGGGGGTAAGGATGAATTTGGTGACGTTGCCCGGAGAATCGGTGTCCCAATAGTCTTTGAAGCGGTCCATTTCCAGAACCACGTTGTGCTGACGTTTGGTCACCACAAAGGGACCGGTGCCGGACTCGTTGTTCAGGGCAAAGGATTCCCCGACCTTGAGGATCATGTCTTTGGGCTGGCCGTTCTTATCGGTGCCGGTATAAAACTCGGAGTCCATGGCAAAAAAGTAAGTGGCCATGTTCAGCAGAAGGGCGTAGGGTTTTTTTGTCTTGATGTCCACGGTGTGGTCATCAACGATATAGCATCCGTCAAAGGGTTCCAGCAGGCCTTTGAAATCCGCAGACTTTCTCATGCGGTCAAAGGACCACTTGACATCCTTGGCCGTGAACATGTTGCCGGAGTGAAACTTTACGCCTTTTCTCAGGTAAAATCGCATGGTCAGCTCATCCAGGCGCTCCCACTTGGTGGCCAGGCGGGGCTCGAATTTCATGTCCTGGGTCCAGCGGACCAGGGGATCAAATACCCAGTGGGAAAGCTGAAGCATGCCGCCGGACAGCTGAACCTGTGGGTCCAGGGAAACGGGATCAGCATCCAGTCCGACTTTAAGCACTTTCCCGGCCTTTTCCGCACCAGCCGTTTCCAGCTTGGCCTTCAGCCCCTCATTTTCCTGCTTCAGGTCGGAAATCACTTTATTGAGCGCTGTAATTTCCTGTTTCAGTTTGGTGATTGTTGCTGAATCTTCCGAAGGTTTTTCACCGCATGAAAACATCAGAAACACGCTCAATAGCACTAAGACCAGTTTTTTCATCCTATCCTCCAAGATTAAAGTTAAATGGATCATTCTGCCCGGAAAGGCATCCTGGCAATTGTTCTTCATTCGCTTGTCATTGATGGTAAATGGGTACCAAAAAAAGGGGTCAGGGTCAAGGGATATCTGCCTGCTTGCGATTGCATAAAATATTGATTTTATGCTTGATATGACAAATAATATTCACCCAAGCAGACAAGCCAGATCCGGAACACGATCTTCGGAAAACACCGTAATCTCATGGGTTTCTAACAATGCCGCCGTCACCCCTCTGCCGGGGATGAGTTTTTTATGAAACCCGCCGTCATAAATATGCCTGCTGCCGCAGGAGGGACTTTTTTCCTTGAGCAGGGCCAGGGAAATGCCCTGGGCCTGGCACAGATCAAGGGCGGCCCGGGCCCCGGCCAAAAAGGCGTGGGTGACATCCGCCGTTTGGGTCCGCACAACGGCCCTGCCCGCGAGCACATCCAGTCCAGATCCGCCTTGGACCTCCGCCGGTGGGCGGGGCACGGGCAAGCCGCCTGCGACCTCCGGGCAAAAGAACACCAGCCGCCCCTGGGCCAGCCATTTTCTGATCATGGGATCTGCCTTGGGAACGGACCTGCCATCATACCGCACCGGCCGGCCCAACAGGCAGGCTGAAATCAATATTTTCTGCATAAACATTGTTGTACCATCGAATCGTCTGTTTGTAAAAAAATCATTGACTCATTATAGAATTAGTGTAATGAATGAGTATTCATTATTATGACTTTGGGCATATTTTTGGATTTGCCCCAGGGATTTAAAGGACAACTTGTTTTTTTTATTGATTTTTATGTATGTCCACAAAATCCGAATCCCGACAGACTATTGGATTATTTAAATGAAGATAAATTCATTACCATAAGATTTAGGAGGCACCATGGCACAGGTCATTTCCGACGCACGGGACATCGAATTTGTTCTCCATGAGCAGCTCAAGGCTGAGACCCTGGCTGATTTACACGAGAACTTTGCCGATTTCAACACCAAAACCATCAAAATGGTCATCAAAGAGGCCAGAAACTTTGCCGTCAAGGAACTGCTGCCCGCATCCAAGGAAGGCGACGAGCAGGGGTGTGTCCTTGAAAACGGCCAGGTCACCACCCCGGAGTCCTTTAAACGGCTCTTTGAGCTGTTTAACGAGGGAGAATGGCTGGCCCCCACCGAGGATCCGGAATGGGGCGGCCAGGGCATGCCCAGAACCGTTGCCTCTGCCGTGGCTGAATACTTTAACGGGGCCAACTACCCCTTTATGATGTACCCGGGCTTGACCCAGGGCGCCGGCCATCTGGTGGAGCATTTCGGCACCCAGGAGCAAAAGGACATCTACCTGAAAAACATGTACACTGGCAAATGGTGCGGCACCATGCTGCTGACCGAGCCAGATGCCGGTTCTGATGTCGGGGCCCTGACCACCAAGGCTGTGCCCAACGGTGACGGGACCTATAATATTGTTGGAGAAAAGATATTTATCTCCGGCGGCGAGCACGACCTGGCCGAAAACATCATCCATCCTGTTCTGGCCCGTATCGAAGGGGCCCCGGAAGGAACCAAGGGCATCTCCCTGTTTCTGGTGCCCAAGTACAGGGTCAATGCTGACGGCTCTCTGGGGGAATTCAACGATGTGACCTGCACCGGCATTGAGCACAAGATGGGCATCCACGGCAACTCCACCTGTTCCCTGTCCCTGGGATCCAAGAACAATTGCGTGGGCACCCTGCTGGGCGAGGAGAACAAGGGCATGAAGGCCATGTTCCTGATGATGAATGCCGCCCGGCTGCTGGTGGGCTACCAGGGCTTTGCCTGCGCCACCACCGCATATATGTATGCCCTGGACTATGCCAAAAACCGGATCCAGGGCCGGGACCTCATGGAGATCATGAATCCCGAAGCCAAATCCGTGGCCATCTTCCGCCACCCGGATGTCCGGCGCCAGCTCATGATGATGAAGACCTATGTAGAGGGCATGCGCTCTTTGCTGTACTTTGTCCACTATTGTGCCGACATGGCCAAATACGCCCCCACAGACGAGGAAAAAGAAAAGTACCAGGGCTTTATTGAGGTGCTGACCCCCATTGCCAAGGGCTATGTTACAGACCGCTCCTTTGAAATCTGCTCCCAGGGCATGCAGGTATACGGAGGCTATGGTTTCATTGAAGAGTATCCCATGGCTCAGCTGCTCAGGGACTGCCGCATCACCCTGATCTACGAAGGCACCAACGGCATCCAGGCCATGGACCTTCTGGGAAGGAAACTGGGCCTGAACAAGGGCAAACCCATCATGGACCTGTTCGGGGAAATGCAAAAGACCGTGGCCCAGGCCAAGGCCATTCCCGAGCTTGAAACGGCAGCCGCCAAGGTAGAAGAAGTCATGAACAAGCTGGGTGAAGTGGCCATTCACATGGGCCAGACCGCCATGAGCGAAAAGGTGCTGGCCGCCTTTGCCAACGCCCACCCCTTCCAGGATGCCACAGGCGATGCCACCATGGCATGGATGCTCCTGTGGCGGGCGGTTGTGGCGGCCCAGAAACTTGAAACCGCCAAAAAAAAGGACAAGCCCTTTTACCAGGGCATCATCAAATCCCTTGAATTCTTTGTGGAAAGCCAGGTACCCATCACCCTGGGCCGGTTTGCCGCATTGATGAATACCTGTTCCACTGCCGTGGACATTCAGGACAATATGTTCCCCGGTTAGGACAGGTCAGTTTAAATCAGCACTCCTTTTGGGGCTGCCGGGGTCTTCCCGGCAGCCTTTTTCTTTCCCGGCCGACCCTCCTGACCCAAAGTCACCGCCTGATTTCCGAAACAAAAGAAAGCCAGTGGCTTTACCAAATCCCCGGCCATCATCAAAGTGCCAGATGCAAGGCGACGAAAAGCGACGACCCAAGGTGTATAAAGCATGCGCCTTAGGAAAAAGCCACCGAAGCCAACCAAGTAAGCTGAAGCCCAAAACCCAGGCCCTGCTTTGATGATGGATCAAAGCCTGAATTTAATATTGAATCTTATCCTTGATCCTTATACACTGCAAGGTTGCAAGTTTAAGTTTTCCCATCTGACAACAAAACGACAAAGACCGTTATGAACACAAGACAGCCCGACCATTTAAATTTGCTGTGCGATCTTGGGGAACTGACCTCCATAGTCACCGGTGAATCGGATATTGAAACCTTTCTGGCCCGGACCGCAGGGCTTGTGGCCACCCACCTCAAAGCCCATGTCTGCTCCATTTATCTGCATAGCTCCGACACCGGGGATCTTGTGCTCAAGGCCACCCGGGGACTGAATCCCGATGCAGTGAACCAGGTTAAAATGAAACCGGGAGAGGGACTTGTGGGCCTTTGTTTCTCTGAAAACAGAATCCTGCGAAAGGGCAATGCCCGTAAGACCCCCGGGTTCAAATTCTTCTCCAACGCAGGAGAAGAGTCATTTAACTCTTTTTTGTGCGTTCCCCTCTGCCAGGGCGTTGAAAAGGTGGGGGTCCTTGTGGTCCAGCACCGGGAAATCGACCATTTCACCCCCTTTGACCAGCGGGCCCTGAAAACGGCAGCCACCCAGCTGGCCGGGGCCGTTGAAAATGCCCGGTTGCTCATGACCCTGGCACCGGATAAGGATGCACCCCCGCCCCCCCCGGACCTGCCCGCCTTTATCCGGGGCCAGGCCAATGCCACAGGGGTGGCCCAGGGCCTGGTCCGGCCCTCCAGCCGGAACCGCAAGGCCCTTGTCTTTGAAGAGGACCGGTCCGGCAGATCCTATACCTTGACCGAATTTACCGCAGCCCTGGAAAAAACCGTATCAGAACTCAAGGCACTTCAGGACAAATTCTCAGCCACCCTGCCCGAGAGCGCCTCTTTGATCTTCACCGCCCATTTCATGATGCTCAAGGACAAGAACTTTACCGGAAAGATGGAAAACCGTATTTGCAGTGGTGAAAATGCCGTGGCAGTCATCCAGGACATTGCAAAAACCTATATCCGGATCTTTGCCGCAAGCCCCCATGTGTATATGCAGGAAAAGGCTGTGGATGTGGAAGACCTGAGCATCCGGCTTCTGGCCAACCTCACCGATGCCAGGGCTGGCGGATCAGGGGGCAAAGGAACCATTGCCGTGGCCAAGGACCTTTACCCGTCAGACATTCTCAAGCTGGTGGCAGACGGTGTCCGGGGCATTGTCCTGGTCGGCGGGGGGATCACTTCCCATGTCACCATCCTGACAAGGTCCCTGGGGCTGCCCCTGATCATCACCGATGACACCCGGATTGTGGATCTGCCCCCGGACACCCGACTGCTTCTGGACGGCAGCCAGGGCAATATTTTTATCAACCCGGATGAAAAGACCCTGGCCCTGTTCGCCACCCGGGCACGGGCAGAAACCCAGGCCCAGGGCCACCCCATGAGCAAGACCACCCTCACCCTGGACGGACAGCGGGTCCGGCTGCTGGCCAATATCAACCTGCTCAGCGAAATCCGACTGGCAACTGACCTCAAGGCCGAAGGGGTGGGGCTGTACCGCACGGAATTCCCCTTTCTCATCCGGTCGGGGTTTCCCTCGGAGGACGAGCAATTTCTCATCTACAAAAGGCTCATTGACCAGACCGCATCCATGGCCGTCACCACGATTAGGACCCTGGATGCCGGCGGAGAAAAGACCTTGAGCTACGCCGGTGCTGCCAAAGAAGCCAACCCGGTCCTGGGGCTGCGGTCCATCCGCTTTGCCTTGAAATACCGAGAGGTGTTTGAGGCCCAGATCAGGGCCATATTAAGGGCCGCAGCCGGGAACAGATCCATCCGCCTCATGTTCCCTTTGATCTCCTCTGTTGATGAGTTTCTCGAGGCAAAGAAGGTGGTCACCGCCTGCGCCAGGGAACTTGAGGCAGAAAAGATCGCCCATGCCCCAGGCATTGACATCGGCATGATGATCGAACTGCCCTCGGTTCTGCCCCTTATCGACGAATTTGCAGATCTGGCTGACTTTTTTGCCGTGGGCACCAATGATTTTGTCCAGTACATGATCGGGGCAGACCGGGCAAACAAGTTGGTGGCTGATATTTATCTGCCCCACCACCCGGCTGTGAACCGGGGCCTGAAAACCATATCAGATGCCGGTAAAACCCACGGCATTGACGTATCGGTCTGCGGAGAGATGGCCCATGATCCCCGGTATATCCCCTTTCTTCTGGGCATTGGCATCCAAACCCTTTCCGTGGATCCCCAGTTTCTTGCCCTGGTCCAGGAGACCGTCATGGGCATCCGTATGGACGAGGCCGAGGGGTATGCCCAGCGGATAATCAAAGAAACACGGATTACCGGGGTCGAAAAGGTTATGGACACCCGGCCGGGCATTCGGAAAAAATGACCGGCACAAGGGCCTGGCTTCATCCCATTGGATCCAACAAAACAACTTAAGTTCTAACTTATTTTTTATTTATTGCATAATTAAGTCTTGCATCCTAAAAAATCTGTCTTAATGTATGTTCATGATCAGCCATAACCCAGCACCCCAAGGAGGATGTTATGAAATCAAACCAATGTGTCTCCCAAAACGTATCTAAATATCTGCTCGGCCTGGTTTTCCTGGGCCTTTCCCTGGTATTCGTAGTATTTGGCTTTACCCTGCTGCCCATCATCGGATTTGTGATTGCCGCCCCTGTGGCTGGCGTGTCCTATTATTTTTTCAGGACCCACCTCAACGACCAGTGTGAAATAGACGCTTCAGGCTGACCCAGACAGGAATCACCAACCAAAAGCGCCCCGGCAAAACCGGGGCGCTTTTGGTGTTTTAAAGGGGCTTAATATTTAAATTTGGCCACAATATCTGTCAGCCGGGCGGCCATCTGCCGGAGTTCTTCGGCACTGTCCGCCACCTTGCTGCTGTCCTCTGAAATCTCTCCGGTCAAGGTATTGAGCGAGGACAGGTCCTGGTTGATTTCACCAATGACGCCAACCCCCTGGGCCACACTCTCTGTGGCCTCTTCAATGCCCTGGGAGGTCAAAGAGACGTTGTTTGAAATTTCACCGGTGGCAGCGGACTGTTCCTGAATGGCTGCGGCAATGGTGGAGATAATCTCGTTCACATCCATGATTACCTGGGAGATGGATGCAATCTCTTCTGCGGTGCCGGAGGTGGTGTCCTGGACCCCGGTAATCTTTTCTTTGATATCTGCAGTTGCAGTGGCAGTCTGGCTGGCCAGATCCTTGATCTCATTGGCCACGATGGCAAACCCCTTGCCGGCTTCCCCGGCCCGGGCCGCCTCAATGGTGGCATTCAAAGCCAGAAGATTGGTCTGCTCGGAGATATCGTTGATGGTCTGGGTCACTGCACCAATGGCCTGGGCTGCTGCCCCCAATTCCTTCATCTTTTCCGAAACCGTGGTGCTTTGCTCCACTGCATGGGTTGAAATCTGCCTGGCCTTTTCAGAGTTGCCTGCGATCTCGTTGATGGTGGCCGTCATCTCTTCGGTGGCTGCCGCCACAACCCCGGTGTTCTCCATGGTTTTCTCCATATTACCGGAGATGCTGTTCATATTGGCGCCCACCTCTTCCGAGGCTGCGGCAACGGTGCTGGCGCGATCAGACGATTCCTGGGCCCCCTGGGCCAGATTCTTGGCAATGCCCAGAAGATCTTTGGACGCCCCCCCCACCTGGGTGGAGTTGCCTGCAATTTCTTTGACCATCTGCTGAAGGTTGCCCAAAAAGGTGTTGAACCAGGTGGCCAGTTCCCCAAGCTCGTCCTGGGTCTTGATCTCAAGCGGCTTGGTCAGATCCCCCTGCCCCTGGGCAATGTCCTTGAGGCCTTCCACCACCGCATTGATGGGTTTGATCACAAACAAGGAGACAAGAAAAATTATGGCCAGGCACAGCACCACTGTTATGAGGGCCCCCACGGTCATGAGGATGTTACGGATCTTGACGGCCTCGGCAAAGGCTTCTTTTTCCGTGGAGGTCACAGCCACGACCCACCCGGTCTGTTCCACCTGCCGAAAGGCGGCAAGTTTATTGACGCCTTCGTACTCATAGGAAAGAAAGCCATTTTTCATATCCACAATGGTTTTCCCAAAGTCAAACTGGCTCAAGTTCAGCTTCATGATCTGTTGGTGATCCGGCGGATAGGCCAAAAGCAGCCCTTCCCGGGTCATCATAAAGGCATATCCGGTTTCTCCCAACTGGATGGAATCCAGCTGGGACTCGGTAAACCCGCCCAGATCAATGACGGCGTATAAAATCCCTTTTACCTGATTGTCCTTTGCCACGGGAGCTGAAATCACCAGGATGGGCTTTCCGGATGTAGAGCTGACCAGGGGCTTTGAGACAAATGGCTTTCCCGCCATGGAGTTCTTGAAATACGCCCGCTTGGCCACGTTGACCTTGTTGATATTTTTGGCATGGGAAGAGGCGATGACCAATCCCTGGTCATTGGTCAGGCGCAGGCCGGAAAACACCTTGTGCGTGTTGATAAAATATTCCATCTGGCGGCTGGCCGACACCCTGAAAGGGCCAGGATCCATGGCGGTAAGGGCATTGGCCATGACATCGGTGCGGGCCAGGGTGTCAATATCAATGGTATTTCTTCGCATCCACTGGGACACCTTGGACGCCGTAGATACGGCTATGGTCTCCAGATTCCGGGTGGCGCTTTTTTCCAGACCTTGTCTGGCACTGTAATTGGCCATGAAAATGGCCACACCAAGACCCAGCACCACACAGCCGGCCAAAGGGAAAAGCAACTTAGAGGTGAGTTTGAATGTCATTCGACCATCCTTTTCTATTGGATTGAACAATACTTAA
>Ga0209949_1000225_pt1 | contig 31543 bp, 26 predicted proteins | sample SalPonC_black_MG_FD_185711 | JGI IMG/M metagenome (GOLD analysis project Ga0209949, IMG submission 185711) | Salt pond soil microbial communities from South San Francisco under conditions of wetland restoration - Salt Pond MetaG... | ecosystem: Environmental > Aquatic > Marine > Intertidal zone... | reverse complement strand
CGCCGCCGCGGTAGGTATGCGAGGCATTGAGTTCGCCGATTAGTTCACCGAGGATGAAGTTGACATCCCAGCGGGTGGCGGCCTGATCGATCAGTGCACCGTACTGCTCTTGCATAGCGGGCCAGTCGACACCGTGCATGCCTGGGTCGTAGAAAAAGTCGCGCTGGAAGCGCCAGGCATCGGCGAAGATCTGCTGCCACTCGGCGGCGGGATCGAGCATCATTTCCATCTCACTGGTAGGTAACGGCTTCTCCATTTTTTGTCCAGGGGCAGCCTCGATGATGGCCAGCTTGCCGTTGTCCATCACGAGGAGCTTCTTGCCATCGGCGCTGAGGACGTAATTATCAGCCTCTTCGATGATAGTTTTTTCTTCGCGTTCCTCCAGGTCGAAGTAGATGATGGGTTTCTTTTTACCGTCGGAACCCGAATTGGGAATGCGGTGGACGATTACTTTGCCTTTGGCAGCGCTCAGGTTAGTATAGTTACCGGCATCGGGAGGCAGGATGATGACGCGTTGTTCGAAACCGTCAAAGTCGATTTCGACTGTCATTTCTTCTTTGCCGTTATCACCATTCTCCTTTTCCTGCTCTTCTTCTTTTTCCGCTTCCTCTTCTTTTCCATCCTCTTCCTCCATAGTTACTTCATCGTTGCGGGCGGCGAGGGGTGAGTCGACATCCTTGCGGAGCGTGACCGCGGCGATTTGGGTAGCATTGGGATAAGCGAAGGAGTTGTCGAAGTCGCTGTAGATGGGGCTGAAGTGGCGGTTTGTAAGGTAGTACAGGTGTTTACCTTCCGGGTCGAAGACCGGTTGGCTGTCGCTGTAGTAACCCGAAGTAGCCTGGGTAACTTCCTTACTTTCTGTATTGTAGATAAAGATGGCGCGGTTGTTGTTACCCTTCGGGAGGGCGTAAGTCAGCCAGCGGCTGTCGGCCGACCAGTCCATGTCGAAACCGGCGAGGCCTCCGTGACTGAGGAAGTACTCGCTTTCGTCCACCTTTTCGGTAGCTTTATCCTCCATGTTAAAAATCCGAATGGAGAGTGTCTCATCGATAAAGGCGATCTTCTTGCTGTCGGGCGACCAGTAAGGCTGGTAGCGGAAGCCGGCGCCGTAGCTGGTTAGCTTCTGTTCCTTGCCTTTTCCCTTGAGGTCGCGGATCGTTAGTTCGTACTCCCCGGAGGCGTCGCTCCAGTAGGCGATGTAGCGGCCGTTGGGCGACCAGGCGGGGTAGCGTTCAGCGGTGCCGGAAGTTTGCGTCATATTTTTGACGTAGCCGTGTTCGGCGGGCAGGGAGAAGAGTTCGCCGCGCCCCTGTACGACGGCGCGTTTGCCATCGGGGGCGATATGGGCGCCCTGCATTTGTTTGGAAGCCTGTACGGTACGGGGCGCTTTAGCCAACTGATCGGTAACCACATCAATATCGACCGTCCGGTACTGATCGGTGGCCAGGTCGAGCAGATAGAGCTGACCGCCCGCTTCGAATATGATATCACTGGGGCCGATGGCGGGATAGTGGACGTCAAATTCCTCGAAGTCCGTCAATTGTCGGCTGTTGCCGGTATTTTGATCGTAAACCCAAACGTTGTACCGTTTTTCAGGGCCCTGGTCGGATAAGAAGTAGACCTTGTTTTCATGCCACATGGGCAGCTCGTCGTTGGCCTCGTTGTTGGTGATGTTTTCCGACTCATAGGTTTCGAGGTTGAAGAGCATGATATCGGTAGCCATTCCCCCCCGGTAACGTTTCCAGGTACGCTGCAAACGCGATTTTGGCGTATAAGCCAGCCAGTTGCCGTCGGGGCTGTAGGTGGCAATTTCTCCATAGGGAACGGGTAGTTTTTCAGCTTGCCCACCCTCGGTTGAGACCGTATAAAACTGGCTGTACCGCTGCCGGCCGCTTTCGCGTGAAGCGGCGAAGAGGATGCCCTGTCCGCCGGGTGTCCAGTCGAGCATGCGGTCGCCCATACCGTGGTAGGTCAGGCGCTTGGGCACGCCACCCATGGCCGGCACGACATAGATGTCGGTATTGCCGTTGTAGTTGCCGCTGAAAGCGATCTGCTGTCCGTCGGGCGAAAAATGGGGATAGGCTTCCTGTCCGGCCGGGGAACTCAGCTTGCTGGCAGTGCCACCCTTCTTGGGCGCCACCCAGATGTCGCCGGCGTAGACGAAGGTGATGTGGGTTTCAGAAACGTCGGGGTGCTGCATCAGCCGGGCGTTGATCTGCGCCCAGGTGAATTGTAAACCACTGAGTAATAAAGCCAGGGCTAAAAGGATTCTCATGATGCGAATGGATTTGATTAAAAAATGTCGGGCTTTTTCAAAATAAGTGCTATCAGGTTTACTTTGTTCGAGGAGAATGGCTTCGGAACGGCGTTTCTTCTTGAACCGGCCCGGTGAGAAGGCGCCCTTTTTCATTCACCCAAAGGAGCTCTCCTCGCCTAATGCTACTTTCATTCTTTCTTGTCGTACACACTCGTTGTTAAGAAATTGAAGATCAATTCCGCCTTCCGCCTTCCGCCTTCCGACTTCCTATAAATTCCCTACCTTTCGGCAAATCCTCATTACCATGAAAAATAAATACAAAGAAAGGAGCTCTAACTGGTTTCCCATGCGCTTCACCGCGTTTTTTCTACTAATCGCCTTGTTTTACGGGACCATCCTGCCCGCCCAGTCGCCGTACGAATTGATGGGAGGAAAGGAGGCGGCCATTTTGGGTGGCGGCGCCACGGTGCTGGGCGTCAGTATTCCGATCGACAAGCGGGTGCAGCCTTTGACGGAAGAAGAAATCGCGCTGCTGAATATCGACAATGTATGGGGTGTCGACCGTTGGGTAACCCGTCAGTGGTCTTTGCCCGCACAAAATACCAGCGATGTGTTTTTGTTCAGTTCTTTTGCTTTGCCCGCCACGCTGCTGATCGACCAGCCCTCGCGTGGGGAATTTGGACAGGTGGGCCTCTTTACTCTGGAGAGCCTGCTGCTTACAACGGGCTTGACCAATCTGACGAAGGCCATCGTCAAGCGCCCCCGTCCTTTTATGTACAATCCGGATGTTCCTATGGAGCTGAAGCTAAAAAAACGCAGCCGCTATTCCTTCTTTTCCGGACATACGAGCATAACGGCCTCCATGTCTTTCCTAACCGCTAAAATGTACCACGATTTTTATCCGGACAGCAACGCCCGTACGGCCGTTTGGGCGACGGCGGCCGCCATCCCCGCCCTTACGGGCTACCTGCGCATTCGCGGAGGCAAGCACTACCTGACAGACGTGCTGGTGGGCTATGGCATAGGGGCGGCGGTGGGGATTTTAGTGCCGCAGTTGCATAAATTATAAATCCACATAAAATGAAAACGAAGTACGGATTACACGGTAAACTGAAGGCAACAAAGGGGAAGGGGCCGGAGCTGACGACCATACTTCTGCAGGCTGCCCGCCTGGTATCCACTGCGGAGGGATGCCATATTTACCTGGTGAGCAGAGATCTGGAGGAACCGGATGCCGTTTGGGTGACGGAAGTATGGGATAGCAAGGTAGATCATGATGAATCGCTGAAAAGAGAGGAGGTGCGGGCGCTGATCGGAAAAGCCATGCCCCTGTTGGACGGGCAGCCGGAAAGAGGATTGGAATTGGAAGTTATAGGTGGAGTAGGAATCTAATTTGACGCTCAACATTCTTCAGCAACCGCTCATGCTTACCGCCGATAAACTCATGCGTCTCCTACCGCAGCTCGTCGCACAGGAAAAGGTGTTGCGCGAGGTGTACGAGCAGTACGGCCCCCCTCCCCGCTGGCACTACGAGCCGGGATTCGGGGCCTTGATCCAGATCATCCTGGGCCAGCAGGTGTCGGTGGCCTCCGCAGCAGCGGCTTACCGGAGGCTGGAGGAACAAGTGGAGGAGGTTACGCCGGAACGCATTCTGGCCCTCAGCGATGAGGAGCTGCGCGCCGCCTATTTCAGCCGGCAGAAAATGTGCTACGCCCGGCATTTAGCGAAAGCGATTATGGATAAAAAATTGGTGCCGGAAAGATTGGACGAACTACCGGACGAACAGATCAGGACGGAACTCACTCGTATCAAAGGCATCGGCCCCTGGACGGCGGATATCTATCTGCTGCTCGCCCTGCAGCGCCCGGATATCTATCCGCCCGGCGACCTGGCGGCGAAAAAGGTGCTGCAGGAACTGGGGGTAGTGTCTCTCAAAGCTTCCCGGGAGGAATTGCTCGCCTATGCGGACCGGTTCCGGCCCTACCGCTCGGCGCTGACGCTGCTGCTGTGGCATAAATATATCGAGGACCGGGGGATCCGGTTTTTAAAAAAGGATTGAAGGATTTCATAGTAACCCTCAGCGCCTCCGGATACAGCTCACCTCAATTTCATCACCCAGACAGGGCTCCTCCACCCGTTCCCATTCCAGAAATACCGGCAGCGGCAGGTCGTCGGGGCTGAAGCTTTCCATGAAGTCTGTAGGTAGGGTAGGAGCCCTTAGTTCTTCTCCGCCGATATCGATGAACCAACCCCCGCAACAGATGCATTCCCGGTAGTCGATACCGGTAATGACCGCCGGGGTGGAGCAGTATCCGAAATCGTCGTCGTGTTTGCAGCAGGACTGTAATACGGTGAGTATCAGGATCGTCGTCAGTAACAATAAGCCTCTTTTCATAACGCTGCGTTTATTATGCCAGACGTTTTCCGGAGGGAAAAGGGTTGGGTGAAGATTAGGGCTGAATTTGCACAGCACAGCTGCGCCTTTATTGTTATTGACTGAATTCAGCTAAATTTAGTCAATACGTTGACTGTTTTGGGTACTTAATCAACAAAGTAAAGTTAATGTGAGGATAACTGATTGTATATCACCGGCATCTGTCCCTTCCACTTCTGCCAGACAAGATCTTCGGTAATCAGGTCAGCCATAAAGTGCGAGACGTTGATCCGGCTGGTTTTACCCGGGTTGAAGATGGCGCTGCGAATAGGAGAAGGGTAGACCTCATACCCGGTTACTTTTTCCTCATCAATCAGCGAGTCCGGACGAACCGCCGCCCATTCGATTGCCGGGGCATTTTGGCCGATACCGGTTCGTAAATAATCTGCGGCCTGTTCATTGTCTGCATGAGGCGGCAACAGCAGACGAAGCAATCCGATAACGACCCTTTGTCCGAGCGAAACCGGCTCCCTGAGATCACGGTTGCGGTTGCCCACGGTATTCATGAGTACATACCTGATTTTCTTTTCCGGATGGTTTGCCTTAACGGCGTCGCACAGACGACGGGTCGCATCCGTCACCAGCCGTCGCGGAGGTCCGAATAGGCCTTTGAATGATAAATTATGTCCTAAACAGGAGGCGATCGCGTCGCATCCCTCAACGTGCCGGGTCATTTCTGCGTCGCGGAGGTCCAGAATGCCGGCGTGGATTACGGTTAACCGGTCGTGGGGTCTGATGCGTTCGGGCAACTTTTCGGGCGACCGTACGATGGCCTTCACGCGATGTCCGCGATCGAGTAACTGCTCTACCAAAAGGCGGCCGGTGGCGCCGGTAGCGCCCGCTACGAGGATGGTCATAGGCCTGGGTTTAAGAAAAAATGGACTTACTCTTTAGTTTAAGTTATCCCTGATTAGTTTAGAAGTTTAGACGCTCGCCCTCCCTACGGGCCGTCTGGCCGGGCTTCGCTGGTTTAGAAGTTTAGCAGGTCTGAAACTGGGAATTTCGTTTTCAGACCTGCTAAACTTCTAAACCAGCCGCCCCGGCAGGGGCGGTGACTAAACTTCTAAACTATCAAATAATGCCTAACGTTTATCACTCCCCTTCAGTCCCTTCGCCGTCCGGTCCTCCAGCGGCGGCGCGGGCGTCATTTCCGTATCTTCTTTTTCCAACAATTTCAGCACCTCTTCCACCACCTTCTCCATCTGCGGATCGCGGCCTTTGACCAGCAGGTTGGGGTCGTCCCACACTTCGTAGTCGGGCGAGACGCCTTCGCCTTCCCAGAACCAGTGTCCGTCGTTGTCATAGAGTCGGGCGCCGGGCACGGTGATGCCGCCGCCGTCGATAAGCTGGTGACCGGTAGCGGGGCCGACGAGGATGCCGAGCGTGCGCTCACCCACTATAGGGCCGGCTTCGAGCTCCTGGAAGGCCCAGGGCAGGCCGTCGCCGCCGGAGCCCGCCCAGCCGTTGATGAGCATACCCATGGGGCCGGTGTTGGTCTTGACGGGCCAGGTGTGGTCGCGCCCGTGGCGCCAGTGCAGGTTGTAGACGACGGGACGCTGCAACAGCTCCATGAATCGGTCGGCGAGCTGGCCGCCGCCGTTGAAGCGTTCGTCGATGATGAAGCCCTCTTTATGCAGCTGGCCGTAGTACATGCGAACCAGTTCGAGCTGGCCGCGGCCGGCGGTGTTCGACATATAGACGTAGCCGAGCTTGCCGTCCGACAGCTCATCGACCATCTTGCGGTTGTTTTCGATCCACTCCAGGTAGCGTAAGCGGGCTTCCTCAGATGGCGTCAGCGTTTTCACAACCAGTTCGCGGCTGTCGGCTTCGTCGCCCGAACGGCTGATTTCCAGGGCTACCGTTTCACCCGGGGGGCCCTCGAAGGCAGCATATGGATCCTTGTCGGGATCGAGCGTCATACCATTGACGGCCAGGATATAATCGCCGGTTTGTACATCTACTCCGGTCTGATCGAATGGAGAGCGCACTTCGGTATCCCAGGCGGCGGGCCGCACGATGCGTCCGATGCGGTATTTGCCGTTGTTTTCCTCCCAGTCGATGCCCAGGAAGCCGGTCTGCCGCGATTTCACCTCTTCGGTATCGCCACCAAAGGTGTAGGTATGGCCGGCGCTGAGCTCAGCGGCGAGGTTCGACTGCAGGTTGCTCACGTCCCAGCGGGTGCGGGCGTCGTCGAGCAGAGCGCCGTAGCGCTCACGCAGAGCCTCCCAGTCGAGACCATGCATATTGGGATCGTAGAAAAAGTCGCGATGCCGGCGCCAGGTGTCGTTGAAAATCTGTCGCCATTCTTCTTTGGGGATGAGATCCATGACAAGGCCGTCGATGGGAACGGGCTTTTCGATTTTTTGTTTAGGGGCCGGCTTAATGATGCCGTACTTGCCCTGGCTGCGCACCAGGATTGCTTTCCCGTCGGCGGTGACTACAGCGGCTTGCACATTTTCGATCACAGGTTGCTCTTCTCTTTCTTTCAGGTCGTACAACATAAGCGAGGCGCCGTTTTCATCCGAGCCGGAATTGGGAAAGCGCAGGTAGACCAGTTTGCCCTCGAAGGGCATCAGTGCGCCGATGTTGCCGGCCTTGGGCGGCAGGAGTACGATGCGGGACTCGAAGTTTTCGAAGTTGATTTCGACACCTTTTTCATCGTCTTCCTCTTCTTCGGCTTCTTCGGCTTCGTCGGCTTCTTTTTCATCCTTGTCCTCTTTTTCTTCTTCCATCTCCACCGCATCATTTTTTGGATGCAGCAGTGAGGGCGCATCCGGCATCAGGGCCACCGAAGCGATCTGAGTGGCGTTGGGGTACACCCAGGTACCATCGTTCATATCGGAGTAGACGGCCGAGAAGTTGCGGTCGGTCAAATAGAAGAGGTACTTGCCGTCGGCACTGAAGACGGGATAGTTGTCCTGGTAAAAGCCGCTGGTGGCCTGGTGCAGTTCGTCGTTTTCGGCATCATATAGGAAGACAGCGTAGTTGGCGTTTTCGAGGCCTTTAGTAAAGGCGATCCAGCGGGAGTCGGGCGACCAGGTGATCGGGTATCCAGAGCGGGCGCCATGTCCGATGTTCCATTCGGTATTGCCGGCGACGGTCGTTTCGCCGCTTTCCACATCGACGACGGAAATATCATTTTCCTCATCAATGAAGGCCAGCTTCCTGCTGTCGGGCGACCAGTAGAGTGTGTAGCCATAGCCTTTGCCGCGGGTGGTCAGCTGCCGGGGCTCCCCGCCGTTTGTGGGCTGCAGGTGGATTTCGTACTCGCCCGACTGGTCGCTCCAGTAGGCGATGTGCTTGCCGTCGGGCGACCAGGCGGGGTCGCGGTCGAAGGCGCTGCTCGACTGAGTGAGGTTGCGGGTGTAGCCCTCTTTAGCCGGCACATTGAAGAGCTCGCCGCGGGCTTCGAAGACGACGCGCTTGCCGCCGGGGGAGCCCGTCATGCCGCGAATATTCTTGCTGACGTCTTCGCTGCGTGGCATCTCGGTGGAGAGGTCGCTGACGACTTCGATGTCTACTTGGCGATACTCCTCACTGTCCAGATCCATAAGGTACAGGATGCCGCCCGCTTCAAAGACGAGTTCCTGCGGGCCGGCGGAGAGAAAGGAGATGTCGAAATCGGTGAACTCGGTGAGTTGCTCGCTTATCTCACTCCGGGTATCGTAGGCCCAGACATTGAGGCGCATATTCGGTCCCTGGTCGGAGAGGAAATAGATCTTATCACCTGCCCAGGCCGGTTTGCCGTCGTTGGCGGGGTTGTCCGTGATTTTTTCGGCGCTGTTGTTTTGCAGGTCGAAGACGAGGACATCGGAGGCCAGTCCGCCGCGGTAGCGTTTGAAGGGATAATTCTCGGTGATCTTGGTGATGTAGGCCAGTTTGTTGCCGTCGGGTGAATAGCTGGCCAGCTCGCCATAGGGCACGGTCAGTTTTTCCGGCAGGCCGCCTTCTTTGGAAACCAGGAAGAACTCCCGCGAGGAGCGCTGGCCCATTTCCCGCCGGGAGGCGAAGAGCAGGTGTTCCCCGTCCGGATGCCAGTCGACCATACGGTCGGAAAAAGAGTTGTAGGTCACCCGGGTGGGGATGCCGCCGGCAGCGGGCATAACGTAAACATCTTCGTTGCCGTTGTAACTTGCCGAATAGGCGATGTGTTGCCCATCGGGCGAAAAGCGGGGCCAGGATTCCTCGCCCGGAGAGCTGGTGACTTTTACCGCCAGGCCGCCGCTCTTGGGCGCCACCCATATGTCACCGCCGTAGACGAAAGTGATCTGGCTGTCGGAGACGTCCACGTAGCGCATGAGCTTGGCGCTGATCTGGCTGTGAAGGTTGTAAACGAATAGCAGGATAGCTGTCAGGAGGAGGATTTTTTTCATGTCGGGAAGTGTTGATTTGACGGGTAAAATACGAAATCCTTTTGAGGGTGGAGAACACGTTTACGAAACCTTCAGAAGTTTCGTAACCGTGTTTATCGTGAAGCCTTGATTTCGTCAAAAAGTCTTTTCACCTGTAAATCTCCAAATCCATATATAGTTTCCCGTTTGCAGAATTCCCGGAAGACAGGAGCAAACTCCTCCGTTTTAAGTTCCTCCATAATGCGGAGGAGCGACTGTTTGGGCCTGCCCAATGCTCCCGCAACGGGCATGCGGTCGCTATGCGCCTCGATGGCCGGCAGGAGAAAAGGATAACTTTGCGACAATTGCCGGCCTATCCGGAGCAGGGCCTCGTGTTCTTCCTTTTGATAGTGTCGCCACAGCCGGTTTAGTATATGAAGGTCGGAGCGGGGGATGACCGCTCTGTTGTGAAAGGCGGTTGTTAACTCTCCGGGGCTCATATCGCCAAATCCGCAGGTGTTTCCCGGCTTCGGCCGGATCAGAAAAATGGAGTGCGAACGCCTGGATTCTTTCAACAGGTGAAGGACAAACCAGAGGTTAACCTGACAGAACAAATCGTTTTCAAACCAGAGGTTCACTTCGGCGTTTTCGGGAAGCTGCCGGATCTTCTCCAATTCGGGAACGGTTTGCCCGAAGTAATCGGCTTCGCTGTATCCGGCATAATCAGTTGTTATGAATTCGGCTCTGACGGCAAACAATTCCTTCAGGCTTCCGGCTGCGACCGGTCCGTCTACCAGGCACTCGCGGGCGACGATGATATCGCCGGCAAGCTTTTCGGGGAACTGCTCTTTGAGTGCGTCCCCATTCAGAATGTGATAAATTTGTTTCATGATAACAGGCTTAACATTTGATCACCCACGCCGGCTTTAAAAGGGTGAACACTGGTTTCCAGAAGTTCTCTGGACGTATAATCACTGCCGTAGGCCTTCATTGTGGCGTCTGCGCGGGCCCCGGACTGTAATAACAGTTGCGTCATTTCCGGCAGGTTGGCGGGGACCTGCTGCCGCCACAGTTCCACGGCGTTGGAGGCGACGTAGTGGAGGAGGGTAGCCCGGTGGCCGTAGGATGATTTTCTGTTAACCAGCTCAGGAGTTTGCTCTAACTTTATTTGGAACGCCTCGTAATTCCCATCCAACAAGTGATTAACCGCTGCTTCGAAGTCGGGATCGTATTCCGCTTCGTAATGTTCCACGGCGTTCCAATCCGGGAAGCCGTATTCGCAGGCGATAGTGGTTCGGCAGTCCTTCAGTGTCCACTGTCGCTGCTTCAGCTCCTCGACGGTCTTTCCAAGGTGCTCCGGGTGGTTGTTACTGATTTCTTTGAATATGACGGCATTGCCGGATTGAAGCCCCTGCAACATCCTTTCTGCGATGGCGGATAAGTGGCCGGCAACTTCGGGATAATTCCGGGTCTCGTAGAGCAGATCGCCGTAGAATTGTCGAAGCTGGGTGACGTCGGGGTGTTGGTAGATTTTCATAGAATGTATTTTTGCGGGGAACGTTTACGAAGCCTCAGAGGCTTCGTAAACGTCATCTAATCATCGTCGAACGGTCTTTTGCAAAAAGCGCAGATTAGCGTACCACTGATCAGGGCTGAGGTCGATTTGGGCGGAATCCATTATTGGAAATAAACAGAAGAGAAAAAACAGTCGGGGGGTGGCTTGCATAGGGTGTGGTTTTTTGGAAAGACAAGGGGGATGTGGAAGGGGTTGCATGGGCGAGGTGGTTTGAGAATATTTGAAATTATTTGAGGTGGTTCTGCCGGAATATGCCAGTAACTATGATGTTAATAAGGGATTTGTCGATAATACTTGGTTCTGTTTCTGTCGGAAGGGAAAGAACTCAACCTGCTCGGAGACGGCTCCCACTACTGGACCAACAGCGGGATCACGTCCTGAATTGAAAAGCAGTCGCTTCTGACCAGAAAAGTGAAATGCGCCTTGTTTTCTCCCGGAAATCATTCTATGAGGGAGGTTTTCTTCTATTTGGGAGAAAGAAGGAGAATCTCCCCCCTTCACATTTGAAACCTCAATCATCATTTGCCGACTACTTGTCCTCTCCTTCTCCAACTTCAGGATAAAGTCGGCCAGATCCGCACGCTGATTTGTTTGCCAGAGCTGTAAAGCTGTAAAATAGCTGTCATATTAAATCAGCCTTTTAGAAAGGGGGCGTTCTTTTTTTATCTTTAATCGAGAATAATTATGTTTATTGTTATTGTCTGCCTCTTCTAGTGCGTTTTTACAGGTTTTCGGTGTCAGTAGCTGAGAAAGGTTGACAAATTTTAGCATTTAACTTTTCGTAATACTATCTAGCTTTTTCCAATGAATATTCAAGACATTAAGTTCAGCCGCGATCGCGGCCAGAAAAATTTCGCGCTTGCCCTGCGCAGGCGCGTCAACGATCACTTCAAGACAACTGGCCGCAGCCGATTTGCGGATGCGCCAATGGTTGTCAAAACTATCGTCCTGCTCGCCTTCTTCGGGGGCATCTATGCGGGGATTATCAGCGGTGCGGTGAGTAGCCCCTGGCTGATGATCGGGCTTTGGACCCTGCTGGGCATCGTGACGGCGGGAATCGGCTTTTCCGTGATGCACGATGCCAACCACGGGGCTTACAGCCGCAATAAGTATGTCAACGCTGTGCTCGGCTACGTCATCAACTTCATTGGTGGTTTTTCCATCAACTGGAAAATACAGCACAATACCCTGCACCATTCCTTTACGAATGTACACGGTGCGGATGAAGATATCGATGCGGGTAAGCTACTGCGCTTATCGCCCGAGCAGGAGCACCACTGGTTCCACCGCTTTCAGCACATTTACGCCTGGTTCCTCTACAGTCTGATGACGCATATGTGGATCACGACCAAGGATTTCAGGCAGTTGGTTCGATACCGTAACAACGGTTTGCTGGAGCAGCACGAAATCTCCTTTGGCTGGGCGTTCGCTGAATTATTATTGATCAAAGTACTATACTACATCTACCTGCTTGTAATCCCTCTTGTTTTTTCACCTGCAGCCTGGTGGGTGACCCTCATCGGATTCGCTATCATGCACTTCGCGCTCGGTTTTCTACTGGGCTGTGTGTTTCAGACTGCGCACGTCATGGAATCTTCTATGTTCCCGGGCACCGATGAGGAAGGAACTTTGGAACACAACTGGGCGGAACATCAGTTAATGACCACTACCAACTACGCGCCGAATAACCGCTTGCTTTCCTGGTTTGTGGGAGGCTTGAACTATCAGGTGGAGCACCACCTGTTCCCCAATATTTGCCACACCCACTACCGCCGGATCAGCGAAATTGTGAAGGAAACGGCAGAAGAGTTTAACCTGCCTTACCATACACTGCCTTCTTTCCGCTCTGCCCTGCGTATCCACTGGCGCATGCTTCGTCAGCTTGGCAGCGGCGGGGAACTGCCCCCGGCTACGGCTCAGTAACTCACAAACGGCATCTGCCCGTCATAACTTTCATCCTCAACCAGCTTCAGGATGAAATCGGCCAGATCCGCCCGGCTGATCTGCGTTCCGGAATTGACGCCCACCCAGCCGACGCGGTACTCACCGCGTTTTTCGCCGTGGGCAAGCCTTCTAAACTATTACTGCAAACCGACGAAAACAGCCATGAATTCAGAACATTTCAAGCTGAGCCCCCGCTGCCCCATCCGCACCACCCTGGAGATGCTGGGCGGGAAGTGGAAGCTGCTGCTCACCTATCAACTGTCTTAGGGGCCGCTGCGCTTCAGCGAGTTGAAAGAACGCATCCCGGAAATCTCCGAAAAGATGCTGTATCGGGAGCTCAGGAGCCTGGTGGAAAGCCAACTGGTGGAAAGAACTCAATACGAAGAAACCCCGCTCCGCGTGGAATACGCCCTCACGGAGCAGGGGCGCCTGGTGCTTCCCCTGATCAGGGAGATGCGGAATTTCGCCGTTCAGTATGAAGCGGCGATGACTCACCACAGGTAACCATCCACGGGTTGTGCCTTACTAACTTTTAGGTAATCAAAAACCATGCAAGCATTATGTCAGAACCTGCCCATCAATTCATTAGAAGTGATATTCAACAGACTACGGTGGAAGGTGCGGACGGGCAAAACAGGCCGGGCCGCCGCGTCACCGTGCAATCGCTTTTTACCTATCCGGCGGAGCTGATCTGGTCGGAACTGCAGCGGACCGAAAGCCTGCGTTTCGTCTGTCGCCCCCTGTTGTTTTTCACCCCCCGCGATACCTACGGGCTGCCGGAGTACTGGCGGGAAGGCGAAACGGCCCGGCTGTACCTGTGGGGACTGGGCTTTCTGCCTTTCGGCAAACACGATATTCACCTGGAATGGATCGATGCATCTAATTACATCATCCAATCGCGGGAACGCGGCAGCCTGATGCGAACCTGGGATCATTTCATTCACCTGGAACCGGAGGATGACCATTTAACCCGCTATACCGACCAGATCATCCTGGAGGCTGGTATAATGACGCCCGCTCTGGCCTGGTGGACGCGTTTGTTCTACCGTCACCGGCAGCGGCGGTGGCAGGAGTTGCTGGGGAAGATGTAGCAGTCGGGCTTGTTGAGAACGGACAGAATTCAGGAACTTTTCACCCTTCAATCTTTTCAACGCTTTTTGGCGAAAATATCTTGTTGAGCATTTTTTCCGTAATTAAATACGTAGGTTTCACCCCTTCTACCCCCAAACTGCCCGAAGCCAGCGTATGGCCGGTGATCAACGGATTATCCGAGGCGTAGTAGGCGTAACGCAGGACGACATTTTCGTCGATGCTGTTGCGAATTTTAGATGCTGACTGAATCGCTTTATGGTAATGGGCTCCTTCCATTTCCAGTCCGATGGCGCGCCAGGAACTCTTGAGGAAGTAGCGCAGGATATCTTTGTTTTGCAGGGAGGTGCCCATGACGGTGATCATGGGGCCGGTGCAGACCCGCACCTTGTCTTGTTCAAAGTCTTCCGGGATAAGGTCGTTGTGGAAGGGATAATTGTCGGCGGTGCCTTCGAAGACATGGGCGTCAGGCACCATGATATCGCCTTTGTCCCCTTCCAGTATGCCGGCCTTGCCCATGACAGCGATGGATTTTATTTTGAGCGGAGTACGTCCCTCATCAGTTTCGTAGGGCTTAAGAAATTCATCCATGGTTTCAAAAGCCTGCTCTCCAAAAGCGTAGTCCATAACGATGAGCACCGGTTTTTCTGCGGCGATATAGTCCTCGTCCCACTCGATATCCGGGGGAAGGGTGCTTGGGTCGATACGCGTGGAGTCAAAAATCTGAATGGAGATATTGGTGCCGCTGGTGTCATCGATCTGTAGCATGCCGTGGCGGGAGGCGTAGGTAAAGACACGCTCGCGCATTTCTTCATTTTCCTCGTGGCTTAGGTCTTCGGCGAGTTCTTTTAAGGTGGTTCCCTCGTGCCGGTTCTTTAGGGCGGGCAGTGCGTAGAGCGTATTCATCACGCTGTGCAGATTGGCGCTGATGACATGCAGCGGGCGCTCCAGCATATTCTGTTCCCGTAGGAAATCCTTGATTTTGCGGGCCCACAATTCACCATAGTAATGATGACCGATCTTTTCGCGCAGGGCGGAGGAAAAACTGATTTCGCGGTCTTTGTCTTCCCCTACCTCCTCGGTGGCGCGCAGTCCAAGCCAGTAGACAATGTGAAAGAGGGAGTTGACATTGGTATCCTTGTCGAAGCGCCGGGAGGCCGTTACGGTTTCTTCGTAGGTGCGGCCCAGCAAGGTACTCAGATAAGTGTAAGCCACTTCGTGGTTGAACTCTTCGCTGTCCTCTTCACGCCGGACGATCTCCTCCAGCATTTGCCACTCGCGGCGTTTTTCGTCGCGGTAGTCCTCGCTGTTACGCCGGATCTTTTCGGCTTCCACATAAAGGAAAGTCAGATGCGTGAGAATGTCGTAGATGTCGCTGCGTCCTCGGGTCATCTCCACAAACATCTGTTCCTCGTCGATGCGGTAGCAGTTGCGGCGGCGCTTGGCGGGAATGATAGGCTGGAAGTGAGTTTTTTCAAAACCTTCCCGTGTGATAAGCTTGATGTAGCGGCATTCCTCAATGCCTTTCGGCAAACGCTGAAAGATGTAAAAGAGGCCGTCCAGCTCCACTCGTTCCGGATCGGTGATGGAGCCGTAAATCTCGGGCCGGAGCACCATCAGCGCCTCAATCATAGCTTCTCCGCTGACGCCCAGCGGCTTATAGCTGCCGCGGATAAAGAGGTGACGCATGGCGACGTACAGGCGGGCGATCGCTGCCCGCGATTCCTGGGCGCGTGAACGGCCGGATTCAGAAACTGCGTATTCTGGTTGGATCATTCCATGATTGTATTGCAGACGTTCTTCACAAATAGTACTGTTTACAGAGATGCATGGAGTTTGCATCCGTAATACCTGTGCAATATAGGAATTGGCTGGTAATCAATCCGACTCCTGGTTATTGCCTCCATTTGCAAGAATAACATAAGTATGTAAAATGTTTAGCAAATGCTGAGAGTATACAAGCTTCCCTAAACAACCTGAGAGCTGTCTTCGTTTAATGCGCTGAATAGGAACAATTTTTCAAATTAATTTAAAAAGAGAAATATGAGAGAGTTACGCTTCCTTTCTGCCTTAATGTTTTTATTGATAGGTGCTGCAGGTTTTGTCGCCTGTGATGATGATGACGATGATGATGTACAACCTACCCAGGATATCATACAAATCCTTTCGGATGATAGTGATTACAGCCTGTTGGTAGAAGCTGTTACCAAAGCCGGATTAGTTAACGTTCTTAACACGGATGGCCCTTTCACCCTTTTTGCTCCGGACAATGATGCCCTGCAAACTTTCCTCGATGCAGCCGGTACTAATACCATCGAGAATACACCTGCCAATGTGCTGGAGGAAGTATTGCTCACTCACGTTCTGGGTGGTTTGGTCACTTCCGGTCAATTGAATACGGGATACGCCACCACGCTCAATCCTGCCAACGTCAACGACGCTGTATTTACAAATCTGTTTTTTGAAGTAGACGGAAGCGTCACTATTAATGGCAATGCTCAGGTGACAAATCCTGATATTTCCGCTTCGAATGGTGTCATCCACGAAATAGATGCCGTCATCGCTCCCCCAACCGTAGTTACTTTCGCCACCGCTGATGACAACTTCAGCTCACTGGTAACCGCGCTTACTGCTTCGGGGCTGACTACCGATTTTGTCGACGTACTAAGTGGTGACGGTCCTTTCACCGTTTTTGCTCCTACCAATCCTGCCTTCCAGGCACTGCTGGACTCTAACCCAGACTGGAATTCGGTAGCGGATATACCAGTTGCTACCCTGGAAACTGTCCTGAAATACCATGTCAGCACGGCAGGTAATGTCAGATCTGAGGACCTGACGGATGATATGATGGTGAGCACCCTCGCCAATGAGTCTTTCACCGTTAACCTGTCAGGTGGCGGTGTTACGATTCAAGCAGGTAGCAACACGGCAAATGTCATCTTCACCGATGTTCAAGCGGAAAACGGTGTTATCCATGTCATCGATGCCGTACTCTTGCCTTAATAATACGGTAAGAATACCAACTTCTTAAAAAAATAAGGAAAGCCCGGCCTCATCAGAGACCGGGCTTTCCTTGTTTTGATCAGATAGTTTGTCCGGGAACCCTGTAAGAATAAGGATGGAACTTTCCCGGGTTAAGCCCGGCGTCCAAAAAATGCCAGAATCAATAAAATTCTATCCGCTCTGAGAAAGCAGGGCGGGTAAGAGCCTAGTACACAGTGTACTAGTGCCCGGCGCACTAGGCACTCCTGAAGGCTTCTTCCGCTTCCAAATGTTTAAATTGAGTCCAAGCTTGCTCGGCCAGTTTTTCCGTCAACTTTTCAATGTAGTAGCTGCCTGCCGCCGGATCGATGACGCGGTCCAGGTAGCTCTCCATTCGCAGGATGTGCTGTACGTTGCGTGCGATACGGCGGGTAAAAGCGGTACTAGGCTGATTGAAGGAGAAGTCGGCAGGTCGTATGTAGAGGCGCCTGGCGCCACCGATGACGGCCGACATGGCTTGAGTACCTGCTTTGATCATGTTGGTGTTGGGATCATCGCCCTGCGTTTCGCGCGCCAGATGGGCCACCACGCAGATGTCGGCAGCCGGGGCGCCGTAGGCTTGCAACACGTTGTTCCACAGCAGGCGTAAGGCGCGCAGTTTGGCGATGTCGACGAAGTAGCTGGTGCTCAGCGCTACGGTGAATTGCAGTTGCTCATTGGCCTGGGCGGGTTCGATGTCCCTCTCCTGCAGTTGCGCCAGGTATTCACTCCCCTTGGCGATGATCAGGGCCAGCTCCTGGCTGGCATTTTCGGGGCCGGCGTGAAACCGCAGCCCGTTGATCTGCAATACCCGCCATTGAGGCAATTCTTTGCGCGCAAAGTTCATCGTCTCCACCAGGGTGGCAAAAGGCGGGGCGTTCCAGTCGAGAATAGGGTCGTAATCGATTGAACCTGCCAGCTTCCCGGTATTGCGCTTTCGCTTTTTTGTCCACTCAACAAACTGCCGCAGCAGCTGACCGGGCTGCTTACCGGGATAAAACTGAGTGAAATGCGTGGAGATGAAAGATAACTCCACACCATCGAAAAGCTCATCGAGCTCCTCCTCGCCGGGCTCGTGGTGGAGGATGAGCAGCGGCGCTTCGGCGCCTCCCTCCAGCCCTTCCCGCAAGGCGGAATTGGCGCCGGGCAGATCATTCACTTCAATGAGTTCGCCCAGCTCCCATTGGTTCTGAGCACGTCCCTGCCAAAGCGGGGTAGGGGGGTGCTCCATATCATCCGGGTGATAAAAGGGGGCGACGGACAGGTCTTCCCCCAGTTGCCACTCCAGGTCGGACAGCGGCTTGCCCCGCAGGTCCTTTTCAGCCTTGGCCAGCCATGCTTCCTTGCTGACGCCGGCAAATTCTTCGAATAAGTTTTCCTCGGTATCCATACAGCCAATCTATGAATTTTTGCGCACAGTTCGTAGGTGGGCAGGCAGCTTTTTAACTTAAAACCGCCTGACCGTACAGAGAACTATTAAGGCAGGTATTCGTTATTTTTACATCGAGTCGCAGAAACGAATTAATGGATTCTTTCGAGCGCTACAAAATCGTGCCCGGCTCTTTAGAGGCCAGGAATCAGCCGGTTCCTTAGCATCACTGAGTTGAAAATTCATTGTTTCCTTTTTCGACCCAAATTGAAGAATATAGAATATTATGTTCAATACCGACCTCATTTATCTCGATCACAACGCTACCACCCCCGTCGATCCGGAGGTGCTGCAGGCCATGCTGCCCTACTTCACCGATAAGCCGGGTAACGCTGCCAGCCGCCATCACGCCTTCGGCTGGGTCGCCGAGGAAGCTGTTGATAAGGCCCGCGAACAACTCGCGCAGCTGATTCAGGCCGATCCCCGGGAAATCATTTTTACCTCCGGCGCCACCGAGTCGGACAACCTGGCGCTTAAGGGCGTCTTCGAGATGTACCACCGCAAGGGCCGTCACCTCATTACGGTAAAATCTGAACACAACGCCGTGCTCGATGCCGGCGAAAGCATCGAAAAGCAGGGTGGAGAGGTGACCTACCTAGATGTAAATGAGGAAGGCCTCATCGACCTGGAAGCCCTGGAAGCCGCCATCCGCCCCGATACCGTGCTGGTGTCCGTTATGTGGGCGAACAACGAAACCGGCGTCATTCAGCCGATGAAGGCTATCGGCGAGCTTTGCGCCAAACACGGCGTTTTACTGATGAGCGACGCCACGCAGGCGGTGGGCAAAATACCTGTCGACCCACGTGAAACAGGCGTGCATCTGCTGGCCTTTTCCGCCCACAAGATGTACGGCCCCAAAGGAGTGGGTGCCTTGTATGTCAGCCGCCGCCAGCCCCGTGTCAAGCTGTCGCCGCAAATCTACGGAGGCGGCCATGAACAGGGCATGCGCTCCGGTACGCTCAATGTGCCCGCCATCGTTGGTCTCGGCAAGGCCGCCGAAATCGCCGGCCGGCAGATGGGAGAAGAAGCAGAACACCTGGCTCGCCTGCGCGACAAGCTGGAAAACACCTTACTGGAACGCCTGGAAGCCGCCTTCGTAAACGGTAGCCGCGAGCATCGCCTGCCTCATGTTTCCAATATGTCATTCCGCTACGTGGAAGGCGAGAACCTTATGATGAACCTCAACCAGGTCATCGCCGTCTCCTCGGGCTCCGCCTGTACATCGGCCTCGCTGGAGCCCTCCCACGTACTGCGCGCCATGGGTATGAGCGACGACCTGGCCCACGCCGCCATCCGCTTCAGCCTCGGCCGCTTTACGACGGAAGAGCAGGTCGATCGCAGCATCGAAGCCGTTGTTAAAGGCGTCAGGCACCTGCGCGAACTCAGCCCGGTGTGGCAATTGTATAAGGATGGGGTGGACCTGGATGAAGTGATGTGAGAAATGAGAAATTTTACCCGCCCATTCTGCTTGAGAAGAGGGATGGGCGGGAAGAAATAGAAAACCTGCAGTGCTATTGACTAGAAGGCGGCCAAAACTATTCCTTTGCTGATCCTGTTTTAAAAAAAAAGTTCAGTACTCATTTTGAGATAAACTACTGAAAGCCTTATTTTAGCATAAGCGAAAGCATTACAAACGACAAACGATTCAGCAACATATGGTAAAAGTAGGTGAAAGCGCAAAGAAACAAGTAGATTCCATTCGGGCCAAAGAAGGTTACGACGAAGATTACTTTATTCGCGTATCCGTCCTGAGTGGCGGCTGTTCCGGTTTGACGTACGACTTGAAATTCGACAACGAACTCAAGCCGGAGGATCAGGTCTTCGAAGACAATGGCGTTAAGGTTGTCACTGACCTGAAGAGCTTCCTCTACGTCTGCAATTCCGTTCTGGAATTCTCCAGCGGTCTGAACGGCAAGGGGTTTCATTTCCAGAACCCGAATGCATCGCGCACCTGCGCCTGTGGCGAAAGCTTCGCCGTCTGATACCAATAAGAATTAATCATAGCCATTTAAACTCCGGCGGGCCTCGGCTCTCTGGAGTTTTTTGTTATCTTTCCAGGAAACGCTGAATCCATGTTGCGCATTGGCTACGATGCCTATCCTCTTTTTAATAACTTCACCGGTCCGGGTAACTACAGCCGCACCCTGATCAAGCAGCTCACCGATTTTCATCCCGAGGCCGCTTACTTTCTATACGCCAGCGAGGTGACGCGCAACGAAGAAACCCGTTTTTTTCTCAACAGCGCCATGGTCAATGTGCAGATGCCCCGCCAGCGACCGGTCTTTCTCTGGCGCTTCTTCGGCCTGCGCCGCCAGCTGCGGCTCCACCGTATACAGCTCTTCCACGGACTGGATGGCCGCCTGCCTCTGCGGCTGCCCCGCCGCCTCCGCAGTGTGGTGACCATCCACGATATGGCCTTCCGCCGCTTCCCGGAATTTTATTCCCGCCTGGAGCGGCGCCTGTGGGACTTCCATCTGGCCAGCGCCTGCCGGCGCGCCGACCGCATTGTGGCCATCAGCGAACATACCAGGCAAGACATCATTGAGTTCTATGGTATTGACCCCGAAAAAATCCGGGTAATCTACCAGTCCGTCAACGAACGCTATATGGTGGAAAAAGCGCCTAAAGCCCTGCGCCACGCCGCCAAGCGCTACGAACTGCCGGAGCAGTATCTGCTCTACGTCGGCGCCGTTACGCAGCGTAAAAACCTGCTAAGCGCCGTACAGGCCCTGGCTTCCCTGCCGCCGCAAGATCGGCTGCCCCTGGTCATCATCGGCAAGGGAGACGGCTACCGCCAAAAAATACTCGAATACGCCCGTAATCATCAACTGGAAGACTTCCTCCTCTTCCGGCAACCCGGTTTCGACGACATGCCCGCCGTCTACCAAAAAGCTACGGCTTTTATCTATCCCTCTCTCTACGAAGGCTTCGGCATTCCCGTACTAGAGGCCCTCTTCAGCCGTATTCCCGTCATCACCTCCAACCGAAGCTCCCTGCCCGAAGCCGGCGGCGATGCGGCCCTCCTCGTTGATCCTACAGACCCGGAAGCGCTGGGCGAAGCTATACAGCGGATACTAAAGCATTCAGACCTGCGCGAACAGATGATCGAGCGGGGTTTCCAGCACGCGCAAAAATTCCGGGGTGAAGCCCTGGCCGGACAAATGTTCGAACTGTACCGGAAATTGACTGAGTGAGGTATGATTTCAGTGTACTAGCTAAGAAAATATGACACCCTTCCCGCACTCTCCTTCGCCGTCTGGACCGCCACCAACCTCATCCCCCGCGCCCGCTCGCACCACCGCTGGTACCAGGAGCACTTTGAAAATTACCCGGAAGAGCGGAAGGCGGTGATTCCGGGTTTGTGGTAGCCCTGCCAGGTTGCACTTTTCCCGATCCACCGGGCCTTGGATACTCCTGGTTAATTTCTCAACTTTCCGCGAACAGAATGCCCGGTCGCTTGTCTATACAAAAAATTAATAGTATTACTTTAAAACACACAAGTATGGATAGCACTTCAGCTGTGTACAAGGAACAAACAAAGAGCAGCACGGAAACCACCCGGATCAGTATCGCCTACGGCGATGGCATTGGCCGGGAAATTATGAACGCCACCCTGCGGGTACTGGAAGCCGCGAAAGCGCCGCTGGATTACGACGAGGTACAGATCGGGCAAGCGGTCTACGAGCAGGGCATCGAGTCGGGCATTTCCCCCGAAGCCTGGGAGATGCTTCGCAAAAATCGGATCTTTTTAAAAGCGCCGATCACCACGCCGCAAGGCAGTGGATATAAAAGCCTCAATGTGACGATTCGCAAATCGCTGGGGCTTTTTGCTAATGTGCGACCCTGTCGCGCCTACACGCCCTTCGTTGAAAGTCACTTTCCGGATATGGATGTGGTGGTCGTTCGTGAAAACGAGGAAGACCTCTACGCCGGTATCGAGCACCAGCAGACCAAGGAGGTGGTGCAGTGCCTCAAGCTGATAACGCGTCCGGGCTGCGAGCGCGTCATCCGCTACGCCTTCGAATACGCGCGCGCCTATGGCCGCAAACAGGTGACCTGCATGACTAAGGACAACATCATGAAACACACCGACGGGCTGTTCCACGAAGTCTTCGATGAGATCGCCAAGGAGTATCCCGACATCAAAAACGACCACTACATCATCGACATCGGCTCGGCGATGCTGGCCGACCGGCCCGAGCAGTTCGACGTGGTGGTGACCCTCAACCTCTACGGCGACATCGTTTCCGACATCACCGCGCAGGTGGCCGGCTCAGTAGGCCTCGGCGGCTCGGCTAATATCGGCTCCGATTTCGCCATGTTCGAAGCCATCCACGGCTCGGCGCCCGATATTGCGGGGCAGGACAAGGCCAATCCCTCCGGCCTGCTCAACGCCGCCTGTATGATGCTGGCCCATCTGGGTATGGGCGAAAAGGCCGAATTCATCCAGAACGCGCTATTGCGCACCCTGGAAGACGGCATCCATACGGCTGACCTGCACAGCGAAGCCTTCACGCGAGGGCGCGTAGGCACACAGGCCTTCGCCGATGCTGTCATCGAACGCCTTGGGCAAGAGCCGAAACAGTTACCTAAAGTAACCCTTCCCGAAAACGCCAAGCCTATCCATGTAGAGGCCTCGACCTTCCAGCCGGCCGAAAAGGAACTGCTGGGCGTCGATGTCTTCCTCGACTGGGTAGGGGAGAAGCGAGACCCAGAGGTGCTGGGCAAGCTGCTGGAAGAACTGGCGCCGCCCGAGTTCCAACTCAAAATGATCACCAACCGCGGGGTGAAGGTGTATCCGGGCGGACTGCCCGAAACTTTCTGCACCGATCACTGGCGCTGCCGCTTCGTCTCGCAGGCTTCCAGGATGTACCCCGGCCGCAAAGACATGCGCCACGCCGCCAGCATCGATTACAAGCAAATAATCAGCCTGATGCAACGCCTGACCGAGGCCGGGCTGGATATTATCAAGACGGAAAACCTCTACCTTATCGACGGCAAGCGAGGGTACTCGCTGGGACAAGGGGAGTGAGCTGGATGCCGGGTTCTGCCCCCCCTTGTTCCTCGGGACGGGTAAAGGTTCCGGATTGTACCGGCTGAAAAAAGTGCTTTCCGGTTACTTGACCGGGAGGCGCTTTTTTTATCTATTTACAAAGATGGCGTATTGAACAACGGAAGTAATTCAGTAATTTGTACTATTACTGAAGTATTACTTTCATAAACTTAGTAACTATGCCAAAATCTTATCTGGAATTAATTGAAGGGAACAGGGAATTCATAAAAGTCGTTGAATCCGAAGACCCCAAATTTTTCGATCGCCTGGCCGAAGGGCAGCATCCGCAGTTTTTGTGGATCGGCTGTTCAGATAGCCGCGTACCGCCCTCCGAAGTCACGGATGTAAAGCCCGGCTCCATTTTCGTACACCGCAATATTGCCAATGTAGTCGTCAGTACGGACGCGAACTTGCTGAGTGTTGCCTACTATGCCATTAAGGTACTGAAGGTGAAGCACGTGATTGTATGCGGCCATTACGGCTGCGGCGGCGTTGGGGCAGCGATGAGCCGCGAGCGCTATGGCTACATCGACGGTTGGCTGGGGCACATCAAGGATGTGTACCGCCTGCACCGGCAGGAATTGGACGCCCTCACGGATGAGGAGACGCGCCTGAACCGCTTTGTAGAACTCAACGTTATCGAACAGGTTGCTAATCTCGCCAAGGTATCCTTCATTCAGGAGGAGTGGGAACAGGGCGAATTTCCCTACATCCACGGATGGGTGTACGACTTGAAATCAGGAAAGATCAAGGAATTGGATTGTACTATTAATAGTACCTCACTTATTGAGGAGGTGTTTGACTACGAGTTTGAAAAATAGAAGGTACAAACCAGGTTCAAAGTGAGCGACCATGAGAAAAGGGCGGTGTATATATGCTACGCACCGCCCTTTCTTATCGGAACATTTTGCGAAAGCAAAATGCGAATGTATGCTTACTGCCCTTCTGAAGAACCTTCCAGCAGGCGGATTTGCCGTTTAAGCTCCTGAATTTCCAGCTCCTTCTCCCTTATCGTTTGCTTAAGGTTCAGGTTTTCCTCTTTCAGTTCGCTGTACTGTGCCTGCAGTTCTTCGTAATCTGTCTGATTTGTCGTTTCAGTTTCAGGCGCGGCTTCTTCGGGGGTGGCGGCTTCTGTGGTAGCAGGATCCGCCGCCGGTGTTTCAGCAGCCGGCTCTTCGATACCTACCAGTTCCTTGAGGTTTTGAATACCGTCTTCCCCGTTGTAATAGGAGGCAACGAGGTAAGCAATGGGAGCGGCGATGATCAGCACGATGAGCAGTCGGGCGAAGGGTGTCAATCTTATTTTGCGGGCCATAAATTTTTATTTTTTACTTTGGCAGGTTATTGTTTATATTAATAACACAGAACTGGTTAAAAAAGGTCCTTTTTAATTTTCTTATACAAATATAACGTTTGCCCCAGGGAAAGTTGCGCTAATATCTACTGAAAAGGTAATTTTTCGGACAAAGCGGTCATCGGCGTTCATCGCCTTAGCGGCAAGCGCTGTGGAATGGAAAAAAACGAGGTTATCTCTCAATTCTCCCGTCCTCCTGCCTTTTTCCAAAGAAGTCCTGAAAAACTTAATTTTATTGTGCCTCGGTACTTACTTTTGCAAGGATAGTAATAATAAGGAAGGGCTTCAGTGAATTAGTCCCCTGCCTTGCGAGAACCGAGAACTGAGAACCTCTCATGCCGGAAGCTTACATATACGACACCTTGCGGACTCCCCGGGGCAGCGCCCGGCGCGGCGGGGCCCTGCACGAAGTGAAATCCCTGAATCTGCTGGCCGCGGTGTTGCGGCAATTACGTCAGGGCCGGGACCTGGATACCTCTCAGGTCGATGATGTGATCATCGGTTGCGGTACACCGGTGGATGGGCAGGGGTACAACATTGCCAAAGCTGCCCTTTTGCATGCCGAGTGGTCGAGAGAAGTCGGTGGTTTTCAGCTGAACCGCTATGATGCTTCCGGCCTCGAAGCGGTTAACCTGGCTGCGGCGAAAGTGCGTTCCGGCTGGGAGCAGCTGATAGTTGCCGGCGGTGTGGAAAGTTCGAGCCGGGTAGCACCGGGCAGTGACGGTGGCCCTTTGCTTTACGACCCGGAAGTCATCAATCAGGTGCGTTATGTTCCACAGGGCATCGCCGCCGACCTCATCGCCACCCTGGAGGGCTTCAGCCGGCAGATGCTGGATGAGTGCGCCCTGCAGTCGCATCAGCGGGCTTATCTGGCCCAACGGGAAGGATACTTCAACCAGGCACTGTCCCCCATCCGGGACCGCAACGGGTTGATGCTGCTCGAGACGGACGAACTGCCGCATCCTGGTCTTACAGCAGAGGATCTGGCACAGTTATCGCCGGCTTTCGAGTCGGTCGGCCGGGAAGGATTTGATGCCCTTGCCATTCAGCAGTATCCCCGTTTGGCACGTATCGAACATCAGCATACGAGCGGCAACGCGGCGACGCTGGCCGACGGCGCCGCGCTACTGCTTATCGGCAGCCGCGAACAGGGTGAATCGCTGGGGCTGCAAGCCCGTGCGCGCATTCTCGCGGCAGGCAACGTCAGCATCGATCCGACCCTGATGCTCACCGGCGCCGTTCCCGCCGCGCGCAAGGCGCTGCAGCAGGCTGGCATGAAGGCAACTGATGTTGACCTGTGGGAATGCCAGGAAAACTTTGCCGCCGTACGGCTCCATTTCCGTCAGCATCTGAAAATTGAAGAGGAACGCCTCAATGTCAACGGCGGCGCCATCGCTTTTGGTAAAGCCACCGGCGCCGACGGCGCGATGCTGCTCGGCATACTGCTCGACGAACTGGAGCGTCGCGATCTGCAGACCGGACTGGCGGCGCTGCCCACCGCCGGTGGTATGGGCGTGGCTACTATTATTGAAAGAATTTAACAAAGTCGGAAGTGGGAAGTGGGAAGTCGGAAAAAAGGCTTTCTTCTTCCGATTTCCGGTTTTCCACCTTCCATTTCCTATGATTCAGTACCAAAAAGATACCGACGACATTGCTACGCTGACCCTCGATATGAGTGGCCGGCCCTACAACGTGATCAATCACGAGATCCTTACTGCCTTCGAGCCGGTGATCGAGCATTTGAAAAAAGAGAAGGCCGGGGGAGGACTGCGCGGAGTCATTTTAACTTCCGCCAAACGCTCCTTTTTGGCGGGCGGTGATCTGGAGTACCTGTACCGGGCGGAGGACCCGGAGGAGATTTTCTCCATCGCCGAACGCCTCAAGGCTTTTTTTCGCGACCTGGAGCGGCCGGGGGTGCCGGTGGTGGCCGCCGTCAACGGCGATGCGCTGGGCACGGGCTTCGAACTCGCACTGGCCTGCCATCACCGCATTGTCATCAATGATAATAGCATCAAATTGGGACTGCCCGAGGTGAGTATGGGCCTTATTCCCAGTGGTGGGGGCATCATACGGCTGATGTGGCTGCTCGGTATCGAGAAGGCTTTTCCTATTCTGCGCGACGGCAAGCGCTACACGCCCCAGGAAGCCCTTAAAGCCGGAATCATTGACGAACTGGCCACCGACCACAAGGCGATGCTCACCCAGGCCAAAGACTGGCTCATACAGACCGCGGAGGGACGCCGTCAATGGGACCTGGCCGAGTGCGGTATTCCCGGCGGTACCGCCGGAGAACAGCGGGTGGCTGCCACTATTCGCCGCCTGGCGGCCGGGCTGGCCAGTAAAACCTACAACAATTATCCTGCTCCGCAGGCCGTCCTCAACGTGCTGGCGGAAGGCTCCAAAGTGGATTTCGACACCGCCTGCCGCATCGAAAGCCGCTACTACACCCAATTGCTGCGTAGCCGGCAGTGTAAAAATATGATCAAAGCCTTTTGGTTTGACCGCAACTTTATCCGCCAGGGTAAAAACCGGCCCCGGGGCTTTGGTAAATTTCGCCCCCGCAAAGTAGGTATTATCGGGGCCGGGCAAATGGGGTCGGGAATTGCCCTTTCCTGCCTGCGCAACGGGCTGGAAGTGGTGCTCAAGGACGTCAGTAAACTGATCGCCGAACGGGGGCGCGAGTTTGTTCAAAAAAAACTCGATGAGCTCATCGAACGGGGCGCCCTGCCCGCTTCGGAGCGATCGAGTATCCTGGACCGTATTCTAACGACAGAGGATCCCCGCGAATTTAAAGATTGTGATCTGGTCATCGAGGCGGTCTTTGAAAATCAAATGGTCAAGCAAAAGGTCACCCAGGAGGCCGAAGAGTTCATGGACGATTACTCCCTCTTCGCCAGCAATACCATTTCCATTCCCATCACCAAACTCGCCAAGGTTTCTGTGCGCCCCGAAAATTACGTCGGCCTGCACTTTTTTCATCCTGCCGAAGAAGTGCCACTGGTGGAAATCGTCCGCGGTGAAGCTACCTCGGACGAGACGGTAGCCCGCGCGTTCGACTTCGTGCGAACGATTCGCAAAACGCCGATCGTCGTCAAGGATGACTGGGGCTTCTTTGCCGCCAGAGTCCAGAATACCTACCTCCTTGAGGGAATCACCATGCTGGAAGAAGGCTACGCTCCGGCGCTGATCGAGAACCTGGGCCTGCAGGCAGGCATGCCGCGGGGCCCGCTGGCCGCCGCCGACGACCTCGGCCTGCCTATTGCGCAACGCTACGAAAATCAAGCGGCCGAACATTACGGCGCCAAATACATACAACACCCGGCCGTCAGCGTACTCAATAAAATGCTGGACGAACTCAAGCGGCCGGGGAGAGACAAAAACGCGGGCTTCTACGAATACGATTCCGGCAGCCGGCAGCAATTGTGGCCGGAACTCAGGGAACACTTCCCGCCAACTCAGGAAAGCTATGATCGCGAAGAAATCACCGAGCGCTTTCTTTTCGCTCAAGTCATTGAAGCCATCTGGTGTATGCAGGAAAAGGTTATCCATTCGGTAGCAGCCGCAAACCTGGGCAGCATCCTCGGCTGGGGCTTCCCGGCTTTTAAAGGAGGCGTCATTCAGTATGTCATCGATTACGGGTATGAGGATTTTGTCGCCAAATGCGAAGTGTACCGGGAAAAATACGGACAGCGGTTTCGCGTCCCGAAATTCTTAAAAAAAATGCTGGAAGAACACACATAATTAGGTTGTTTATGCCGGGAGAAGATTTTTTATCTATTTTTTGTAAACATTCTTCTAAAAATTTTGTCCCACCTTTTAGCATTTGAATTAGTACACTAAGGCTCTACATTTGGAAACCTACGATTATATTATCGCGGGAGGTGGATGCGCCGGGCTCAGCCTGGCCTATTATCTCCACCTGGAAGGACTGGGTGATCGGCGCGTGCTCATCATCGACCGGGACGACAAGCAGTCGAATGACCGCACTTGGTGCTTCTGGTCCAATCAACCTACAGCGTTCGATTCCCTGATTCACAAGCGGTGGGACCGGCTCGCCTTCGCCGATAAAAAGGGAGAGCTTGTCGAACACCTGGGCCATCGGCGATATCAGATGTTGCGTAGCATCGATTTCTACCGCTTCATGCACCAGGAGCTGGATGCTTCCCCACAGATCGAGCGGCGCCAGGCTTACATATCGGTCATCCAGGAAGATGAACAAGGACCCTATGTCGTAGCCGGCGGCCACCGTATTCGAGCCCGTTACGTTTTTGACAGCTGTCATTACCTGTCTAAACTCAGAGAAAAACAGGGCAATCACCATTTTCTCCTACAACACTTTCAGGGATGGACCATTCGCAGCAAGAAGCCGGTATTCGATCCGGGAAAAGCGCTGCTGATGGATTTTCGAACCGCCCAGCACGGCGCTGCCCGCTTTTTTTACGTGCTTCCCCTTTCTCCGGAACGGGCCTTGGTCGAATACACCCTCTTTTCAGCTCAGCTGCTTCCCAAAGAAAACTACGAACGAGCCCTCCGGGCATACATTAACGGGCAGCTTCAAATTCGGGATTATCAGATTGAAGAGACGGAAGGCGGCGCTATCCCGATGACGGATATGCCTTTCCCCGCCCGCTCCGCTCCGCACATTATTAATATAGGCACGCAGGGCGGCGCTGTAAAACCGACGACCGGATACGCCTTTCTCAATATTCAGGAGCAGACCCGGCAGATTGCCCGGCAGGTACTGCAAGGGCAATCACCGGCTGTACGGCAAGCGAATTCCCGGCGTTTTGCTTTTTACGATACTTTGCTGCTGCGTATCCTGCAACAGGAAGGCGACTGGGCGGCGCCTATCTTCAGCCGGCTGTTTCGCCGCAATTCCATGTACAACATATTGACCTTTTTAGAAGAAAAGTCGAACCTGTGGCAGGAGGCTGGCATTTTCGCCTCCCTGCCTCTGCGGCCTTTTCTGAAAGCATTAGCGGAGGTGCACGTTTTGGGAAAAAGTCCTGTCCGGACCGTACGACCGAAAGCTGCCAAGTCTCTTTCCTGAGAAGGGAAAACTATGGTCGCAGTCGAAGGATATACGCATTTTCCCAGTTGAATTGTGATTTGTGCTATTAAATTCAGAGAATTCTGAAACTTTCATAAACCATTGAGGAGGAATACTGTTTCTCCCATACCTTTTACACCTTAACATTTGTTTAACAAAACACTTAGCCATGGATGAATTAGTAAACTTTAAACCGCTGCTTCTGGCCCAGCTTCAAAGTGGTGACTACGTTGGTTTCACCTTCTTTATCGGCTCGATGGCCATGGCGGCAGCCACGGTATTTTTCTTCTTTCAGTTTTCCCAGGTTTCGGGAAAGTGGAAAGACTCAATGCTGGTTTCCGGCCTGATTACCTTTATTGCAGCCGTACATTATTTCTACATGCGTGATTTCTGGGCCACCAACCAGGCTTCTCCGACGGAATTCCGTTACATCGACTGGATTCTCACCGTACCGCTGATGTGCGTGGAGTTTTATCTGATTCTTCGCGCTTTCGGCGCCAAGATCGGCCTGATGTGGCGACTGATTTTCTACTCGGTCTGGATGCTCGTCGCCGGTTACCTAGGAGAAACACTATTTTCTGCTTCCTCTCCGCTTTGGGGTGCTATTTCTACAATCGGTTATGTTGGCATACTCTATGAAGTATGGTTTGGCAGTGCCCGCCGCCTGTCGAATAACTCCAATGACCCGACACTGCAGAAGGCATTCAATGCCCTGTCCTGGTTTGTTTTTGTCGGTTGGGCAATTTATCCCATCGGTTACATGGCCATGCCGGGCGGCTGGCTTAGCGGTGTGATTCCGTTGCAGGGGATGGACATCATTTACAACATCGGTGATGCCGTGAATAAGATTGGATTCGGTCTGGTAATTTTCTCTCTGGCGATTTCTAAGACTACGTCTCAGGGAGCGAAGACCGGCGCTTCAAAAAGAGAAGAGGCTGCCGCTTAGCAGACCCAAGTGATATGAAAGTGAAAAGCCTATGTGCCTGTCTGTAGCGGCTGTGCACATAGGCTATTTACATTAGTAAACGAAGTCTTTCAAATATTAGAGTGATTGTGTTACTTTCTGCAATTCTTTCCCCTGCTTGAACAATTTTTAAGCTATTTACCCACTCCAACATCACCCATTCGGTAAAGGATTTGAACACCCCTCCGCTCTATTTGTTAAAATGAAATGATTGATTCCCTGCTTCAAATAGTAAGCTGCGAGCTGGCATTTAGGCGGGATTCATCGTTAGCATAAGAGATATTCATTAACCTATAAAAAAGACTAACATGGCTGATTCCACTGTCGGTATGACTAAGATTGATGCAAAAATAGACATCGGCATTAATTCAGATAACCGCAAGGCCGTATCGGAGGCCCTTTGCCAGTTGCTGGCTGATGAGCATATTCTTTACATCAAGACCCGCAATTATCACTGGAATGTGACCGGGATGTACTTCAAACCGCTTCACGAGCTGTTCGAAGAACAATACACCGCAATGGCGACCTTCATTGACGATATTGCCGAGCGTATTCGCAGCCTCGGGTTCTTTACTCCAGGTTCCATGGAGGAGTTCAAGGATATGGCCCGCCTCGTCGAGACGGATAACCTCAAAGGTAATGCCGAACAAATGCTGAAGAACCTCGTTCGCGATCACGAAGCGATTATCCAGATACTCCGCCACGATCAAAAAGCAGCCGCCGATCAATATGATGACGACGGCACCAATGATTTCCTTATTGCTCTGATGGAAGAGCATGAGAAAATGCTTTGGATGCTGCGTGCACATCTGAACGAAGCCTGAAGTAAAGATTGAATAAAAGTCAGTCTTTCTTCCTTTAAACTACTTCTGTACAAAAAAGGGGCGCCCGACGAGGGCGCCCCTTTTTTACTAAGAGGCTGTTTCATTTAAGTGTTCAGAATTTATTATAGGCTATTTTTTTTTGTCAGGCGAAGCTCCCCGACCCTTTGGGTACGGGGCAGGCTTTTTTGAGCTTCATAGCCTTAGCTATGGAGCTAAA
>Ga0209949_1000221_pt1 | contig 32323 bp, 22 predicted proteins | sample SalPonC_black_MG_FD_185711 | JGI IMG/M metagenome (GOLD analysis project Ga0209949, IMG submission 185711) | Salt pond soil microbial communities from South San Francisco under conditions of wetland restoration - Salt Pond MetaG... | ecosystem: Environmental > Aquatic > Marine > Intertidal zone... | reverse complement strand
TCTTCTGTTCCTCTGTTCCTCTGTTCTTCTGTTCTGCGGTTCTGCGGTTCCCTGTTCCCCTGTTCCCCATGCTCCCGCCCGGCCGGCATCGGACCACCCCGGCTCTCCCCCTTCCCACTTCCCACTTCTCGGAGCGAAGCGAAGAGCCGTATGGCCGCTTTCTCGGAGCAAAGCGAAGAGCCGTATGGCCCACTTCCGCTGTTCCTCTGTTCCCCACTTCTTCTGTTCCTCTGTTCCTCTGTTCTTCTGTTCTGCGGTTCCCTGTTCCCCTGTTCCCCATGCTCCCGCCCGGCCGGCATCGGACCACCCCGGCTCTCCCCATTCCCACTTCCCACTTCTCGGAGCGAAGCGAAGAGCCGTATGGCCGCTTTCTCGGAGCAAAGCGAAGAGCCGTATGGCCCACTTCCTCTGTTCCTCTGTTCCCCACTTCTTCTGTTCCCCTGTTCCTCTGTTCCTCTGTTCCTCCTCCGCCCCTCGCCCCCTCGTGGCTCGGGACGGGTTTTCCCCTTCCGACGGTTCTTTCGCGTTAGCAGAAAGGCAGTTCATCCTCCCGGAATAATCCTCGCACCCTGGAGTAGCCTGAATGCGAGGAATCCTGAAAGGATTCAACTTGAATAGCCCCGGATGAAATCCGGGGAAAAATGATGGGGAGGTAGTGGCAACCCCGAAGGGGTTGAATTTAGCCCCGTCTTAGGCCCTGCTCTAAATTTGTGTTTCATATTCACCCCCTTTCGGCTACAGTTTGGACACATCTCTACTTTGACGAATTGTGTCGCCCTTTCAGGGCTCTGGGCTCGCCACGGGGTTTGCCTGAAGGGCAAACACATAATAGCCTGGGGCAACGCCCCAGGTTATAGGTACACGTGTTGAGGGCAAGCCCTGTAAGGGCGACACAATCAAAAAAATCCCACCCAGGGCGATGCCCTGGGCTTGGTTGTGGCAGCCCTTTCCATACGGACCCGTCTGGGCAGGCTGCCGGAAAGATATGTACAACTCGTAGCGGCCCATAAGGCCCCTATGGCCGGCATAGGCGCAGAGGCTGGGTAAATAACGGCTCCGTGTAAATGATAATCATCCTGTTTTAGAACCCCTACCCCCCCCTAAAACCATCCCCCAAAATTTCGTGTCCCTGCACTTATTGCCCGACCCGGCCTGCCTATTCTATCAAATGGCCGGTCTTTTCGATTAACTGGTTAGCGCCGGGAAGTAAAGGGAAGTATCTTTGCCGGAAACCTTTTCGATGATTGACGTTCAAAACCTCCTGTATACCTATCCCGGTCAGACCGCGCCTACGGTAAAGGAAATCAGCTTTCAGGTACAGCCCGGCGAGATATTTGGCTTCCTCGGCCCCAGCGGCGCCGGCAAAAGCACGACGCAAAAGGTGCTGACCAGGCTACTCGGTGATTTTGAAGGCCAGGTCAGCGTATTGGGCAAAACACTGAAAGGGTGGGGTGTCAAATACTACAACCACATCGGTGTCGGCTTCGAGCTGCCCAACCACTACCACAAACTCAGCGCGGAGGAAAACCTGCGTTTCTTTGGCTCCTTCTACGACCGGCCGGTGCAAAAACCGGCAGAACTGCTGGCTATGGTCGGTCTGGAAAATCACGCCCGCAAACGCGTCAGCGATTTTTCCAAAGGCATGAAGATGCGCCTCAACTTCCTGCGCGCCATTATGCACGATCCCGAACTGCTGTTTTTCGATGAGCCTACCGCCGGCCTGGATCCCGGCAACGCCCGCCTGCTGAAGAATATCATCCTCGACCTGAAAGCCCGGGGCAAAACCATTTTCCTCACCACCCACCACATGCAGGACGCCGATCAGCTCTGCGATCGCATCGCTTTCCTCGCCGACGGCCGCATCGAACTGATCGACAGCCCCAAAGCGCTCAAGCTGCGCTACGGGCGGCGCCTGGTGCGCGTGGAGTACCGCAACGGCCAGATCGCAAGCCGGGAATTCCCGCTCGACGGGCTCGGCGTTAACCCGGAATTCCTGCGCCTGCTGCGTGAGGAGAATATCGAAACCATCCACACCGAAGAAGCTACGCTCGACGATATCTTCATCGAGGTGACCGGCAAACAACTGGATAGTGTTGAATAGAATTAACAAAATCGAGATGAAAAAACTATGGATCGCCATACAGTGGGATATACTACGACAACAACGCTACCAGATTTTTACCGCCGCCTTCGTCATCACGCTGCTGTACGTGTTGTCTTTTCTGTATTTCTCCCTGAGCGAGCAGATCCCCCTGCTCGTCACCCTGATCTTTAACGATCCGGCCGGGCTGGGCATGCTGTTTATCGGCGCACTCTACCTCATGGAACGTTCGGAAAACACCCTGCAGGCGCTTTCGGTAGTGCCGCTTCCTCCGGCCCACTACATTTGGTCCAAAACCATCAGCCTGTCGCTGCTGGCTACCCTGTCGGCCATCGCCATGGCCGTCGCCGGCTACGGCTGGGGCTTTAATTACGGCTACTTCATCACCGGTATCGGCCTGAGCGCTTCCCTGTTCACTTTGCTCGGCCTGGCCCTGGTGGTCCACTGCCGCTCCTTCAATGACTATATCCTCCGCATCGCCCTCGTTCTGATGCCGGTCATTCTACCCTTTTTTAACCTCTTCGGCCTCACCGATACGCTGTGGTGGTACTTCATCCCCTCCCAGGCCGGCCTGCTGCTGACAGAGGCAGCCTTCGCACCGGTCGCCGCCTGGAAGTTGATATACGCCCTGATCTACCTGCTACTCTGGAACGCCCTGGCCTTCCGGATCGCCTTGCATCATTTTATAACTCAACGTTCCCGCTAGCAACCAGAAACCAGCATCCAGCATCAAGCATCCAGAAAAAATGTCCCACTTCCTCCACCTCAGCCTCAACGACCTGCGCAACATCCTCCGGGAGAAGATCCTGTGGGTGATGTTTCTGATCGCTCCTCTGTTACAGTTCATTATCGCGCGGCTGGCCCTGCCCTGGCTGACCGGCGCCTTTCCCGTCCTGGCCCCTTACGAAGCCCTGATCCTGATGCTGATGACCTTACAGGTGGTGGCCAGCATCAGCTTCGTGCTGTCCTCTATGATGCTGGACGAAAGAGACGAGCAGGTGCTTAGCGCTATCCGGGTTCTGCCGCTCAGCGCCGCGTCCTTCCTCGGCTACCGCCTGCTGGGCGGCTCGCTCATCGCGGCCCTCTACGCCTGGTGTATGCTCGCCGGCACCGGTTTGGTTTCCTTCGGATTAGGGCCCACCCTGGGCGGCGCCCTCTACTTCGCCCTCACCATGCCCATCGTCGCCCTCATTCTGGCCACCTTCGCCCGCAACAAGGTGGAAGGGCTGGCCATTTTCAAAGGGCTCAATCTCATCCTGATGCTGCCGGCTTTCAGCCTGTTTATCGACTCGGCAGCCAGGTTTCTTTTTGCTCCGGTTCCTTTGTTCTGGACCTTTCAGTTCCTGAGCTCGGCCGAAGCGGGTGCGCCGGCGTGGGGGATGTTCGCAGCCGGTTTGTCCCTGCACGGGACGCTCCTGTACGGGCTGTACCGCTTGTTTAGAAAAAGACATTGGGAGAAACAGTGAGAAAGAAAGGAGTTCGAGATTGTTTGAGTTGGTTCGAAATTGTTCGAGACATAAAATTTTTGAACCTTGAACCTTGAACGGTTTCCTACCCTACGCCTATCCCCCCCCGCCCAGGCGCTGTGGACCATCGACTATCGACGAAAATGCTGGTAACCGTGCCGTCCCTCACTCCTTCAGCAGGGCCCCTTTCTCCGCTTCGCTCAGGGAGTAAATTTTTTCATCACCCTCCTTTTGCTGAATAAACTCAGCGACCTTATCCGTATCCCATATTTTGACGCGGCCGTCGGCCCCCAGGGTGAGTACAACGGTATCGGACAGAAAAAGGGCCTGGATAATAGGAGCCCCGTGATCGATGTAGCTTTTCTCTTCCCGGCCGTCGATATTCCAGAGGCGCAGGGTCCCATCATTGCTGGCTGTCAGGAAGCCCGAGGGGGATTCCCCCGAGGAGAAAGCCACGAAGTTGACATCAGCGGTATGCCTCCGCTCCCGGCTCGAATCCTGAAATACCTGCTCCCGCTTTCCCAACCCGAAAAAAGAGGAGCTCTTCCAGCGGTGAATAAAGCTGTTGTCCCTGCTTCCCGTTAGCAGATGCCTGCCGTCGGGAGAAAAGGCGACGCAGAGCACCTCGTCGGCATGAATGATGGAGTCGATCAGTTGTCCGGCTTCCACATCCCACAGATAAGCTTTATGACTGTCCCGGACCTTCGTTAACAATTGTAAATTTCCTTCCGCGGGATGAGCGAGCGCCACCGCCTTCAATTCCTCCCTATGGGACAAGATGCGATAAGGCTTCCCTCTTCCGGATGCCTTCCAGACGATCGCGGAATCCGCTACGGACGCGACGATAAATTTTCCTTCTGTGGAAAAAGCCACACTGCCGGCGGGTTGCTTCCCATCGTGCATCAGCTTGTCGATAAGCCCTCCGTTACTGTTCAGCAACCAAATATCGGGGCTGTCGGCCGAAGCGACCAGGATCTCTTCCTTCTCCGGCGAAAAGGCGAATGCAGCTATTCTGCCGATGAAATATTCCGGTTCAAAGGTCTCTTTTTGGGTGTAATCATCTCCCGAATACTGGATTAGCTGTTCAACAGCACCCTGGCGGGTTTTGACCAGCAGCTTTTTTTGTTGCGGTGCGAAGGCGATGGCTGAAATGGAATACTGATCCTGATCCAGAGACACTTTCTCCAGCTGATCCAGCTCCCATTTTTTTATCGTTTTATCTTCACCGCCCGTGTAAATTGTTTTTCCCTCGTCGGAACTGGTGATCGTTTGCACTCCGTCGTTATGCCCCAGAAACGTTTTTAAGAGCTGCAGCTCCCTATTCCACAGCTTGGCGCTTTTATCCTCACTACTGCTCAGGATTTGCGTGCCGTTGTTGATAAAAATTACATCTCTAATGGCCTGCGCATGCGCTTCCCGGGCCTTATCGTAATTGGCGAATAATAGATCCGTTCCGGTCTCGTCCGGATAAAAAAAGCGCTCGTCCAAAGTCCGGGTAATCAGCTGCCCGTCATCGAGTCCCACCACGAGTTTACCCGCCCTTTCACCGTTACTTATATAGTCCATACTGATAATAGCCCCTCCCGGAACCCGGTACGTATGAATGCGTTTTTCCGTTCCCCTGGTTGCAGTAATCCGCAAACTGGAGTCGCGTCCGGCGGCGAGAAGAAACTGGCTTTGGCCATATTCTGCTATTTCAAAGGCATTGGTGTTGGAGAAGGGAAAGCTGTCCTGTTTACCCCATGGTGCTCCCGGGCCGCTTTGCCCCCACCGGAAAATACAATTCTCTCCGGCCGAGTAGATAGCCGCATTCTCATCAGGATCGTAATAAACCGCGTAGACCGGTGAGCCGTGGTTCAGCGTAGCCAGCAGTTCTACCGACGTATCCCGGAGGATTCGCCAAAATTTTGCCGTACCATCTTTACTGCCTGTCAAAAAGCCGTATTTAATCCCCTCCTGGTCACCGATAAAATCGACATCCGTCACTTCTTCCTTGTGCCGGGCCTCCTCGTCCAGCTGAATTTCTTTGAGACCACCCTGGCTCCAGAGATTCAGAATATGGATGCCGCCGTCCAGACTGCCGGCGAGCAGGTATTTATCTTTCCAGGAAACGTCCATATCGTTTATCCTGCTCAACTCCCGGACGCCAATTTCGTATACCTCCTGGTAAAAGGGGAATTTGGCCGCGTCAATGAGTACATCGTGAAGCACATTTTTTGCCGACGTATTCCCGGCATCTTTCTCCAGGGCAACCTCTGCATAGCGCAAGGCCAGGGTGCGGTCGTAAGAAAGCGCGTCCAGGGCCTTGGCGCTGATGTGGTTGGCTATAGATTTGCGGTTGGAGCTCGACCACTGAAAAATAGCGATGACCGAACTGGCCAGCAGAAAAAGGCTGATGCCGACCAAAAAGGCCACCCACCGCAACTGGCGCTTGTTCACCTCCCGCCGGCTCGTTTTGATAAAATTCATATGCGATTCGGGAATCTCATCCCTAATCTGGGTCAGAAAAGGCTGGATGTATTCCAGATCCTCCTTGCTGAGCTTGACGCCTGCTTCCAAATAGGTTTCGTACTGAATGAGAATGAAGTTCTTGACCCGGATAATATTGCGTTCCTCACTGAACAGGAGCGGATAGAGCTTCTTGGCCAGGTTGTCATGAATGATTTCGACCTTGTTCTTCTTACTGACAGGGGAAACTTCTTTTTCCCGGACGGGCTTCGATAAGTTTCTCAGGATACCTCCGTTCACCAGCGCATCGATGCATTTGTCTATGTAATCCGGCGGAACTTTCTGCAGCGCAAAAAGGTGTTTCTCAATATCCTCCACTGTCCGCGTCCGCTTGGTTTCCATCTCGGTAACCAATTCTCTCAGGATAAGGTAAGGCAGGCGATCTACGCCGGCCTCGTGCTTAAACCTGAGATCCAGGTCTTCCAGCTTTTTTTGAAGCCGCCTGGCAATGACGACGTCAACGTATTCTATATCCTGAATGAGTGGCCGGTCGAAGCAAATCGGGCGGAGGGGCTCTTCTTCCTGCCGGCGGCGCAACTCATCTTTCAGGAAGAGTTCGTCCAGAAAGGTCTGCAATTCTCCCAAATCGATCCGGTGGGTGTCGTCTCTTACCTTGCCAAAAATATCACGGATAATCTCCTCCTGCTCCATCGGTCCATCATCGGGCCCGCCAAGATGGATACCCACATTACGGGTCATCCCCCGGACCACTTCTTCCAGTTGCTCGGTGCGCATTCGCTCTACGCGCATCCGGTTGTAAAACAACACCGGAATAGCTTCCTCATAGCGATCCAGGTCGGCCAGATAGTCTTCCTTGATGCTTAGAATGATCTTGCATTGAAAATTGGCGGCCATCAGATCCATCAGGAGTCTGAAAAACTGGTCTTGTTCCCGGCGGTCACCAAGGATAAATAACTCCTCGAACTGGTCGAAAATGAGGAATATAGGTCGGAATTTTTCGAGAAAGAGGTAGTGCACCTTTTCCGCAATGGAATTGTTGCGAAGCTTTTCCGGATCATCGGCTGCGCGGCGCAGCGCTACCGAGAGGGATTTGATGATGTTGTCGCCTTTTCTGATCAGGATGGGAAACCAATCGCTTTCTTCGAACATATTGCCCAGCCCGCAGCGCATCAGGGAGGTCTTACCAGCGCCCGAAGGACCGTACAGCAGCAATAAATTAGAGGCGAAGGTCTTGTCATATAGCAATTTTGTTTCCCGGTCGCGGCCGAAAAACAAGGGTTTATCCTTTTTTCCAAAGGATTCCCATAACAAAAAATTACGGATACTTTGCTGGGCTTTTTCCACCATGGGGACTGGAGTTTAGGTGTTTGTATTGCCTGCTCTTTGGGCAAGACACAGGGAGGTCGACGGGTCAGCGATTACACTCCCGGCCGGCCGGCAAATTTATTACGGATCGCCTCCATTTGCTCTACCACGCGGGCGTAGGGGTTGCGGTGCTCACGAGTGCGAATAGGGCTTAATTCGATATCGGCTGCATCATGGCCTTTTAGAAAGGCTGTTTGCTCAACCGGAATAAACCGCCGGAACAGATCATCCTCCTCCTCTTCTCTTCTGTTGTGGACAGCAAGGAAGCCGTTTTCGCTATCCATTACACTGAATATATTACTGTTTACTTTATAATAGTAGTAGGTGTCCCCTTCCCGGAAAGCATACATATAGATATTGAGTACGTCAGTGGAATACCTGAGAAAGGCATTTTCATCAATCATCAGGGGCGTCAGATTGATGATTTTTGCACTGCGCTCCTCATTTTCCAGATCATCGATATCCCGCACCAGCAGTATGGAATCACAATGGGTAAAGCGGCGCAGCTCCCTTGGGCTCAGCCCCAGCATATCGCCGATGCCGTTCAGTTCGCCCAGGCGATGCTGATACCTGACTTCGGAATGCCGGTAATTGACGATCTGAATATCCCTGACGGCAAGCAGCTTGTAGCGTACCAGAAAAGCCACACGGCTGAGCAGGATAGTGAGGCTGGCTTCGGCGTCTTCGTAGAAGTCGGCAGCCTGCTCCCAGTCCATCCGGTCTTCCTGAATGCTGTCCCGGAGTTCCTCCAGTTCCAGGTAAGCTTTATAGAGGTCGCTTTTTTCGTTTTGGAGTTCTTTGAGAAAGGGGATGATTTCTTCCACAAAGGGGGCCGATTCACCGTCGAGGAAGTCTTTGACATGCAGCTTTTTGATGTGACCGAGAAAATCGAAAACCTTAAAGGCCTTCCGGTCCAGATCGAAGACCTCCTGCAACAGGGACCAGTCCTCGTCCGGTTCTTTTTCCGCATGGTCAAAAAACTGGGCGAGGATCAGACAGAGCAGGGTCTGGGAAGTCACCAGGTAGGTACTCGCGATCTGTCTGAGCCGCTCTTTGTTAAGGGTGCGCAGAGCGATCAGCTTCTGAAACTGAGCCCCGATCGGCCAGGGGAGGTGCTTCAGGATGATGTAAAATTTCTGCTGCTCGTTGAGCGGGTTGCCGTTGGCATCGACGAGCAGGCCATTTTCGTTCGTCAGCGCCTTCCGCAGATCATCATCGATAAAAAACATGGCTTCCAGGACGTACTTGAGGTATTGATTGGGCTGATAATCGCTGTTTTGCAAGGTCATTTCAAGGCGCCGGGGTTTCACCGGCAGCCGCCAGTCGAGAATATCCTTGTGTTTCTCATTAATATACAATCCCCAGGGGATGGATGCCGGCTGCTCCGTTCTTCGCCTGATTCCCCGGAATTCAATGATGGCCGGCGCTTCTACTCCGCTGTATTTGGTTCGCAGCATGGCCGAAGCGCTTTCAAAAGCACGCCCGACCGGCTGGCGAACGATCAGTCCGCGGTAAAATTCCTGTGCAAATTCCACTGCCTTGCTATCTTCAATGGGTGAAGAAGTGGCGATCACCGCTTTTATACCCAGGTCCATCAGGCGCTCAACCTGGGGCAAGGTAGAACAGCCGTTGAGGAAGACGAGCTTTAGATTGTCTTTCTGCTGCTGAAAGAAGCGGGCCAGTCCTTCCGCCTGAGCATCGCCCTCTTCCAGCCGCAACCCCTGTCCGCCGGCGTGACCGCCGTAGTGGAACAGGAGGATACGCCGGTCGAAGCGCTGAAAAATACGCGAGAGTTCTCCCACCGTTGCACTCTCTTCGCGGTACAATTCAATGGCGCCTTTGTCGTGCAGTGGAGAGAAAGTTCCGTTGACCTGACTGCTTTCTTGTTTGAGCAGGGAGAGGTGGGCATCATCGTCATTCGCAAAGGCGAATACCAGCACTGGGGGGCTCGGGGTGTTCATTCGTTTTCATTTGAAAAGTGGATAAATGCCAGTGCAAAGCGACTTTAAGATAATATAAATTATCGAATAAGAAAAAAGATGAAATAACTGCCGGTTTTTAAGAACGGATCTGGCGTGGAGGCGGCCAAATCCGTTCGTTTTTAAAACCCTCGCAGTTCTGAATCCTCAATTTCCGACTCAGAATATTTCTCCAGGCAACATCACTGCACGACCACCTTCCGCCACACCTGAAAGTCCTCACCCCGGGTGCTGAGCAGATAGATGCCTTTCGGCAAACCCGCCACCGGCACTTCGGCGCTCCAGCTGCTGCTGCCTTCCTGCACCATTTGCCTCCGCACGGGGCGGCCCTGGCTATCCCATAATTCGAGGAGCACGGGACCGGCCGACTCACCCGCGAAATCCACGCGGAAGGCGTGCTGCGCCGGGTTGGGATACACGTTCAGTTCCTCTACGGAGGGCGGCAGCGATACATCGGTGCATACCTCCACGGCAATGTCGAAGCGCTCCGATACCGGGCAGGCGGTCACGGTATCGATGACGGTGTAGGTCAGCGTGTAGACGCCGGCGCCGGCCTCGGCGGGTTTGAACATACTATCGCGCACAAAATCTCCGGAGAAGGTGCCGCCGGCCGGCATGGCGCCATCCAGCGGGTAGTTGATTTGACTGGTGCAAACCGTATCGCTGTCCGGCGCGGTCACCGCTATCGTTACCGAATCAACCGTGATGCGCAGCGTATCGGTCACGGTGCGGGCGGTCACACAGGTCAGGCTGGAGGTAAAGCTGCCGGTAACGGTGTACTGCCCGGGCGGCAGACGCATCTCCAGCACAGAGCTGTCGAGGGCCTGATCCTGTCCGTTGATCATCCAGCTGAAGCCGGGATCCGGGCCGCCGTTGCGGATGGAGGCCGTCAGTTCGATTAGTTCGTTTTCGCAAAGCGCCGTATCGGAGGCCAGCATATCGAAGCTTACTTCGGCAGCCGGGTTGACAGTGACCAGCGTCGCCAGGTTGTTCGAGCAGCCGGTAGCGGGATCACGGTAGTTATACAGCACCGGAAAACTTCCGGCACCCGACTCTGCGGGATAGAGCACTCCACCCCGGATGCCTGCTCCGCTGTAGGTACCTCCGGCCGGTTGCACAAAATCGAGGATCACGGAATCCTGATTGATGCAAACAGGATCGAATCCCATATCGCTCAGCACCGGCAGCGGATTAACCGTCAGGCGTGTGCTGGCTGTATCGCTGCAGCCGTTGGGCGCGGTATAGGCGTAGCGGACAGTATGCGTTCCCGTACCGGCAAGCGCCGGATCGAAGCGGCCGTTTACCACGCCTGTCCCCAGGAAGGTGCCGCCGGCCGGGCTGCCGCCGCTCAGGGTCAGCGGAGTATCTCCTTCACAAAGATCGGGCAGCGGAGTCATCATCACTTCCGGAATCTCCAGCCCCACCGTAAAGTTCAGCGTCAGGGCACATCCATTGGCATCACGTACGGTGACCATATGACTACCCGTGGTGAGCCCTGATGCCGACTGGGTGGTATCGCCGTTGTCCCAGTCAAAGGTATAAGACGGAATGCCGCCGCTGACCTCCAGCGTGGCCCTGCCCGTACCATTGGTGCTGATACAGCTGGATCCACGGGTCACCTCGACCGAAGCCTCCAATGCCGGCGGCTCGCTGATGACGACCGCGGTCGTCGCCTGGCAATTGCCTTCGTCCGTAACGGTCACCGTATACTGCCCGGCAGACAGGCGGCTCAGGTTCAGGGTGTTTTCGCCATTCGACCAACTGACCGTGTAAGGCGGATTCCCTCCCTGCGGATCGATGCTGATGCTGCCGTTGCGGGCGCTGTGACAGGTCACGTCGGTGCTGCTGGTCACATTGGGCTCCAGGTCATTCTGCTGGGTGACGATCACTTCATCGGTACTCGTACATCCGTTCCCGGTATCCCGGACAAGCAGCGTGTAACTGCCGGGCGCATTGACGATGGGCAAAGGCGAGGAAGCACCGGAGACGATATTCCCAGTCTGCGTCGTCCACTGATACTCATAACCCCCGCCGAGCGAAGAACCGGAGCCGTCGAGCTCGACGGCGGGCTCCTGGCAGCTGATCTGCTTATCCGATCCGGCATCGGCTTCGGGAATGTCGAGGGTGTAGAAAATATCCTGGCTGGCCAGATTGAAGTTCCCGCAGGCATCGGTCACGGTCCAGGTGCGGACGATCCAGCCTTCCGAATCACAGTCGGCCTCCCGCACCACGGTATCGGAATAAGTGGTATCGGCCACCTGGCAGTTTTCGACTACGTTGAGCACAGTACCGGTCACAGCCAGATTCTGTAACTGAGAGGCATTCACCTGAACCTCCGGCGGCGGATTGAAGGTGGGCGCCTGCGTATCGGCTACCTGTATGCGCTGCATCTTGGTCGCCTTATTGCCGCATTCATCGCGAACCGTCCAGAATCGCTGAACCGTCAGTACACAGCTGGATACCTGGGTGATCGAATCGCGGTAGGTGGTGTCCTGAATACCGCAGTTGTCACTTACAAAGAGTACCTGGCCCGTAACATCCAGATTATCCAGGTCCTCCTTGCATTCGATGGTCACCTGGAAGGGCGCGACAAAAGTCGGCGCGATGCTGTCCCGGACCGTAATAGACTGTATCGCTGTAGCACTATTACCACAACTGTCGGTCACGGTCCAGATCCGCCGCACGTCGCCGGTGCAGTTGTTAAAACTGCTGAGATCCAGCATCACGGTGGTATCCGCCACCCCTGCGTTGTCGCTGACCCCGGATAGATCACCGACGAGTTCCGGATCGTCAATATTGTCGAGGCAGCTGACCATGACATCGGCGGGCGCTGTCAGTACCGGCGGTTCGGTATCCGGTACTTGTATCTGCTGTACGGCGGAAGTGGCATTGCCACAGGAATCGGTTACCGTCCAGGTGCGCAGCACAGTGCCGGTGCAGCCAGTCAGTCCGCTCCGGTCATCGGTGTAAGTGGTATCGCGGATGCCGCAGTTGTCCTGAACATTACTGACCATGCCGGTGACAGCCAGGTCGTCGAGTTTCTGCAGGCTGTCGATACTGATATCCGCCGGAGCGGTAAACGTCGGCGCCAGGGTATCCTGCACACTGATTTGCTGAACCGCACTCGCAGTATTGCCGCAGCTGTCGCTCACCGTCCAGGTGCGCAATACCATGCCGCTGCAATCGCTGAACTGAGACAGGTCATCGATATAGCTCGTATTCAGGATGCCGCAGCTGTCGCTCACCGAAAGCAGGGTGCCCGTCAGGGAAGTATCCGCCAGTTCAGCGATACAGCTTACGCTGGTATCGGGCGGCGGCAGGAAGCCGGGCGGCGAGTCGTCGCGATATTCCACGTAGAACTCGAAAACGCCGCCGGGGATGCTACACTGAGAAGACTGCCAGCGCCAATGCTCCCGAAAGCAGGGCTCGTCGCCGCTTTGGGGGTCGGCACCCACCCAGGTTCTGCTTTGCAGATCGGGTGTGATATCCACCCGTCCCAAACATCCGCTGCTGAATACATCAAAGGAGGAGGTATCGACGGAGGGGCAATCCGCCAGGCGCAGGGTATCGCCGTTTTGCAGCGTATCCATCCCGGTGAGGTAGACCAGGGAGTCGATGGAAGAAGCCTCTGTACATTCCACGTTGACTTCGAGGGTGACACTGTCTACCGGATTGTCGTCGAGTAATACACGCCAGACGACGTCGAAAACGTAGCAGGCCTCATCCTCTCCTACCGGACGCCGGTCGTCCACTTGTACCTCCAGCCCATCCGGGCAGTAATTGGTCAGCTCGATATCGCCAGGGCGGAAGTCGAGCGTATCGATGGCGCTGATATCGACAAACAACATAGTATCTCCTTCGATAACCGATAACATAATATCATCCCCCTGATCTACCCACTCGCGGCTGTTACTGAAATCACCGGAAAAGCGGGGTGTTTCTTGCAGTTCCACCCATTCACCGGCCGTGTAGCCGGCACAAGTAGCCGCACACTGGGAGTCATACAGCTGACCATTGACGGTAACGGCACAGGGATCGCCATCGTCACAGAAACCGGAGGGGCAACTCACCTGTGTCACGCACAGCTCGTCGAGGTAATAGGTGACCAAACTTGAAAACTCGATGCCTCCCAGCTGATTGAGTAAATCCGAGATACCTCCTTCATTATCGCCCAGGCTAAACTGCCAGTCGGCGACAAACTGCCCGTTGACCCACAGTTCGGCCAGATCGGCATCCATATCAATGATGTGGACGATGGAAGTCCAGGCGTTGGGCTGGTAAGAAAAACTACCGGTAGCAGGATTCTGGTTTTTGTCATTCGGTACAAAGAGCTGACCGGTGCCTTGTACCATCTTTACCTGGAAGGCCCAGTGATTAAGGCTTTCCGCATGATGCACCCCATACGCTCCCTGGCTGCCGCCGTCAATATACATATTCCAGGAGAGGCGGTAGCGTCCCTGGGTGCGGTTACCCAGCAGGAGCCCTACCTCTGGTTTTTCAGTGACATTTTCTATCCGTAGCGACTGGCTCCCGCTGAGCGAATTCTCAGTAGTCACAATGCCGTCACCCGAGGAGGCGTTTTTCAGGCGCCAGCGATCGGTTTGTGGTGTCAACTCCCAGGGGGCATAGGATTCAAAGCTTTCACAAATGAGGGTTGAGCCAGTGGAAAAGCTGCAGGTGCAGGCCGCCGGCCCCCGGACATCGACCTCCGCCTTCCAACCTGCAAACTGCCCCGTGTCGTCCGATTCAAAACGGAACTCCAGGCAGCCTCCCGGCGCGCTTTCGAACATTTGCCCCGGCTCCAGTGCTGCGAAGGGGGTGGAAGGATCGCCCTGTTGGGAATTGCTACAGTAGCTACCATTGTTATTGTTGACATCACCGCTGAGGTCAATGAAGTCCAGACAGGCATCGGTAGGGCCTAATTCCAGCTCTACTTCCGAAAAAAGAACCCGGATTATTTCATCAGGATTGGAAGCACACAGGGTAAGCGTGGTATTTTCATCAGCGGAATAATCGCCGTTTTCGCCGCCGGAATCGAAGTAGAAATAAGTTCCGGCATCGAGGTTTCTGGTTTCATCGGTAGCGGGGTGGTTAATAGTCGTTTGTGTTAGCCCCGTTTTCCCCACAGCGAGGAGGGCTAGCAGTAGTGGGATTATAATTCTCATTTTCAATAAATTTTGGTCTGGTTTTCTCTTTTTTTGTTTAAAAATATTCATGGGTTCGGCCAAATGAATTTGACCGTATACTTTTGACCAACTAAAACTAAGGCTTAACAGAGCTTCTGGCAGAAACTCGCGAGAGGCGAATAACAGGATATGAATTTTTAGCCCGCATCATCCCGGAAGCTTTAGCGACGGAAAAAACAGGCTCAGGCAAAGGGCAAACCGGAAAACTCCGATCTTTCCCCAAAGATACCGTTTTTAAGATAAAATGAAACCTTATTTGATATTTCTTAATACTCCGGAAAAAAATTATCATTGAACCATGGAAAATTTAAGTATCACGCTGGTCCAGAGTAAGCTGATCTGGGAAGACCCGAAGGCTAACCGCCGGCATCTGGGTGAAAAAATGGCCGGTCTGGCCGGAGAAACCGATCTGATCATCCTGCCGGAAATGTTCAGCACGGGCTTTACCATGGCTGCTGAAAATCTGGCCGAACCCATGCAGGGCCCCACCCTGGATTGGCTGTCAGTACAATCCAGGCAGACCGGGGCGGTCGTGACGGGCAGCATCATTGTGCGGGAAGGGGAAAACTGTTACAACCGCCTGATATGGATGCGCCCCGACGGCAGCCATGCATACTACGACAAGCGCCACCTCTTCACTCTGGCCGGAGAACACCAGCATTACGCAGCCGGCCAACAGCGCCTCAGCGTCGAGCTCCGGGGCTGGCGTATCTGTCCGCTCATCTGTTACGACCTGCGCTTCCCGGTATGGAGCCGCAATACCACTGATTATGACCTGCTGCTCTACGTGGCCAACTGGCCGGAAAGGCGGACGCGGGCATGGCGCAGCTTGCTCTGCGCGCGGGCCATCGAAAACCAGGCCTACACGGTAGGAGTCAACCGTGTCGGGGAAGATGGTAACGAAGTCTATTACGCTGGCCACAGTAGCCTCTATGACTACGCCGGACAGCGCCTCTACGAAACCGCTCACCTGGAGAATGTCTTTACCACACGGCTGAGCAAAGAACCGCTGCAGCAGTTTCGACGCAAATTCCGTTTTCTGGCGGATCGCGACACTTTCGAACTACCCGGTATGAAATAATATTTATTAAATTTGCGCGTTATTTTCTGGAAAAAAACTTTTAGTCCCCACCCACTCGAATAATGCTATCCGGCACTATAACCCATGAATAACCCAGGTTAGGTAAAGCATGCGTGCTGGTCGTAGCGGCTTCGGAACTAAGTGAAACAGCCTCCTAGTGCCGAAGCCAGTAGTGACCAGCGCCGTTACTTTTTAACAACGCTACTTAGTACACTGTGTACTAAATTTTTCAACATTTTGAAGGGCTCTTTTTCCCTCACTCTTCGTTCCGTGCTCGCCTTCGTAGCTTAGGCTACGAGGCTCCGCAGCGCCTCGATTGAGGAAAAATTCCCCTCTTCAAAATGCTAACTAACTTAATACACTGTGTACTTAGCGACGAGCAATTAACCCAGTAATGATGACTAGAAATTGGATACTCCCCTTCTCCCTGTTGTGTATCGTTTTATTCACTACGCAGTGCGCGCTTTTCCGCCCCGTGGAAGAAAAGCCCCGCGACGGCAATAGCCGGCCCGGATATAACAAAGAAGACCTTTTCCGTCAGGATATCGTCTCGTACGCCAGACAGTTTGCCGGTATAGAATACAAGTATGCCGGCACCAGCCCCAAAACGGGCTTCGACTGCTCAGGATTCACCTCCTACGTCATGAATAATTTCAACATTGAGCTGCCTCACCGCTCCGCTGACCAGGAAAACCAAGGCAAAAAAATTAAAGTAGCCGAGGCACAGCCCGGGGACCTCATCTTTTACCGCCGCGGTTCATTGGGTAAAGTGTTTCACGTCTCCCTGGTCGTTTCCAACAACCGGGAAGGCATCACCGTCATCCATAGCGTTTCGCGGGGAGTAGTGGTTGAAAATATCAGCACCTCCAGTTACTGGAAACCTAAAATATCCTCGGCGCGTAACGTGATCTCCCGATAACTATATAGTCTGCCTCTTTTTCCCTATTTTCGCAAACCGATACGGACGAACCAACTCATTTTGAATATGATCAATATTATCCTATTCGGCCCTCCCGGGTCGGGAAAGGGCACGCAGGCTGCGAAACTGGTAGAAAAATACGATTTACTCCACATCTCCACCGGCGATCTTTTCCGCCACGAAATGGGCAACGATACGCCGCTGGGTAAAAAAGCCAAGGGCTATATCCAAAAAGGGGAACTGGTCCCCGACGAAGTGACGGTCGGCATGCTGCGCAACAAAGTAGAAGCCAATCCGGACGTGCCGGGCTATATCTTTGACGGCTTCCCCCGTACCGTGGCACAGGCCGAAGCACTGGATGACCTGCTGGAAGAAATGGACACCGAAGTATCAGAACTCATTATGCTCGATGTACCCGACGATGAAATCGTCAAGCGCATCCTGCAGCGCGGAAAAACCAGCGGCCGCGCCGACGACACCGATGAGACCATCATCCGCAACCGGATACAGGTATTTAAAAATGAAACCACCCCCGTCTTTGAATATTACCAGCGCAAGGGAAAAGCGGTGCGCGTCAACGGCGTGGGCGATATTGAAGAAATCTTCGAGCGGCTCTGCCGGGAAATCGAACGCCTGAAGTAGTTGCTACTGAACTATTTACACCACCCAACTGTAAATGTCATTGCACGAACGCGTGTAATGACATTTTTGTATAAAAAAATTGAGAGATCGGAGGATTGTGTCCCCCTGAAAAAGACCCCTGACGCCGGAAAAGGCGTCAAAGCAAAGAACCGGCCCACGCCCTCCTCCTCCCCCGAACAGTATCACCACAAATCAATAAAATGGCCGAACAAAACTTCGTCGACTACGTCAAAATATGCTGCCGCTCCGGTCACGGCGGCGCCGGCGCTGTCCACTTTCACCGCGGCCCCTTTGACCCCAAAGGTGGCCCCGACGGCGGCAACGGCGGCCGCGGAGGGCACGTCATCCTGCGCGGCAACCGCAACGTCTGGACCTTACTCGCACTCAAATACCGCAAGCACGTCATCGCCGGCAAAGGCGGCAAAGGCAACAAAAACAACATGACCGGAGCCGACGGCGATGATGTCATCCTCGATGTCCCCCTGGGTACTGTCGCCAAAGACGCCGAAACCGGAGAGATACACTTCGAGATCACCAAACACGAGGAGGAGCACATCATCGTCCCCGGCGGCCGCGGCGGCAAGGGCAATGCTCATTTTAAGTCCTCTACCCACCAGTCGCCCCGCTTCGCCCAGCCCGGCGAACCCGGGCGGGAAGAATGGAAAATCCTGGAACTGAAAGTACTGGCGGACGTGGGCCTCGTCGGCTTCCCCAATGCCGGTAAATCCACCCTGCTTTCCGTCATTACCGCCGCCAAACCCAAAATCGCCAATTACCCCTTCACCACCCTGGTTCCTAACCTGGGCATCGTCTCCTACCGCGATACCCGCTCTTTCGTCATGGCCGATATTCCGGGCATCATCGAACAGGCCCACGAGGGCAAAGGACTTGGCCACCGCTTCCTGCGCCACATCGAACGCAATGCCTCCCTCCTGTTTATGATCCCCTGCGATACCGACAATATTAAAAAGGAGTACGAGGTGCTGCTCAACGAACTGCAGATGTACAACCCGGAACTGCTCGACAAACCACGATTGCTCGCCATCACCAAAAGCGATCTCATCGACGAAGAACTCAAAGAATTGCTGAAACCGGAATTGCCGGAAGGAATCCCCTGCCTGTTTATCTCCGCCGTCGCCCAAACCGGCCTTACGGAACTCAAAGACCGGCTCTGGGAAATGATTCAACGGCCGGCAGTGGAAGAGGAAGCTTGAAAAAACAGGAGAAACATTTTCGAATGTTTCTCCTGTTTCCTATTTCTTGTTTTTCAAAACCTTCAGGCTCAGGTCAAGGCTGGTGGCCGAATGGGTGAGAGCGCCGACCGAGATAAAGTCAACCCCCGTTTTAGCGACTTCGCGTATGCTGTGGATGTTGACGCCGCCGGAAGCCTCGGTCTGAAAGCGCCCGCGGATGGTGGCGACGGCTTCCCTGAGCAGCGGCAGCTCAAAGTTATCGAGCATGATGCGGGTGACTTTGCCCACCCTCAGCACTTCGTGCAGTTCGACCAGGTTCCGCACTTCAACAGTGACGCCCAGATCTTCCAGCCCATTTTCCCTCCGGTAAACTTCCACGCGCTCGATAGCCTGCGTGATGCCGCCGCAGGCATCGATGTGATTGTCCTTGATCATAAACCAGTCGTACAGGCCGTTGCGATAGTTTTTGCAGCCTCCCAGGTCCACAGCCCATTTTTCGAGAAAGCGAATCAGGGGGGTAGTCTTCCGGGTATCAAGAATGGTGACGGGCAGGTCTTCAATTTCAAATTTGTAGCGATTGCTGAGGGTCGCGATGCCGCTCATGCGCTGCATGGTGTTGAGCAACAGCCGTTCTCCCTGAAGCAAGGCACGGGTATTACAGGACACTTCAAAGACGATATCCCCGTAGCTGACCGCTTGGCCGTCCTCCGTACGGATATCGATCTGCGCAGCCGGATCGACGCGCAACAGGATCTGGCGGGCCATCTCTACACCGGCTATCATCCCCGGATCCTTAACGATCAGGTGGGCCGTACTCTGCGAATCGGCCGGAATACAGGCCAGAGAGGTGTGGTCACCCTCTCCTATATCCTCGCGCAGCGCGCGCTCAATGAATTCGTCGATAAGAGGCTGGGATATTCGTGTCGCTTGCTCCATATGTGTTTATTCAGGCTTAAAGATAAATTACCCCTGTGGATTTCGGAATTTTTCCGGATCAAATTCCGGGGACAGCGTTTGGTAGCGGCAGGGCTTATAAGTTTGACCGTAAATACTAAGGGACCGGAGAAACTCGTGCCTCCTCAAAACATAATTCCAAGGCGGATAATGAGATTAGTGTTTTGACCGGTAGAATTGTCCTGCCGGTCGAGCTGACCGGTATCCGGAGATTCCACAGGATCGCCGTCCTGGGTCACGTCGGTAAAGCCGACCTGTATGCCCAGTCCGCCCACCAGCGATGTATTTTCAGAAATGCTGTACTCCGCTCCCACGTTGAGCCCGTAGGAAAGGTTAATCGAATTCACTTCTTTTTTGATGTTGACCTTTTCTGCATCATTTCCGATGCCGCGCCCCTCCACGGAGCCGTTGGCCTGGGTTTTTATCCCCAAAGTGAGCATGGGCTCCAGAAAGTAACTAATATAGCCGAAATCGCGGGTAGACATCTTGAGGCCGAAAGGAATTTCCAGGTATTGGATTTTATACTGAAGCTTAACGCCTTCCGGAAGTTTATAACACATGGCGGTGCTGTCGTAGAAGCTTTGAGATAAGCCCAGGTCGGAACGGTCCCAGTAACAACCGGCTCTTTCGTGCTGCAAAGTACCTCCGTGATTAAAGGCGAAACCGATGCCGCTGGTGAAAGCGTAATTATCCGCAAAGTAAAATTCGCCAATCATGCCGACTTTTATCCCCAGGTTGGTGCCGCTGGAATTGATCCGGTTGGTGTTGGCCGTCATCCAGGAGAAGGTAGGACTCAGCTGGAAACCGAAGCGCAGAGGCTCCTCCTGAGCCGTAGCCGTAAGGGCAAAAGTGAAAAAAGCGAGGAGAACAACAATTTTTTTCATTAATCCTTTGTTTTTGGTGAGCGTCATTTTTATTGTTTTTTCCTTAAAGCTCCGATGAAGGAGCAACTTCAAGCGGAGTTATACTGTTTAAACTCCGTATTTTTTCTCTTTGCTTTTTGTAAATGAGAACGGAGAACAGAACGTTGCGAGTTCTACCTGATTTATGATGCTATGGTTCCATACTGCCCCTAACAGCGATCATCAAAATATTCCCAAATTGCTTATGAACAGATGTTTTTATTTTTTCTTCCTTTGCTGCCTCAGCGCAGGCACCTTTGCTTGTCAAACGGATGAAGCAGATCAGATTCCCGATGTTTCGGATATTGAAGTAGACGTAGAACTAAGAAGATTCGAACGGGATTTGTTCAGCCTGGACACGAGCAACCTGGCGGCGGAACTCGAGCGGCTGGAAGCGAATTACCCGCAATTTAGTAAAATTTATTTTGATCATATTCTTCGCTCTAAAAATTCTGCTGTCGCTCCGCAGGGACATGTCGATTACGTGCGGGGATTCCTGCAGCACCCCGCTGTACGACGGCTCTACGATACCACGATGATCGTTTATCCCGGGCTGGAAGACATCCGGGAAGAATACAGGGAAGCCTTCCGGTTTTTCGTTCACTATTTCCCGGAACAGCCCGTACCCAGCGTGACCACTTTCATCTCTGAATATACGATCGGAGCCTTTATTTATGAAAATAATGCCCTGGGTGTAGGTCTCGATTTTTTTCTGGGGGCCGACTATCCCTACCAGCAGTACAATCCTAACAACTCCAATTTTTCAGAATACCTGGCCCGCACCTTTAACCGCGATCACCTGCTGGTCAAATCGCTGACCCCGCTCGTGGAAGACCTGCTCGGTCCGCCTCCTCCCGGCGGCCGCTTGCTCGACCTCATGGTCCATAACGGCAAAAAGCTGTACCTGCTGGACCACCTGCTGCCTCATCATCCCGACAGCGTCATCATGGAAGTGAGCGGTGAACAAATGGGCTGGCTGCTCGATAATGAACTGGAGATCTGGGCTTACTTCCTCCAGGAGGATCTTCTCTATTCCAGCGAGTGGCAGAACATCCGTAAATTCGTGGAATACAGCCCTCACTCCCCCGGTATGCCGCCCGAAGCACCCGGAAGAACGGCCAATTTCACCGGCTGGCGCATCGTGCGAGCCTACATGCAACGGCACCCGCAGGCGAATATGCAGGACCTGATAGCACTGCGAGATGCCCAGGCTCTGCTCGACCGGTCGAGATATAAACCGGGAAGGTAGGGGAAGTCAGAAGCCGGGATAACGATGAAAGATCTATTTATTAAATAATGTAACTCGAACAATGACCACTCAAAGAAGCATACCGGTTGTGGATTTATCCAAATTCGTAATGGGTACGGAAGCCGAACGCGACGCTTTTGTCAAAGAGCTGGGTACGGCCTTTCAAGAGATCGGCTTTGTAGGAGTGACCAACCACGGTATTCCCAAACAGCTGATCGATGACTTTTACGCTGCCGCGAAAAAATTCTTTGCTTTGCCCGAAGAAGTAAAGCAGCGGTACGAAATTCAGGAACTGGCCGGACAGCGCGGCTACACTTCTTTCGGCGTAGAACACGCCAAACAATCGAAAGTGGCCGACCTGAAAGAATTTTTCCAGATCGGTCAGGAGCTGGAAACCGGCGATCCGCTGCGCCAGGGCGGCAATTACCCCGACAACCTGCGCGTAAAAGAAGTGCCGGAATTCGCACAGCTGGGCATGACGCTGTACAAGGAATTTGAGCAAACAGGTGCTCAGCTCCTGCAGGCCATCGCTATCCACCTGGATCTTGGCGAAGACTACTTCGCCGATAAGATCGAACGGGGCAACAGCATCCTGCGGGCCATCCACTATCCGCCGATCACGGAAGAGCCGGCCTCGGCCATCCGGGCCGAGCAACACGAAGACATCAACCTGATCACCCTGCTGGTAGGAGCTTCCGCCGGCGGACTGCAGCTGCTGAATAAAGAAGAGGAATGGGTGCCGGTCGTGCCGGAAGAAGACGAAATCGTCATCAATGTCGGCGATATGCTGCAGCGGCTGACCAACGACTACCTCAAGTCGACCACCCACCGCGTCGTCAATCCGCCCCGGGCGGAATGGACCGAGCCGCGACTGTCCACCCCCTTTTTCCTGCATCCCAGGAGCGATATGGACCTCAGCTGCCTGGACCGCTGTGTTGACGAGGAACATCCCTGTGCCTACGAACCGGTCACGGCCGGTGATTATTTAGAGGAAAGACTGCGCGAGATTGGTCTAAAAAAAGCTTAATTTAGTTGCTTGTGACATTAGTCTTACCCTATCTTGGGAATCTATTAAGCTTGTTGTTTTGTTATGCTGTTACAAAGCGCTATTTTTGTAAAAACAATTTAAATCGTCGGTTATGAAAACCATTTTGTTATTTAACTTCTTCGGACCAGAGATGCTGGTAGTGATGTTCGCTATTCTGCTGCTCTTCGGCGGCAAGAAGATCCCGGAACTGATGCGCGGCATCGGCAAAGGTATTCGCGAATTCAATTCAGCGCGATCCACACTGGAAAGCGAACTACAGGAAGGTATGCAGGAATCTGAACGCAAACTGGAGGACAAGAAGAAGCAAGAGAAAGAATACGAGAAAGAATAAAACGGCAGGCCGGTGCCTTTTATGCCGGCCCGGCGTGTTATCTTCAAAAAAGCGAAAGGCCAGCCGGATTCCTCCGGCTGGCCTTTCCTGTCCTGTTCTCTACTATTTGCGGCCAAACAGGTTGCCCAGCAACCCCTTGCCCAGTCGGGCGATATCGTCAGTGATATCTCCATCATTATCCTGATCGACGAAGCCGTTGATCATGTCCATCGCCGGATTGTCCTTCTGCGCTTTCTGTTGTGCGAAGGCCCCGGCAAGCATGCCTGTCAGGCCCGATTCATCCAGGTTGTTCTGTTGTTTGGCCTTTCCGAGCATTCCCAGAACAACCGGGGCCATCGTCATCATCAGTTGGCTGACCTGCTTTTGGTCCAGCCCCGATAAGTTACTGATCATGTTGGCGGCGCCCGACTGGCGGCTGCCCAGCACGTGGCTAAGAATCCCGGCTCCGTTGAGCATGCCGCCGCCGCCCGACTGACCACCCGACAGCATGCCGAATACATCGTTCAGAATACTGCCGTCATGATCGCGATCGAGCGCGCTGGCCAGTGCGCTGGCCCCCTTCTTATCTGTGGCGTTTTTCGCCAGAGCGCCTGTGAGCACTGAAGCTACACCCTTTGCGGCTGCCGCGGTCTTCTCCCGGTCGGCTGCTCCAATCTGATCACTAAGGCCCTCGATAAAAGAAGGGTCGGACATCTTGTCCTGCACCATTTGCAAGAAATCGTTTTTCATAAATTTGATTTTGTATTTGCTGAAAAAAAATGTAGCTCTGTTCAGTTTGCCGGTTGCAGAAACTGAAACAGAACATAGCGTTTAGCTTATTAGGCCTTTAACGAATGGGAGAGCGTGAAACTTTGGAGTGGCTTAAATCACTTCCTTATAAAAGTACTAAAAGAAAACTTAGCATGCAAAAGAGAGGCTTGCATGCCGAAGCATTTTTGTAGTGAAAGTCAAAAAAGAGCGTCGTTAATTCACTACAATTTTTTGATTCTCACGTAGGTATCCTTTTTCATCTCTTCCATGGGGTTTTTATAGCCATTGAGCTGCAGCAGATCGCGAATGCCGATATCAGGCAGTCGCCCGGCGAGTTCAAAAACGCGTTCGGATTGCTTCAGGTGATAGTAGAGGTGCCCGCCTTTGGTAACAAAGTTCTTTTGTTCGCGCACCCAGATGGGGGACTGCAGGTCCACCCTGCTCAGGGAAAGCGTGACCAGGGGCGCCAGCGCCTCCACCTCTTCCGTCAGCCGGAAACGCCGATATTCCCGGGGGTGATACACGATCAGTTGCTGCCCGGGCGCCACCCTGGCTGTTTTCAGTTTATTCCAGGTGCGGATCTGGTGAATGGTACAGCCGAAGCGCTGAGCGATCATGCCCATCGTTTCTCCGGCGCGGATGGTATAAACCGATCTGATGTAGTCGGCATTGCGCTCCCCGGCCGGGCGGGTGACAAACACCGGGGCAGACATGAGGGGGCCCTGCCCTTGCGGATCGGGGCGGTGCGCGTCGACGAAATCCTGAAAAGCGGGCATGACACGGGTGGGCAGCGTCAGGTAGGCGCCTTTGTCCAGCTGTGGAACCTGATTATCAACGTATGCCGGATTGAGCTCCCGGATCACATCGAGCGGCAACCCGGTAATCTGGGCGATTTGATAAAAGGTATACGAGTTATAGACTTTAGTGCTTTTCGTCAACTGCAGATCGAGGTCCGGGTATTCGGGAAGGATGTTGTGGTCTTCGTAATGATGCATCAGGTAGTAAGCCGCGATAAAGGCCGGTACGTAGTTGCGGGTTTCACGGGGCAGAAAGCGACGGATTTCCCAGAAATTCTTACTCCGCGCCCGCTTTATGGCCCGGCTGACGCGCCCGCCGCCACCGTTGTAAGCCGCGATGGCCAGCTCCCAGTCTCCGAAGCGATCGTAAAGCTGAGCCAGATATACCAATGCCGCATTCGTGGAGGCATTCGGATCGACCCGCTCATCCACCTGCTCGCTGACTTCGAGCCCGATCCAGCGGGCTGTGCCCGGCATAAACTGCCAGAGCCCGACCGCACCAACCCGCGAAACAGCTTTCGGATTAAGAGCGGATTCCACAATCGGCAGGTATTTCAGATCCAGGGGCAGTTTGTGCTGCCTCAGGTACTGCTCGAACATCGGAAAGTACATCACGCTGCGCCCTATGATACGCTGCGCCGCCTCCCGCCTGCGCTCGGTATAGGTAAGGATGTAACTCTTAACCACCGAATTGTACTGAGGCGGAACTACGGTATTCTCCAGCTTCTTAATGCGTTCCTTGACGACTTTCTCCTCATAGGGCGGATAGTTGTTATTCTCCGGGGAATTCCCCGAAGCTGTTATACCGGTCAGAAGGAAAATCGAGAGGAAGGCAATAATCTGCAACCTTAAATAATAGGGTTCCATGCGCTGAAGGTTTAGTTTTAAGTGCAATAAGCTGTCTGACAGCCAAAGCTAATTAAACAGCTCTCCTACAAATCTACAATATTTTTTTATACGGATTATTCATCTAAATGTTTTTGACATCGATTTAACACCTGTGACCGCAGGCTCGATCAATCCAAAAGCGACTCACTTTCCCTTCCCCACTATTTTCCTTACATTTGCTCCTTCTTTTTGGAACTTATGAATAGCGCTCGCCGGTAAGCATAGAAAGCCTGCTGCCGGTAAAGCACTCACTTGATGCCTCTGTAAAGGCCGGCGCACAGCCCCGACGCAGAGCCTGAAAGTGGAACTCCAAAAAAGAAAATAAAAAAGAAGGTTAAAACCGAGATAGCCATGTCCAGCGAAGCATTCGAAAAAGTGAAGGCCTTCCAGCGTCAGATTGACGAGGCGGCGCCGGAAGACCTCGATACCCTCGAGCAGTTCCGGATCAGGTACCTGGGTACTAAAAATGTACTCAAACCCCTGATGGGAGAGATCCGCAATGTTCCCAACGATCAGAAGCCCGCCTTCGGCAAGCTGATGAACGAGGTCAAAGAACAGGCACAGACCAAGTACGAGGCGCTCAAACGGCAAATTGAGGCGCAGGCTGAAGACGAGGCCGCCGGCAACATTGACCTCACCGCCCCCGGCGAGCCCGTCGAACTCGGCGCCCGCCACCCCGTCGCCATCACCATGAACCGCATCATTCAAATATTTGAACGCATCGGGTTCATCGTCGCCGAAGAGCGGGAAATCGAGGATGACTGGCACAACTTCACGGCGATGAATACGCCGGAGGATCACCCTGCCCGCGACATGCAGGACACCTACTACCTCCAGGGCAGCACCACTATGCTGCTGCGCACTCATACTTCTTCGGTACAGGCGCGCGTGATGACCAGCACCGAGCCCCCCATCCGCATCATTGCCCCGGGGCGCGTATACCGCAATGAAACGGTGTCGGCGCGGTCACACTGCCAGTTTCACCAGGTCGAAGGGCTCTACGTCGACGAGGGCGTCTCCTTCGCCGATATGAAACAGACCCTCTACTACTTCGCCCGCGAAATGTTCGGCCCCGATGTGCGTATCCGCCTGCGCCCCAGCTACTTCCCCTTCACCGAACCCAGCGCCGAGATGGACGTCTACCTGGGTACCGAAACGGAGAAAGACTATCGCCTCACCAAAGGCACCGGCTGGCTCGAAATCATGGGCTGCGGAATGGTCGATCCCGCCGTACTCGACAACTGCGGCATCGACTCCGAAAAGTACACCGGCTTCGCCTTCGGCATGGGCATCGAACGGCAGGCGCTGCGCCTGTACAATATCGGTGACATCCGCCTTTTCTTTGAGAATGATCAACGATTCCTGAAGCAATTCCACTCCGCGCTGTGAACTGAGAACCGAGCACATGAAACCAACCATCCCTAAGGGCACCCGGGATTTTTCTCCCGAAGAGGTGCGCAAACGAAATTACATTTTTGACCGCATCCGCGAGGTGTTCGTCCGTTACGGCTATCAGCCGATCGAGACACCGACCATGGAAAAGCTCTCCACACTGACCGGCAAATACGGCGAGGAAGGGGACAAACTCCTGTTCCGGGTACTGAACAACGGCGACTTCCTTCGTTCGGCTGACGAACAGGCCCTGCAGGCGCGCGACTCCTTCGCACTGGCCCCCTCCATCTCGAAGCGGGGGTTGCGCTACGACCTGACGGTGCCCTTCGCACGCTACGTGGTCATGCACAAAAACGAACTCACCTTCCCCTTTAAGCGCTACCAGATACAGCCCGTATGGCGGGCCGACCGGCCGCAACGGGGCCGCTACCGCGAATTTTATCAGTGCGACGTGGACGTGGTCGGCTCCGATGCGCTGATGTACGAAGCCGAACTGGCGCAGATCTACGATGAAGTCTTCGACAAACTCGGTCTGAAAGTCGTCGTGCGGATCAACAACCGGAAAGTGCTCGCCGGTATCGCCGAAATGGCGGATATCAAAGACCAGTTCGCCGCCATGACCGTCGCCATCGATAAACTGGATAAAGTGGGAATGGCCGGAGTGCGCAAAGAAATGAGCGAACGGGGTATCCCCGAGGCAGCGATCGACAAAGTGGAGCAAATCCTGGCGATCGACGACCTCGATGAGCTGGAAGAGCGCTTCGCCCTCAGCGAAACAGGACGACGCGGCGTGGAGGAACTGAGAACTTACCAAAAGTATTTCGCCGCCTATCAGCCGAAAAACAAGGTGCGCTTCGATATTACGCTGGCCCGCGGCCTCGATTACTACACGGGCTGCATCTTTGAAGTAGCAGCCGATCCCGGGGCCTATCCCAATTTACGCATGGGCAGTATTGGTGGGGGCGGCCGCTACGATGACCTCACCGGTGTCTTCGGCCTCAAAGGCGTGTCCGGCGTCGGTATCAGCTTCGGAGCCGAACGTATCTACGACGTGCTGGAAGAACTCAAACTTTTCCCCGCCGATGATATGACCCGACTGCAGGCCGTGTTCGTCACCTTCGATGACGAATCACACTTCTATGCCTTCCGCCGCCTCAATGAACTGCGCGCCGCCGGAGTCAATGCCGAGATCTATCCGGAACCCGTCAAAATCGGGAAACAGATGAGGTATGTGGATAGTCGTAACGCGCCTTACGCCATTATCGTGGGCAGCGAGGAAATGAAAAGCGGCAAACTGGCGCTAAAAAATATGAAGACGGGAGAACAAACCCCGCTGACGCTGGAAGAGATTGTCGAAAGATGCTTGAATGCCTGAACGCCGCCTTAGCGACAGTTTATAGTGAAATTAGTTTTTCACCAAGCCCTTTCCGGATATGCTAATTCACCACACGATCAGCCAATTATGCCGAAATATCAAAGCCTGCAGGACATACAAAGCGCTATTCAGCAGGAGCGGAGTAGCTGTACGCAAGTCGTCGAATACTACCTCGGGCGCATCCGCGAACAGGAGCACCTTAACGCCTATGTGGAAGTCTACGAGCAGGAGGTGCTCGAACAAGCCGAGGCCCTGGACCAGCGCTTCCACGAGGATCCCGCTTCCGTAGGACGGCTCTTCGGCATGGTGCTTTCGCTAAAAGACGTGATCTGTCACAAAAATCACGGTGTAACTGCCGGCTCCAAAATCCTCGCGGGTTTTGAGTCTCTGTACTCGGCCACAGCTGTACAACGACTGCTCGAGGAGGATGCGATCATCATCGGGCGCGTCAACTGCGACGAGTTCGCCATGGGGTCCACAAATGAAACCTCCGTCTACGGTCCTGTGCGCAATGCCGCCAATCCCGGCGCCGTACCCGGCGGCTCTTCCGGAGGCTCCGCCGTCGCCGTACAGGCCGACACCTGCCTGGCTTCGCTCGGCTCCGATACCGGAGGTTCAGTACGACAGCCCGCCGCGCTCTGCGGCGTCATCGGCCTCAAGCCCACCTACGGCCGCGTTTCGCGCTACGGCCTGCTGGCCTACGGCTCTTCCTTCGATCAGATCGGCGTGCTCAGCCACAGCGTGCAGGATGCCGCCCTGCTGCTCGAAATCATGGCCGGCCACGATGATTTCGACGCCACCGCCAGCCGCCGCGCCGTACCGGAATTCTCGGCCATGCTAAACCACGAGGAAACGGCCCGCGTGGCCTACCTGCAAGCGGCACTCGATCATCCCGGCCTCGATCCGGAAATACGGCAGGCTACCCTGGCCTACATCGAAAAGCTCCGCGCCGAGGGACATACCGTGGAGCCCGTCGACTTTGAGCTGCTCGACTATCTCATCCCCGCCTACTACGTGCTAACCACTGCCGAGGCCTCTTCCAATCTCGCCCGTTACGACGGCGTTCGCTACGGCCATCGCAGCGAGGAAGCCCACAATCTGCTGAAGACTTATAAAAAATCGCGCACCGAGGGCTTCGGCCGCGAAGTCAAACGTCGTATTATGCTGGGTACTTTCGTGCTTTCGGCAGGCTTTTATGATGCCTATTATTCACAGGCTCAACGCGCGCGGCGGCTCATCCACGACCGCACGCTCGAATTGCTGGAGCAGTACGATTTCCTTCTCTCCCCCGTGGCTCCTACCACCGCCTGGAAGCTGGGCGAATCACTCGAAGATCCGGTAGCCATGTACCTGGCTGATATCTTTACCGTGCAGGCTAATATGGCGGGCACCCCCGCTATCGCTTTCCCGGCCGGCACCCACTCCAACGGCCTGCCCGTCGGGCTGCAGCTGATGGCCGGTAAATTCGAAGAAGCCAAACTCCTGGGTTTTGCCCATCGGCTGATGGCAGAGTCCGGTCTTTGACCCGGCTAATACGCTGTCCCAAAAGTAACTGTCCGTAATTCAGGGACATACTTGCGTCGCGAAACAGCGCTTCACGCTCCAAAAAAAAGGACCGGATATCGCACGCTGGCGATTCCGGCCTTAATCATAATCCCAAAAACTATTTTATGCTTCTTCTTCTGCCTTCACCAGCAACTGAAAACCGTTGCCGTGAATGTTGACAATCTCGATATTTTCGTCCCGCTTCAGATACTTCCTCAGCTTCGTTACAAACACATCCATACTGCGGGCGGTAAAGTAGTTATCCTCGCCCCAGATCTTCTTCAGGGCTTCGGAGCGCGGGAGGATGTCATTCATATGAATAGCGAACATCCGGAGCAACTGTGCTTCTTTCGGAGAAAGCTTGTTCTTCTCCTCTTCCTGCCCTCCAGGATCAAATATAAGAATTCTTAATGGAAAATTAAAATGATATTTACCAATATTAAATTCTTTTATTTCTTCCCGGGGGTCCGCCTTCTGTTGTGCACGCTTTAAAATAGCTTGAATGCGATACAAAAGTTCCTCAGAATTAAAGGGTTTGGTGATGTAATCGTCGGCGCCGATCTTGAAGCCTTTGAGCACATCGTCCTTCATAGTTTTTGCCGTTAAAAAAATGATAGGCATCTCTTTATCCTGCTCCCGGATTTCCCGGGCGAGGGTAAAGCCATCTTTTTTAGGCATCATAACATCGAATATGCATAAGTCGTATTCGCCTTTGTTGTAGCTCTCCAGCCCTTCGTCACCATCGGTAGCCAGAGTGACCTCGTATTCGTGCATTTCCAGATAAGAGCGAAGGACATCGCCGAAGTTTTGATCATCTTCAACAAGGAGAATTCTGTTATTTGCCATAATATTCCGTTTTTCAGAGTTGCCCTGCGGAAACAGCCGGTCAAAAGCCAATGCGCTCTCGTAAAGCGAGCAGCGCCCGGCAACCCATTGTCTTGTTTTAATTTTCTACCTGATAAGGAAAGAATAGAATAAAACTGCTGCCTTTCCCCAACTCGCTCTTGACATCAATCGCACCTTTATGTGCCGTCATGATGGCCTTTACGTAACTCAGGCCCAGGCCGAAGCCTTTTACATCGTGAAGGTTACCGGTATGTACGCGATAGAACTTATCGAAGATGTGTTTTCGCGCTTCCTTGGTCATCCCGATGCCTTTATCAGTTATAATAACTTCTATACCATTGGCAACATTGCGCGTATGTACGGAAATTTCCGGTTTTTCGGGAGAATATTTGTTGGCGTTGTCCAATAAGTTGTTGATGACATTGGAAATATGGGTTTGATCCCCCTGAATGACCGGTCGGGTAGCCTGCAGTTCCGAATGGGCGTGCCCATCCTTTTTTTCAACCTGCAAGCCGATATTCTCCACTGCATTCTGGATAACTTCGTGCATATTGACTTCCGACAGACGCAATGTGAAGTCTTTCTTATCAATCAGCGCCATTTGTAACACCTTCTCGACCTGGCTGTTCATTCGCCGGTTTTCCTGTTTGATAATATGGGCAAAACGCTGCACCTTGTCCGGACTACCGGAAATTATCGGGCTGGAGATAGAGTCGGCAGCCAGGGAGATCGTCGCAATCGGCGTCTTGAACTCGTGCGTCATGTTGTTGACGAAATCGGTCTTCATCTCCGAAAGCTTTTTCTGGCGGAAGATGACGTTGATCGTGTAGGCGAAACAGAAAAGGATGATGGCAGTGAAGACAATCGAGCCGAGGAAGTTCTGCCACAGAGAGCTCCAGACGACGCTCGTCTGCGCCGGAAAGTGAATCATGAGCAACCCGGGAACGTTGCTTCCTTCGCGAAAAAGATAATCGAAGAATTTGGAGTTGTAAATATTGCGGTAGCCGGGAAGAATAGCATTAGGCTGGGTGTCCTCAACCACGTAGTGGTCGTTGATGATAACAAAACTCTTCTTTTCCTTGGAGAAAACGCCGAAGTTATATTCCGTATTGATCCCCTGTCGGGTCAGTTCCTGCTTAATAATCTCGCTGAGCTTCTGCGGGTTGATGCGCTCGGCCAGCGGCAGCTGACTCCGGTTCTGATTGTACATCACAAAAGTCGTTCGCAAGAGCTTTTCCCGCTCCGCGGTGCATTTGGTACAGCTACAGGGATTGGTGATTTCGTTGATCAGACGATCCTGCAGGTCACGCAGGCTCAGACCGGACAATAGCCCCGCCTTATTTTCAGGATGCTTGTTAAGGGCTTCTTCGGAATGCCCCGTTTCCTGTAAAATAAAGGAGGTCAGATAGCCGTTCATCTGGAAATTGAGTGCTTCCTGCCGTTCTTCCGCTTCCAGGCGTTCAACTACTTCGTTAAGTGCAGTGTAGACATTTTCCTCGAACTTTTCTTCATTGACCCGGATGGCCGTCCGAATGAGGTCCATCTGTAACCAGACTACTCCGATTACAGCCGCACTCATCAGCCCAATGATCGCCCATATTGCTTTTTTATTCATCGATGTGCTTGCAGTTACCTTAAAGTGTGTTCGATTGACGGGGTGACTTGGAGTCACCACGTCAATCCCTATTCCAGGCAGTTTAATCCAATCGTCTTCCTTACAAAATTAGGTAATAGAAGTACGTAAAGTTTGCTTTTAACACACTTTTAACCTTCTTGTTTTCAAGAGGTTAATTTACTCACCGGCAGTGTTTTGCCGGCGATGCAACCCCACTTCCCACTTCCGAC